>Ga0325404_1006370_pt1 | contig 12390 bp, 10 predicted proteins | sample PopdelMetagenome_18_FD_205664 | JGI IMG/M metagenome (GOLD analysis project Ga0325404, IMG submission 205664) | Populus deltoides microbial communities from Bellville, Georgia, United States - Xylem-Control-R1 | ecosystem: Host-associated > Plants > Phyllosphere > Stem > Wood/Secondary xylem... | reverse complement strand
AAAAAAATTAATTTTTAAAAATACTATTTGAAACGCAATTACAAATAATCTTTAGTACCACAAAATTATTTTTTTGATAAAAAAAGGTCCCTGCTATTTCTCTTTCAAATCTCATGTTTTCATGACAGGTGTCATGTTTTTAACTATACCGGTTGAAAAATAGCTTAAGGTATTAGAATAAAAAAAACCTCAAATCCAAGGACGAAATTCAGTTTAATCTAATTTTCAGGATATTTTTTTTTATATATAACGAAGGCAATGGAATATTTTGAAACGGTTAGTCGAAAATTGCTATATGGTGTGCGCTGGAGAGAGGGAGCCCCTGCAATGTTCATCAGCGTGAAGCTTTCGACTTCTGCTTTTGCTTTATTGTATTATACCATAGCCAGATTGGCAACGGAAAATTTACCGGTTACCCATCTTGCCAGCTATCTATAATCGGCATCCAAACTTTTAACTTTTCCTGTACAACATTTCGCATGAAGATTATATTTTGAAGAAAATACATACCTCACCGTGTTTCCGCGGGATTCTCTGCAACAATTCTGAGAGCCAAGCTCATAATCTCGCCTGTTTAGCCCCACGGAAAAGCGAAAACGCACCTGTTTCATTACCATGGATTTTCCAATGTGTTTGAGACATCATAGAGTTCATTACCTTAACTTCTAAAGTAGGACAATGCCCCTTGGCAAACTAGAAGTGCAGAAAACAGAAATCTTATCCAGTTGCAGTATCCAAGTGAGTCTCGACTGAGAAACCATTAGCAAATACTACTCCCTTACTTCTTAACTGAACATCGAACCAGACAAGTCTGATTCCCAGGATAACTTCTGATGCTCTTTTATATTTTAAGTTTCAAGTTTCTGTAACAAGGAGAGGTTGAAACTGTGATAATTGACAATGTTTTGAACAATCACAAATCCTTGTTTACAGGCTTCCAGCTATTCAGTCCCATGTCGACTTTATAGCATCTCATCAACACTATGCTACCTGAAATCCATTTTCTTCTTCCATTTGTGTTACCCAAACTAAGCACGCATAAGCAAACAGGGAACCAAAGGACGAGAAAATTTATAAATATTTCCTTGTATAAATTCACTTTCCCTTTCTTGGCTCAAACTGGACTGATTTTATCTACAATATCCAATCTATATGATGTTCTATGAAGACATGAAATGAGAGGACGCAATATACAACAGAAAGGCCAAGGGAAAAATTATGATCCTTCCGTCTTATTCTCTTCTCCCATTTGTGAACTTACACGGCTCCTCAGTTCTTCAAAAGCTTTCATGCTCTCTGCATCGAAGCCTCCAGCAAACTGGAAATAGGTCCACATCAAGAGACAAATTTGCAAATTGATAATTTGTTTCAAAGTTTTAAGATTAACTTGTAATTAGATTCTATGGAAATATAGACACCAGAGAGAATTTGCAACTACCCTGGCAGTACCATAAAGTGTTCGTCTAATCACCATCTTGATGATTTGCACTTGAGTGTTCAAATTTAACATCATGGAGATAAAATATACCTGATGAACACGGAAAGCGAAACGAACCCCTTGCAGTACCAAAAACTCTCTGTTTGGTTCTTTCTCAGGTCCGCTCATTGCATCAAGTTCTGATGCAACACGCTTCATGTACTTTCTTGCCAACTGCACTGATGAGAGCTTGATCTGCAATGAGAAAGATGTTATACGACCAACTTTTATTATTGAAACAATGGAAGTTTTTCCCTTGAATGATCTGCATTTTTTTAGAAAGCTCATGCAAACATGAATAATTCTTGTATCATGGCTAAATTTTATCCATTACTAAAAAGATAAAGCTGTCTTCAAGGTCATTTATCCAAGACAAAATGTGGGGTAAATCCGTAAATGCATCTTGCTGAATCATAGGCATGTAAGAATTTCTCATGACCTTGTTCATCATATCTATCCACTGATAAATATGCTATAACTGGTTAGATATGAAATTATTGATAAAATGGTAGATTCCAAGAACCAAAGATGGAAATCCAAACAATGGTTTCAGAACTAATTCCATATATGAAAATGAATCAAAATTATGTCCTCGCGTTTTAAGCATACCTTGCCAACAACTCCTGAATCTAATAACCAATTAGCTGGGATCCCCAACTCCTTGTATCGTGAAACAGCCATGTCCCTTGTACGTAATAGAGCATATACACTGTTTTCCACTCTGGCAAAAAGTAGAAGAAAAAACAAGACAGAAAATCAAGCAATTTGAAATAATAAACTATCTCCCAACAGTTCATTATGTTAGAAGGTATCAGGCCACCACTATAATTCCTAGGAGATTACAATTAGAATTAATAATTTGAAACTCCATACACAAAATATAGTAGTAAGTAGTAAGTTTCACTTCTCCCCAGACTGCTATAATCTATTGAATTAACAAGCATGGGAAGAAGATTGTACATACTTTTCGAGCAATTTGTACATCCTTTCTAAAGCAGCTTCACATGGGAGGATGGAATCATCAACAAAAGAGGTTACTTGCTTCTCCAATTTCATGAGATCCTGGTACTCAAAAGCTGCTTCTCTCAATGCATCAGCTTTACTTTCAGGCCAGTCGAAGTGCTTGAGAACTGCTCGTTCATCAACCTAATGAAATAAAAAAAGAAGTTATGTTCAGAGTCTCAGAAAATAACCTAGCAGCCAAGGAAAAATCTCGTTTGAAATTATATGTCAGGTGAAGTTTCTCTCTATGCTTCAACTGTGCTAGTTAAAGCACTGAAGGAAACAAAAAGTTCGTAGATTTTCTGGAGATTAAGTTATTGGCCAAGTACAACTCTCAGTGGGGCAATAATATTGAAAGTTATATGATGAAGGTGTCAGCATGATGATCTGATTGTGGCATGCATATATGTTCCATATTTCCTGAAAATATCTTTGCCCTTGAACTAAATGAGATACCTCGTCCATATTTTATCTTAAGCAGTCATTAGCTCTAATATATAACAACCAAATCTTTGGCATTAGGAAGTAAGGACATACCAAGAAAGATAATTCCTCATCGAGCCAGTTTACAAAGGCCACCAAGTCATCTATGTTGGAGAAGGAAGCTGCTCGAACTTCAGTTGCCAATGACTGGACGAAATCACCTTGAGTTTCAACATCAGCTTTTACCTGGATCCAGCACATGCAATTTCACATTATCGATCAGAGCAGTGAAACTATTTTATAAGCAAAATAAGAAGGTAAATGAAAGTACAGGCAAATATTTAACGCACAGCCAACAGGAAGGATGATCTGTTCTCGATTTCCCCAATCATGTTGCTGCGAGCATCTGTTATATTAGATGTTGAAGAAATCAAAGATAATGTATCCTTCTTTGCCTCACGTTTCATCAAAGTCTGATAAAACTCAACTAGTTCTGGAGCCCGGTGAACTTTATCACCACTTCCTACTCCTTTTGGCAAGCTTCCAGGAGTAGGAGGTGGACGAGGCAGTCCTCCAGGCAGTGGAGGCGGCGGCGGCGCACCTGGAGCAGGTGGTGGTGGAGGTGGCACTCTGCCTGAAGGATTGAAATTTGTAGCAACTGGAACACCAGCAGATGGTTTTGGAGGAGGCCGAGGCACCTTAGGAGGCCTCTTCTCAATGTGGGCAAGTTTCATCTTGCTTATTATCTGAGAATCAACATCCTTACCATCATTAGATTGGTCATTTGACCCACCAGAGGCAGCTGGTTTCTCTTTTAATTGGGAAAGTTCTAGTGGCAAAGTTACAGGTTTATCTCTCTTCCCCTTTGTTCCAAAATCAAAATTTGAACTGTCACCAAACCTTGCTGCTCTCGCTTGTTCTGCCTTTTCCTTGACATGCTCCTCCCTTTCTAACGCCAACTTGTGTCTATCTTTATAGGCAGGATACTTTTCATCTAAAACTCCTCCCACTGATTTAGACAGTACTTGGAAAGATGAAGCGACAGAATTTAGTGAGTCACCAGGAGAGTCAGGAGCATCCTGCTCCATCTTCCCAAACGAAGTGATGGCTACAGTATCACCTGCATTCCTTAGCATCAAGGTTTCCAATGGACCCCTTGGTCGGTGGCTCATGCTAGTCCTGCTTGGAGATCCTCCTGAGAAGGATCTGGATGGCAATGAAAAGGAACTTGAATCATCTTTGCTTCTGCCCCATTTCTTCAGTTTTTGAATTAAACTAGGTTTTTTACTGAAACTGTATCTGGTAAAGGAACTGTCAATGGAAGTATTGTCAAAGTCTTCACTTCCAGGAGAAGACGGGTGAGAATAGTTGCTTTCAAGATCTGTGTCTCCTTGTCCTTGTTCTGACCCAGCATATTCTAACAATAGTTGTTTAGCCCTCTCCTGGGACTTGGGGCTCAGACTTTTATTGAGATCACGAGCTGAAACTTTTCCTGAAGGTGAGTGGTAGTTCCGGAGCTCATACCTCAAGCATGCATTGACCCAACGAAGATACACTAGCTCTTCAACTTCACTAAACCTGTTCATTTGAAGTCCTTCCACTTGTTTTAGCAGGTCTTCTTTTGTGTGCCTTAAATTGTTGGCCTCCTCTCTTACCTTCGCAACCATTTCTATCTGCAACACCAATAGACAAAGCACATCAAGTACAAATTAAATGATTGCATACACAAACGCACATGACATGTTATGATACAAAAGACAAATTTAACCATTCCTCCCTACTTATTTTGTTGAACTATATTATAATTAAGAATTTATTAGATATCTGTAAGTACTTAGTCCTATTTAACATCTCAATCTTGCTGAAACTAGGTATACTTCACTGTGCAACAGCTACTATAGAAAAAGGTGTTAACTACAAAGGCAAGCATGTCTGATTGTTCCTTAATTCTCCAAAGTTATTTTGCACCTGCTGAACTCATTCTTGAAAGGAAACATGTTGCATGGATGACAGCATATCTCTCACGATAAATGAAAGAGCTGCAATCTGAAATTAAATAATATGCCACCAATCACCATCTAAATAGGCCGAGGCAAAAAGAAAGAAACCTCGGGAATGTGCCTAACATCTTGGGCGAAAACCATGTTTCTTACCTCTGTCATATTGGAGAGGGACGCTACTTTAGCTTCAGCTGCACCCAGCTTAATAGTCAACTCTCTCTTTTCACGCTGAAGTTCTTTGTTCTTCCTCTTAAGTTCCACAACTTCAACCTCCAACTCTTTCGCAGCTTTCAGCCTCTTTTCAGCCTCTGCATCTTTTTTCATGGCTTCTTGTTCTCTCGACTGAAGACCAGAAACCTGTTGTTTGAGCAATAATAACTGGCCCTTTGTCTGGTTAGCATTAAGCTGAATTTGCCTCTGCAGCTCCTTTATCTTGTTCCTTGACAGTTCCAATTCCGTCTTGGCAGAAGCTCCCAGCAAAATCTCTTCTTGAAGCTTCTTCCTCTCAGCTTGCAGGGAGTTGATGGTAATATTAAGCGTGTCAATCTCACCTGTCTTAATTTTGAGCTGCCTTTGTAATTCGACAATGTCTGATTCCTGCTCCTTCAGCCCATAGTACTCGAGCAATTCATCTTCAAGCTTCACCTCTCTCTCCTCCAATTCTTTTACTAGGTTGCGCAAGCATTCCAGTTCACTTGCATTGTTTTCCATCTCAGTTTCATAAATCATGTCTTTCTCTGCCTTGTCAAACTTTTCCCCATGTAATGGATGATCCATTTCCCCAGACAAAAGATCTTCAAATTGAGGTGAAATATCTCCGTCTTCCATACTAGGTGAAGTACCTTGAGCCCGGTCAAAAATGCTACTAATCAATTTAACCTCTTCTTCTTCTTCTTCTTCTTCTTCTTCTTCCACCTGCAATGTATATTTCACATTAATTCAAAATAAATGATGAAAACAGTACCTCACATATGTGGTCGTGATTGAGATACAAAATTGATGTTACTGTATATACTTACATCTTTCTCTTTGAAGCTATCATCAGCATGTGTAAAATGCTGTTTGTCATCTTCTTTGACTTGATGTTGCTTAAAGCTTGCTTCACCATTTTCTGAGTTTAAATTCCACCAGAGTAACCAAAAAATGGCAAGAAGCGCATAAGCATAACAGCACAGCAAACAAGACTTATAAGAAAGTTTGCGATCTACATAAACTATACAGCTTATATTGCATTTATAGGATGCTCTCATTGCTTCTGATAAAATATGTAGTCATGAATATAACTTGTAGAATTTGTTACCTGAACGCTTAGCTGAAGAGTCTGATGACTTTGCAGTTTTTACATTAAGCTGTTTAACTGTAAAGGCTGCAATTGAAGCAGCAACCAGGAAGCCTAACCTGACGATCATGTAGGTATTATTGGTAGCAGAATCCTAACCTTCCACTCATCTATAGAAATAAACCAATCCCAAAACAACTTTCCACCCATGTCTCCTTATCTCCATAACTGAAAATTCAAGCCATCATGGCCCTGGAAATGCACCAAGAGCTATCCAGAATCTGTAACAGCCAATTGAGCTTAATAAGAAATACCAGTGCAAAGCCTGTATAAAACCTAGATTAGAAAATCTATAATCATATGCAAATTCAATGACTCTATCTATTAGTTTCTAGGAAAGTCTGCGTTATCATCTTAACAAGTTTACAGACCTCTCAAGAACGACTTGCTTATCCACGAAGAATTCCTGGTAGCAGAATTCCAACCGTCTTGCTAAGAGCTACAGAAACCACCAATATAACCAGTGGCCAGTTTGCTCCAGAAGATTGCTTACAAATTGCAAAAATTTGGTAGATATATCATCTTACCATTTTGTTTCATAGGAATGTATAGAGTTAAAGAAAACCACAAAGCAACCTGAAAGAGAAGAGATACCGTGATTTTTAAGCAACAACTTAAAGCTCCTCTGGTGTCTATTTTCTTACCCGTGTTTCCCAAGTAACTGTTGAGCAAGTAAAATAAAAAGTTACACTTAAGAGTGGACTGTCTGGTCTTTTATTTTATGCCGCTTAAAGTCCTATTAAATGATTCTGTTGGCTGTTAATAGTAGCTAATGCTTAGGTGTCCCGCTGGAACCCTGTCTAGCAGATAAATATTAATCTCTAGTTGATCAGATCTCAAAGATCAAACTATTAGGAGACTTTAGATATCTGATTGACCTTAACCTTTTTCTGGGTATTCATTTTCATTGGAAGAGTGACCACAGCTTAACTGGCGTGATTTAAGAAAGATGGGTCCTCCCCAGATAACGCCATGCTTCCTAGCAATTGGATCATTTGTTGGCAGAAAGTAAAATTTTGATTTAAGGAAAGGGATCAAGATGAAAGGAAAATAGAAAGGTGGGTTTGTGGAGGCAAGTAAGGCTGAAATTTAATTCCCGGCTGTTTGCTTAATGGACAGGAGCATGTGTACGAAGAAAGCCAAGCATATAAAAAAGTTAAGAGGCGAACTTTTTGGTGATTGATTGCTCATTTCACATGATTGCCCTTTTTGGCTTTTGTCTAGAATTTCTCATCTCTAACTTACGAATTTGGGTTTATTTGGTGAAATTCATGTGTTCGTCAGACCTTCTTCTATCTTTTGGATTTTTAAGATGGCATATTTGAAGGAAACTCCTAAGATATGATAAGGTCACATAATAACATCTTGATAAAACAATCTTTGCTTTCTCATCATCTTGACAAAATAATCTATATGCATTTTTCAAATCCAACAAAACATGAGTTAATCTATCACGAGAGTGCGCTGGAAAATTCAGAAGCAGACAGAAACACTAGCACCCGTCAATATCTATTGTAGGCCGAGGAGTTTATTTGTGTAAACTGCTCAATAAAATAAATCAACGAAGCGAAACAAAAACACACGAGTTAATATCCTTTTCTGGGTCTTGAAAAATGAGTGGTTACCTCTGGTTACACGGGCACAGTAGCAGCCAAATTATATCATCCAAAACCAATTCAGTGACTATGGGCTCTCATTATTTTTGTTTCTCTTTTAGCGCTCTGCTGAAATTATAGCTAATTAATTGCATACGGGTCGTTTAAGGCACCACATACCAGAACATTAGGTAGTGTGTTCCTAACACGAACAAAAGCAAAGATTGTCCTCCACTTTTCAACAAATCAGCAAGGACTGACCCATATGCTGATATGACAACAAACTACATTTACAGACGTAAGAACAGAATTTATGGCAAGATAAAAGAAGGCATACCAGGTATGTGTCATGAAGAAATACTGGAGCCAAAGCATGTCTGAATACTGAAGGGTTAAGCATGAGCGAAGCTCCATTTGAACCACAAATCTTGGCTTATGATGGAAGCACTATTGGATAGACAAGGGAAAGTGGAGTAGATAGCTTGCAGCGCCAACTCAAGTGCCTGGGCGGCAATGACTTTTTTGAAAGCTTTGGGCTCAGTAAGTCACACAAAAGCACTCATTCTTCCCAAATTACTGGTTTGCCCTAACTTGATGCGTTAATCACTAGAGCTTTATGCCAGGCACACTCCTCCTTGGTGAGCATGCTTGGGATAAATTGACAGGTACGTGACGCTTGCACAACCAGAGCACCGAGAAGTGAGCTCTGATCCTGATGTTTACTTTCTTCATGTAATTATAGCATTTGCATAAAGGAGTGCTTAATCTTATGGCTTAATCTTCAACTCAAAGGTTTCGTTTGAAATTTTCTATGGCACATTACTTATTGTCCTGAAAATTTCCTAGCCTTCCCCATACGCAGAGGTTAGGACCGACAACTCAAGATGTAACATGAAAACCTGTTTCTCAAAAATCTTCAGATGAACATCGTGGACGAAAACAAAACCTTCTGTTTCGATTGGTATTCCAAACATCAAATCAAGAATACATTCATTCATCAAGAACAATCAATGAACGGACAAAGTAGAAACAGAGCCTGTCCCAGCCCCTAAGGCTTTTATGACTACAGCTCTAAGTGGCATAGGCTCTTGGGTTAAACAAACTATTGGAGGCTTGCCACTAAATAGAAACAGATTAGAGGAAGAAATGCTCCTGAAACATCCCCTGGTATCTCATATATTCACTAATTGCTTGATTAATTAATCCAGAAGTAACAGCATAAATGATGACTATATTACAAATAAGGACAGAAAACCAAATCCCCGCATCACAGTTCACCAATTCAATTTCACATCCACGGTATCTTTTATAGCCATCCATGGGGAAAAGAGGCGGTAGTTATTGGATAGTTCTGCTCAAGCGTTGTTATATTCAGGCTTGATTGTCCCATTTCCACCTCCGTCCAACCTCCTAGCTCGGCCTTGGCTTTTCCTTGCCTCATCTTCCACCCAAGACCTGCAGTAATTACTAATTAGAAATAGAGAACCATTAAAAAATATCAGAATTTTAACATTTACTTCTCCTTGAATAATAAGATTCCAGCAGTATAAATGAAGTAGGATAATGCCTCAGCTTCAAATAAAACCGATTATCCACTCTCTCTTTTTTCTTTTTTATATATCAAACTGATTGTCCACTCTGGAGCAGAATACATGTTCAGAAGGTATGGAAAGTCAAGTGAATTGCCATATTAAATTCAAAGTAGATCTGTTAACTTTGCTAATCAGACAGAATACTCGAGAGCATGCTCTATTTTGAACATAGAGTGAAGCACAACAACAAGACAAAGCATCTACCTTCTAAATCCATGCAGTGCTCTCAACGCTCACAATACCAAAAAAAAAAGTTTATGTAGTGCTAATTACGCTATCCCAAAATATATCAATTGATTCAATTAAGACGAATGTAGTTCATGAAATATTGCATCAGATCCAAAATGTAACGGACATCAGATAAGGTCAGGAACTGATGATTGTTTGAAATGGTAGAGAACATGTTATGTATGTTTTACGAGTACATCAATAGATTTTCTAGACATCTACTTCTAGCTCTCCACGACATGATAGGAAGCAGACTTCCAATTTATCATAGATGTCATTACTTCTCACACTAACAGAGCAAATTCTAAATTGAAAAAAACCAAATTGATAATATACAATGATAGCTTTGATTACATCCATTTGAAGAGAAACTAGTTCTACATTAAAAATGTCAACTATAAATGAAGTAAATACTACAGGTTCAGCAAATTATTGTGAAAGCCATGCAACAAATTAGTAAAAAGTTGATCCAGACAAAGACTCTGAATTGTAATCCTTACCTGAGGATTCAAAGAGCTTCAATTTCAGCATTCCAGTATAGATTTTGTATCAAGCATCCTTCCCTGCTTCAACTGTAATTCACTAAGGAATTCCTGCAGATTACACTGCTCAGCGACATACACAGACCTCTCAGATGCAAGCCTTTCTGACACCCCATCAACCTTTTCCTTGAGACGGAGCAGTAGTTGCCTCTGACAATCCATAGCTGCCTTCTCCTTCCAATACTCCTCGTAAGTTTTCACCTGTACAATTTTCTCCTCTTCCAAATCATTTAAAATGGCAATATAAAGCTTCTCAACCTCAAAACCTCGAATTTTTTCTTCATTCATCTTCTCATTCCAAAACCTTTTTATATCTTCTCTCTCAAGAAATTCATTCCTAATTTCTTCCATTGAAGCTTCCCTTAATAACTTCTCAGCTTCCAGCCTCAATATTTCATTGTAAACTATATCAGACATCCTGCCACTTGTCAGAGCAACTGCCGCCTGTGCCTTTGTTAGAGGTTTATTTGGCTAAAACTGCCTGCTCTGTCCTGTGCAAATTTAACCATGGAATCATAATCTTCATGTGCAATTCTATGACATGAACATTTCCTTTGAAATTGCTCGACTCCCAGTCCCACAAGATTGGCACAAGCCTAATATTTCATTTTCTGCATGGTGGCAGCATTCTAAAACTCACAATGCAAACCCTAAGGCCCCTTATGGCCTAATTGGCGTTTCTTGTTTTTTCTAAAAAAATGAAAGCTAAAAAAATAACTGGCACTCACAGAAATAAGATATCAGCAGAAGCTTTACTAATGCAGATTGCTCTTTCTCAAGCAGGAAACAAAAAAAGAAAAACCCACCAGAGTGGGAGAGAGAAGAACCCAACTGATTGAATATATTAAGATTATAATTTGCTTATATGTGTCTTTCATGAATAATAAATAGATATATATGTGTAGAGGGGGGTGTCTTGAATAAGGTAGTCAATAGAATGCTTTTAATCACTTGAGTTTTATGTTCTCAATAAGTTAACAAGAATGAAAACATCTCTAGTTATAGTTCACAAGAGCATAAATTTGGGAAGGGAAATGAGAAGGGGAAGATACCAAAAATATTCTGATAATGCTCCCGTTCCCTGCCAAAAAGTTCAGGCGATGCATCTGAGCTTATCTCCGTTGCATCCATATAATCTACTTTTGTCCTCGACATCTGGACTGTAGACAAGTCAGGTTTTGAAAGGCATGAAAGGCTGGTGAAATTACCAAGCTCATTTTTACTTCTAAGCAATTCTATAAATTTAAGAATCACAAATTTGAAATGTATTTACCTGTTCTGTAATTCCTGACAAAAACACATACTCTAATTGAGCTTTCCAGTTGATCAGATCCTGCCGAGAAATAAACCTGCACCACCAGATAAGTTATATTGAGAAGAAAGGCTAAAAGAAAACGGCCTGTTCTTAGATAAAAAGAAGACGAGAAAGCTGATATGGAACTTATGGAAAAATCCATGGTTAAGGGCACATTGCACACCTCTCGGGGGAAAAGCAAGATCTTCTATCATCTGAACTTTCAGAGCAGGAATTCGTCCCTGACAGCTTGCTGGGTATGATGCCAGCCTCAGCAAGGCCTTATTCGCAACCCAGAAACAAGTGTTTTAGAACTCCTCTATAACAAACTCCAATCTTAGATTGGAAACAAATATCAAGATTAAGCTGTACCTTGGATGGATTCAAAATCTGGATCTTCAACAAACAAGTCATGAAATGCAGCAATTACTGAACCAGAAAGTGATATGGATGGAACAATTCTACGCTTCTGATTCCTAGAGAAAAAAAAGGGAGCTGCTGGGCCATAGCATGCAAAAGCATTCACAAATGTAATTTCATCAGATGCATAGATAGGTTGTAATGGGAAAGTGAGATAATGGGAACGAGGAGGCAGACCATTTCTAGAGAAAGAGAAGTATGCAATGGCGGCTAACAGAGCAGCAACACCGGTACCAATCCCAGCAGTTACGATTTTTGGCAACCCTAATATCCATATTGAACAAAACCTTTAATTACCGGATTACGTAAAGTAAAATTGAGGAATACAAAAGAAAAAAAGAAGAGAAAAACTTTTCTTCTTGTTCTGTGGAGGGGATTCGAGAAAAGCCCAGCCTTTGAAGTCGTCACCGTCAGTCGGAGGTGGAAGAGAGGATCAGGTCAGGTGGAGGTGTGTGTCGGTGAGAGAGGAAGAGCGGCG
>Ga0325404_1006365_pt1 | contig 12394 bp, 9 predicted proteins | sample PopdelMetagenome_18_FD_205664 | JGI IMG/M metagenome (GOLD analysis project Ga0325404, IMG submission 205664) | Populus deltoides microbial communities from Bellville, Georgia, United States - Xylem-Control-R1 | ecosystem: Host-associated > Plants > Phyllosphere > Stem > Wood/Secondary xylem... | reverse complement strand
TTTTTTATTTTAAAAAAATAAAATAATATTTTTTTATTTTTAAAATTTATTTATTGATATCAGCATATCAAAAAGATACGGAGTGATAAAAAAAATTATTTTAAAGCAAAAAAAATTAAAAAACTTTTAAAAATGTTTTTTAAATACAAAATCAAACATACACGTAGTCTACTATGTAATGTTAGTTCAAGTGTTCCTTTGTGACAGATTTTTAAAATGAACTGACTCCTGCATGTTGTTGACTTGTAGCGAGTTCAACATAAAATACAACAATCATTCTTGCAGCAGCGCTAACGTTGTTCTAAAATACTATGAGAAAACAAAAGTAATACACCAAGTAAGAGTCTTGTGATGCAATATTTTGTGCAAGACCGGCCCTCGATTAGCTCTAACTCCCAGCACTGCCCTTTTCTTTATTCATATCTCTGCCGTTTATTTATTTATTTATTTCCTCCCTCGTGATCCAATCTTAAATTGGCTCGGCTCCATCTTTAGTTTTATTTTGGTTACATTAATTAATTATGATTTGTGAGTGATCTGCACCTCGAAGTCATCGTGCCCTGTATATAAATTTAAACAAATAGAGTGGCATTTTCTTTTCTTTTTTTAAGCCAGAAAATGGAAATGCTCAACTTAAATAAGTAATGACAATCATCAGACATTTTATGCGGACGGGGTTTGTCTTATATCTAGACGGCTTAGAACTGATCAATATCCGTAACTCTGATAATCTGGTTCCACGTGTCAACCAAAATAGAATAATTTGTTTTTACATATGTATTTTTCTTTTCAAAAAAATCAAATATTAAATTCTCTCTCTTTTCCCTTGATTTTTATCTCCTCCTTTGCTATTTTATTCACTCCCAATGTTTCTAGAATCTTCTCTCTTTTATTCTCTCCAAAAATCTTCTCACTTTCAAAATTCTCTCCCTCCCCCTTCTTTTCATACACCAATTTATAATGCTCCTTCTAGAATTTTTAAATCCAAATATTAAATTCCCTATTATTACTCTTAATTTCAATTCCAAATATTATTTATTTTTAGATTTCAATTTTAAATCTTTTTATTTATTGTGAAACTCATATTCCAAATCTTTTCTATATTTTAAAACTTAAATTTTAAATATTTCTGATATTGAAATTTTAATTTTAGTTTTGTTTTCTTTTTGAAATTAAATTTTAAATCCTTTTAATAAATAACTCTCTTAACCTTCTAAACTTTACTTCGGTCTCTCTTCCCCCCCCCCCCCCGGCTCATTGCACTCACTAAATTGAATACGGCAAGAAAAAGACTTAAAATTGCAGATTGGTTGATTTGCATTGTAAATATATTTTTCAAGAGTTTTTTATTTATTATTTTATTTGAAAAAAGCATGTTGAAATTAAGAAGAAGGTAAAAAATGGGCTACGACATTTATAATCTCATTCGATGAGTTGTAATTAATAAAAAAGGATTGACTTTATGATTTTGAACGTATTAAAAAAAAATGCATCCTTAGATCGATTTAATAAAACTAATTCAAAAAAACAATTATCGCTGTTGAGTTGTAATAATATTCTAATATACAGTACAAGGCTCAACGAATCTATGAATAAATTTAGGGGGAAAAAGTCAGCGACTCAATAAGCCAAAACTTGGAGGGGGTGTCTACTGGGAAGTGGCATCCCAACATAGATTGACCCATAATAAAGAACTTGGATGTCATTATTTTGACCTGCAACATTTAAAAATGAAAACCCTTTGGCGTACTGCAGGTATGATCAGTTAAAGAAACAGTACAAAGACGAAGAATAATATTGTTTGAATTGGAGTTGATTGCAGGTTTCGTAATCTTAAACCGGCTTTATTCAATGCATTATTATACAATAAGCAGAAGCGTGCATAGCTAGCTTGGTGTCCCAGATGAAAAATCATCGGGCCATGATCTAATTATTCGCACCCTTTTGCCTAAATTTTGATGTACCTAACCTCAGATTTTAGAAAAGTATTGGCATGGAGCCTGAAGAGCAGCACTAAGAACATGATGCACTGATGTCACATGGACAATTTCAATAATTTGGCACGTCTTAAAAGTTAAAACACATTTGCCAAAAACCCCTTTGAAAAATCAAGCTATTATACCTTGAAGGTGTGGGATAATAAACTGCTGAGAAACCCCTTTGAAAATGGTAGAAAAAAAATTGCATGATCTCTGGCTAAAACATTTTTCCTTTTTGCATGTGATGAAAAGTACTCATTTTTAGACAAGATAAACAAAAGTGGTGAAACATCAATTACTTGTTTAGTGGCCAAAAAAATATTATTACACACAAGTGTGTGTGTGTGTGTGTGTGTGTGTGTGTGGGGAGAGAGAGGGAGGAGCAGCAGTCAGCAAGCATATATCGTATAAGATTTTGGATGGTAAAAAAGGCAATAAAACAGCCAGAATGCAGACGAAGCGAGCAGGATTAAAGCATGGACCACAACAAAGAAGAACCATCGCACTTGAGAAAAAAGCGACCAAGCAGAATATTATATAGGAACAAATCTTTTATTTTTTCTATAATTACTATGTAACATGTAATATTCAATGTTTAGCGTGTGTGTGTGTGCGTGTTTAATCAATCTTTAGAATTATTTTTTTCTCATTAATCGCCTTCTCTATCCTCAATACTTTATTTATATGAAATCATTTCTCTGATAAATCAACACATCTTCGTTAGTTCTTGACCACAGATTAATATATAGAAACAAATTCTATAATTACTATGTAATATTCAATGTTTAGCATGTATATATATATATATATATTTAAGTACCGATCCTTAAGATTAATTCTTCTCATTAATTTCCTTTTCTATCGTCAGTACTTTATATATATATATATATATATATATATATATATATATATAATCTTGTATTATTTAAAATCAATTACATTTTATTCGTACAAACTCATTATTCTCCAAATATGAAAATTTCAGAAAACGTTCTCTTTCTCTAATATATAATACAGAAGTGGCAGACAAGGGATGTCGAAATGGATCACAACGTCAAACAGGAAATTGAAGGCTCTTAGCTGACGCCAAAAAAATAATAATAATTCCCTTAAGTCAAAAACCCTCCATTTTCATTTATTTATTTATTTCCCCTAAAAACATAATCCAAATCAGCCACTATTTAAACCCCCTCCCCCCCTAAACTTTAGCCTCCAAGATCAGACCAAGAAGCGCACACAGTACGCCCTGCCAAAGAAAAAAAGAGCTCTCAAAGGAGAGAGGGTAACGGGTTACCGGAATATTTGACTTGAAATCCAAAAAGAAAAGAAACCCAGTTCGGCGGCGAAGATGATTGCTTACTTAGAGAGATTTATCCACGAGAACGATAGCGAATCCAGACCTAACGACGACGAGAAAGACCAGCTTCCAAACATATGTCACTCTCTAGACCTCCAAGGCACCATCGATTGTGTGGCTACCGGTTTGGCCGGTAAGGATTTCGGCGGCATGTACACATGCGAGCCTCTAGCTCTAATCAGACCAGCAAGTCCCGATGACGTGGCACGTGTAGTTAGAGCAGCTTACCGGTCACCCAATCTGACGGTTGCAGCAAGGGGTAACGGACACTCTATCAACGGGCAAGCCATGAGCGACCGAGGACTTGTCATGGACATGAGGTCCACTGAAGGAAACCATTTTGAGGTTGTAAGAATGAATGGGGAAACCTTCGTCGATGTGTCGGGAGGGGCATTATGGGAAGATGTGTTAAAACGATGCGTTTTGGAGTATAAATTAGCTCCAAGGTCATGGACTGATTATCTTGGTTTAACGGTGGGTGGCACGTTATCTAACGCCGGCGTAAGTGGTCAGGCTTTTCGGTTTGGCCCACAAACGTGCAACGTAGCAGAGTTGGATGTTGTTACTGGTAAAGGACAACTAATGACTTGCAATAAAAATGAAAACAGTGAATTGTTTTTTGGTGCACTTGGTGGTCTTGGCCAGTTCGGTATCGTTACCAGGGCCAGAGTAGTGGTCCAGTCTGCACCAGACATGGTGGGTCTTGATTTCTTTCTTTGCTTCTTAAATTCATCTTGCAAAATTACTCTTCTTTTCTTTTTTATGTTTTTGGTGCATGAATTACACGTTTACGTTACGTAATTCTGGTTGAGTTTTGTTAATGTTGTTGTTCCCTTTTGTTCTGATGTGTCTGGGATTAGGTGAGATGGATAAGGGTGGTGTACGCTGAGTTTGAAGACTTTACTCGAGATGCTGAGTGGCTGGTGACCCGTCCAGAGGGCGAGTCATTCGATTATGTTGAAGGGTTCGTGTTTGTGAACAGTGTTGATGACCCTGCAAATGGGTGGCCAACCGTGCCGTTAGACCCGGACCAAGGGTTCGACCCAAGCCGTGTCCCTCGAACCGCCGGCTCCGTTCTTTACTGCCTTGAAGCAGCTCTGCATTACCAGAAGACTGACCACCCCTCCACGGTGGACAAGGTAACTCCTCACCAATCTGCTGCATGCATTCTCATAGTAAATGAGGATGCGACCTAAATCGAGATTTTCCGATTAATGGCTCCTAGGTACTTTGGGTGTCCTGAAGAGTTACTAGAACTTAGAAACTGTGGGCCATTTTGTGGGCAGTTGTGACCCAGTTTTGACCTAGGTGAACAGAAGCTGGGCCCGTTAATAGATGTTGACCACCTGTGGGTCACAGGTCCCACATCGAAAACGTGGGGTCCGGTGGCCGGACAGTAAGAAAGTCAAAAGAGCACGAACTCAATTACACGTGTACAGGGCTAAGCTTAAGAGGACGGCTAATTCTCGTCCTTCATACCACAAGGACACCAGCAATTTACTTTACTGCTTATTAATCCATATTGACTACCGCCCAAGGAAAGAAACAAAAATGTGTGAGTGTGTGTGTGTGTGTGTGTTTGAGAATAAAAAAGGGTAATAATTGTAGCGTATACTATAGTCGTCACCTGCTTCCAAATTGAAACTGACCATACGGTATAATGCATCTCTCATTGGATTTTCTGACACAAGAAAGCATGGAAACGCCCGTGTAATCAGTGTGCAATTACGATAATGACACTGTACGGTGCTTCCTGTTACTTTTTGCGGCCACTGGAATGGTTTCTTTCGTATTATGGAAGTTCCGGGAGGGCTAAAATGGGAAGTAGGTGTTCCGATGCTGATCATTGAGAGCTTGCTGACGTTTTGGTCCCCACGGTTTCAGAAATGGCCAAGAAGACATCATTTTCTGGAATCTGTAGATCATAACATTATGTCTCTTTGTCCTCCCAAATGACTTGTTTGCCCCTCGTTTTAATCCAAAACTCCTTAAATCAAATCCCCCTTCGCTCATCCTTTCTTGTTTGGTTGTGTTTCAGGCTGTGAACAGCTTGCTTGGGCGGCTAGGATTTATCGAGGATATGAAATTCCAAGTGGATGTGAGCTACATCGAGTTCCTCTTGCGTGTGAAGCATGCAGAGGAATCCGCTAGGGAAAATGGTACATGGGACGCTCCTCACCCCTGGTTGAACATGTTCGTGTCAAAGAGGGACGTAGCTGATTTTGATCGTGTGGTGTTCAAGAGGATGTTGAAAGAGGGTGTTGGTGGGCCCATACTAGTCTACCCTCTCCTGCGAAGCAAGTAAGTAAATTTTCTCTTCCCACCCATTAATTTGGGAGCCTCTCTGCTAGAGGCGACCCCATTGTCATTACCTCAGTTTGTTATCTTGGTTCCCTCCATGCCTTTACACGTGTAAGTTAGATAAGAAATCTCACGCTGCTGTGAGAGTGACGAGGTTCGGAAACACAGCCTCTTGTTTGAACACGTGTCTTAAAATAGACAAAAATATGGGCCATGTGGGGTTGTGGCCACTTGGCACCTAGAGTCTAATTCACCTCACCCTATCAAATCTTATGTCCTATTTTGCTTGACTACTTATAACACGCATCAAGCAAGTCTTTGGAATTTTCGAAGCATTTCAGAAATAATTTTTTATTTAAAAATATATTTTTAATTTTTAAATTTAGTATATCAAAACAATACAAAAATAATAAAAAAACTCATTTAGAATAAAAATTTAAATTTACACTTTTTAAAAAACAAGATCACGCCGCAAAAACAAACGGAAACGGGTTAGGATTTTTGTGATTGGTTAAATTTTAGCCCATCAAGAGACATTGCTTCTGGTATATAAAAAAAGTATGCTGCATATCTAACAAAGTTTTAGAAAAAATGACGCGTTGCTACTAGCAAATCATTGCGTGCAAACGACTTTGTAGTTTCATTTTCTTCCCAGTCTATGCTGCAAAACTCTAATCCTCAGTAAGGAATACATGTTAATTTGCTATTTGTGGGGACAAAGATATGGTAGGGCCTGCATCGTGGACAGTTTGTTTTTCTTTTCTAGGCATAAACTTCTTCTTCCCTAGCTGTTTGTAGATGGTGTGAGGTAAAAGAATGGGTGTTGGGGTAAATGCAAGGGAAGGGAACTGTGTTTGTTTGGATGTGAGAGGAGGAAGGGTAATTGCGTCATTGAGGGTTTACTCTTTACGGGGGAGAATGGGATTTTCAAGTGATGTAACATTCACGGTCAGACTAGCTGCTATACGGGAAGACGACAAGGAAATTTATTCGCCAACCTAGCTATAATGACACCATAATTTGTCTGGGCTCCAACAACGATTTTTTGTTTGACTAGATTGCCCCTATAGTTGGCAGATTAATGCGTGCTAAGGGGTCTAAACCTTCCAGTCAAGATCCTTCCAGCCATGCCAAACACCACCTCCAGGCTCCAGCTGGGGAAACTTGGCCTTGGAAGAAAGAAATACGATGCACTGGAAATCTTAAAAAAGAAAATTGGACTCGTTCTGTCCAAGCCGTTTAAAGGATGAGGCTGTGACAGGCAATCTTATCCATGATGTTTTTTCTTTCTCTCCCTGATACGTACATACATGCATGTATAGCTAAGTGTTGTTATTGTCTTGCTGAAAAGAGGGGTTTTTTTTTGTTATAATATTGTTGGAAAAGTATGGTTCAAGTTGAATTCAAGAAGATATGATTGTATTGGCCAGAGTTCATAGCATCAGACACTTGTGTTTGCTTGAATGGCTGAGGTACAATTTTAAGTGTCTTAACCCTTCCCCATGCCCATTTTGTTTTCCTCTACCTTGGAATCCAATGTCCAATAATGTTGCTTTTATCAGCACATACTAAAAAGTTGATTGTTTTTTGTCACTTTGGAGCTATAAAGCAAAAGGCAAATGAGTACTCATCTCAATTGGGTTTGATGAGTGGTTAGGACTTGGGTTATGAATGTATGTGTGGCAAATCAATGATTCCGAATTAATCTAAATGTTTGCCATGCCCCTTTTGCTTGATCGATCTTGCCTATTTCTTAACTCCATCCAAATAATTCTTCCCCTAACTTACCCTTTGTGCGTAGGTGGGACGACCGGACATCTGTGGTATTACCAGCGAAAGGGGAAATCTTTTACTTGGTGGCATTGCTCCGATTCACCATGCCATGCCCAGAGGCCCCTTCTGCCGAGAAATTGGTGTCTCAAAACAGAGAGATTGTCCAATTTTGTGTCAAGGAAGGTCTCGACTTCAAATTGTACCTCCCTCACTACCAATCTGAAGAGGAATGGAAAAGACACTTTGGAAGTCAGTGGTCAAGATTTGTTGAGAGGAAGGCCAGTTTCGATCCCCTGGCCATTCTCGCACCAGGCCAAAAAATATTCAAGAGGATCTCCCAACTCTAGCTCGGTCAATTGATAATAAATATCGATCGATCGGTTTTACATCTCAATTGTAATTTTCCTAGAATGTATTCTGCTCCCAGCTAGCTAGCTAGCCTGTGCTCGTCAATCAGTGCTCTTGCATGCCTCCAATATTGCAAATCAGTTGATAAACAATATTGGTGGAGCAGTGTAAAGGAATATTTCGGGAGAGAGAAGAAAAATTAAAAATTAAATTGATCCCTTTTATAATTAATTATCCTTCTCAAAGATAAAGCCAACAGCAAGGGGTTAAGAAAAAATAAATAATAAATAAATCAAAGACTGTTTGCCTTCACGAGTTGTTCATCGTGATTTGACTGGTTGTGATCTTGGCTTAATAAAGCGGCCAAGATCACCATCCCAACTTAACCATCGCTTCTTATAAAAACATTATACAAACAATAATGGCCTCAATGGGTACGTTGTGTCTCTATCATGCTATAATGCCTTCAATCCAATCGATATAGACCATCTCCTAATATGTCTTTGATGTTTTCGGTTCTGGATTATTTGACTCCCTGTATATGCTGCGCGATTCAATGGTCAAATATTCCATCTTTCAATCACAAGAAGATAAAAAAGAAAAAGAAAGTGACGAGGCCGATTAGGCTTGGAATTAGGTAGTATCCGATTCTCTTTGCATGCAAAAGATCAAATGCAAAAAGCTTCCACTTTTCTGTTAAACGATTTTGGTTCTTCTTTCTCTAATGACCTAGCTAGATCGGCCTTTTGTCTGGTTTCATGCGAAATCAAATCTACTTGGCTTCTCCACTTCTAAACTTTTTTCCTTTCTGCTAGCTCTTCTAAAAAGTAGAGAAAAGATAAAAACTGAGTGGCTCCAAAGTAGAAGCAATTATAAGATCATGATTTCTTGTAGGAAGCACTGGCTAATCGACTCTCGTTTTAACCCATGCAAAGTAATCTACGTTCTTTGCCTTTGGTAAACGTGTCCTCCACGAACGTGGTGTGCCCTTTAAGATAATTAAAGCAACTATGGAGGGGGAACTATTTTAACCACTCCTCCTGGCATGGTGTTCGAACTAATGTCTCTCTTTTTTTCATTTTTTTGTCCAAAACATTTCGATTTCGAAGATTTTCTTTATAATTGATCAAAAGAAGAGGAAATTAACATGCTATAAAGAAAAACCCTCATATCTTCCTTTCTTTAATTTCTTCCTAGCCTAGCCTTGATCCCCTCTCTTCTCAAACGCAGCTCCTTGATTACAAGATCTTCAATGCTTTAATTGTGATTTAAAACCCTTCGAGGAGCATACATGGACTATATCTATCTATAACAAAATCAAGCCTCCCCCTTGAATCCTTTCTTCTTTCGAAAAAGATGATTAACTAAAGGGAGGGGGGGGGGGGAACTGAAAAGGTCTTCGATACATACTTTTTGTCATGTGAATTGTCTACTTTAAAGGAAGCGTAATAAACAAACAAAAACTATACTAGAAAAACGCACACATTAGATTTCCAGGAATCAAACTGGCTCCAGTTGATCAGTTTTAGAAGTATTCACTTGGCATTATCCTAACTAAATCATCAATCTTGATTTCAAATGAAATTGCTTCTTCTTCTTTTGACCATGAATCATCCGGTTTTAGCCAGCAGTTTGAAAAACCAAGGACTCCACAAGCTGTTGGGATAGGCTTGATTTCCTGTGCGCATATATATATATATATAGACACACACACACACACACACAGACTTCTTATCGTTTGGTGACCTTTACAGTTGGAGCCATGATTTCTCATGACGTCTCATCTTCGAGATATATACATGCATTAAAATTTCAAAACTTTGGTCCACACCCTCATCCATCCAGACCCAAAGTTTTCTTCTACGAATGAACTAATTTTCGATACCCAAAAAAAAAACATAAAATTAAGAACTGATTGAATTGAGGGCCATGCCAAGTCATTTTGACAAACAAGCTAAAAAATTATCAAATTCATCGTGGTGGGCAAGATAGTCAAGCTCCTAGTGTCCCTAAAGGCTTTCTAAGGGTCATAGCAAAGCTTACGACATGAATATTACCATCAGCTAGCCTAACCTCTCTGTCAGATCCACGTGGAAGTCCAAAGTCTTATTACCATCAGCTAGCCTAACCTCTCTGTCAGATCCACGTGGAAGTCCGAAGTCTTATTCCAGGAACATGTTTCCTTTTCATGAGTGCAAAACATAGTCATAAACGACTTCCCAAGAAGCGTTACTCTGGTGTGGGGCTGCACATGGAAGAAATACTTGGAGCTCTCACAGGTATGTTTATGTATTTGCAAATTATTAAATAAACACTCCAAAAATCTTATTTCCCATCAAATTCAATATCATTGTGAATATATTGCGAAGGAAGCACCCCAAAAAAAAATATTATAGTAACTTTAGCTTTAGACACAGATAAATAATAATATCATTGTTAACACACACACACGTGTGTGTGTGTATTGCAAACTGTGATTTTATTTTTAAAATTTGGTCACAATTTATTTTTGATATTCAATTTAACTTCGGTGGTTTCTCCAAGTTTTTTAGTTCTACATTTAAAGAATAAATTTTGGAAACAAATTTCAAATAAATGATAAAATTGATTTGAAATAATATGAAACTAAATATGAAAATCAGTATTAACATCCAATCTAAAAAATAAACAAATGTCAATATTAAATAATATATATATATATATATATTTGAAATTACAACTTTAGGCTTGTAATCAGGTTCTTGGGTGTTTGAGATTAGGTTGAATAGAGAATTTTGAAATTTATTTTTATTTGAAATTAGTTTTTTATGATTTTAAATAATTTTAATATATTGATGTTAAAAATAAATTTTAAAAATAAAAAATATGTATTATTTTAATATATTTTAAAATTAAAAAACAATTTAAAAAATAATTTGTACTTAAACTTATCACTTGATGTCCATTGTAGATTTTACAACCGGGTGCAAGTGATGTTAAAAATAGGTTGTCGTAGTGGGCTCTGATGTCATTAAGTGCTAGCCCATTGGGTGCAATATGGATCGATAAATATAAATAGGACCAGGAATTGGGCCTGGAGGGAGGCTTAATATACATTGACAAAACAAGCTCTCGCAACGTTTGATCTACTTTTATTTCGAATGTTGATCCAATATCATTTTAATTATAACAGCACAATATAAAAGATCTCACCTAATTATAAAGATGCAAGTATTTTCAAAGTATTACCAAAATTACTCCATTTGTAAAAGCAGTTGTTGCGCAAAATATTACCTAAACGAGCAAGATAATATCCAAATTCAGCTTGGCCCATTTTGAATGGCTAGATGAATTGTTTGGAATTCGGTTAAAATTGTATTTTTAAAAAAATTTAAAAATAAATTGTTTAAGATTAATTTTTTATATTTTTAGATTTTTTTATGTGTTAATGTTAAAAATAAAAAATATATATATTATTTTGATACATTTCAGAATAAATAGTATTTTAAATTTCAATTGTTGTCACACTCTCAAACACCCCCTAAGTCAATTCTAGTTTTTTTTTTCAAGTTTTTTTGGCATTGTGATGGTGTTTTTTTATTTAAAATGTATTGAAATAATATTTTTATTATTTTTTAAAAAAATATTAGTAACATCAACATATTAACATAATCTAAAAATATAAAAAAATAAAATAAGAAAAATTTAATTTTTTTTTAAAGAGAAAATATAGTAGGCTTAATTTTTCTTTAAGTTTGCCTAACCAATTAGATTCACATGACCCTCGTACCCATGTTCAACCTACATAATCTTTCTGTACATGTGTGCGCACCCAAATGACCCTTTGCTTGAACTTCGACTCTTTTCTATGTCTATAGTAATGATTCTCAACAAAAACACAGGCCCGCCTATGATTGCTTTAAGGTTTTTTTGAATTATTAACACAAAAAAAAAAAAAAAAAGCTAAAGGGTGATTATACTTTGATTACTAGTAATCCATAATATATATATTTTTTAATTTTATTATTATTATTTTTTAATATTAAATTAGTTAAGAATTAGTTGACCCAAGTAACCCAAGTTATCTCGGTTTACGAGCTTGATGAAATGTTTTTTTTTCTTATTTTTTTTAATTGAAATTGAAATTGATTTTATTATCGCCTGTTTTTTTTATATAGTTAAAAAAAATAAATTTAGAAAAAAATGCATATTATTAAACTTTATAAAGTTCATGAACTTGTTCATGGGTTTACCTGGTTGACATGGTTTACGGGTCTGGTGAGTTTAACCTTCTTTTTCTTTATTTCATATGTAGATACCGGGTTAATTGAGAATTTAGTTTTATAATTGGTTTTGATTCGTTTTCTATAATATTATCGCGATCTCAAAAAAAAATATTAGTATTGGGTTGATATTCGATTTTGCAATAGTCTATTTTTGTTATCATATAATTAAATAAAAAATAGTTTAGAAAAAATAAATTATAATCCTTATGGGGTCCATAATCCGGTTCATGGATTTGCATGCTAGCTCAGGTTACCTAATTTACTGGTTTGACGGGTTGAGCCACTAACCGAATATGTTTTTTTATATTTTTTATCCTTTTTTATTATTATTCTGTCCTTCAATATTGGTTTGGTTAGGAAATAAACTGCAT
>Ga0325404_1006364_pt1 | contig 12394 bp, 6 predicted proteins | sample PopdelMetagenome_18_FD_205664 | JGI IMG/M metagenome (GOLD analysis project Ga0325404, IMG submission 205664) | Populus deltoides microbial communities from Bellville, Georgia, United States - Xylem-Control-R1 | ecosystem: Host-associated > Plants > Phyllosphere > Stem > Wood/Secondary xylem... | reverse complement strand
GATGAAAAACCACTCAATAACCATCACCATGTGTCACACTGGAAGAAAGATGATGCAGTGGCAGTGTGGCACGATAGAAAAGACATTTTATATCACTGGGAGGAGAAGCACAAGACGCTCAAAGTGCATTTGTGCCTTCTAAGTGCTGATACATGCACTACACATACCAGTAACTGTTTAAAGTTTAAACTTTAAAGTTAATTAATATTTAATTAGTACAAAAAGATATATGTTCCCTTGATTACTCTAATAATTACAAGAAAATCAACGTAAAAAGACCTAAAGCCTATGATATTATGGTTTAATTTTTTTTGACATCACATGTATACTTGCGAGTTCATTGCACAATAACAAATAAAAAGACTTATTCACCCCTCCTCGGTAGGTTTATAATTTTTTTGATTTTGAGGATAATTATATCATTTTTATTGTGTAAAAAAAGATTGAAAATACAATTATATCCCTAAATAATTTTTTAATTACTAATGCACCATATAGAAATGCTAAAATACCCTATCATAAAGGCTAGGGTTTTGGGTCTTTACCGCAGCGTTTGCATTATATAGGAATTTTCTACACACACTCTTGCTTCTCAGTTGGGTTTTTTCTTTCTTCCTTTTTTTCTTTTATAATTATGCCTTGTATTAATTGACCTATCTGCCCTTAGATACTGTGCATCTTAACAGTTTTATATTTTTTTTTATTTTGAGGGTAATTATATCATTTTTATTGTGTAAAAAGGATGGAAAATACAATTATAACCCTAAATAATTTTTTAATGACTAATACACCATACAAAAATGCTAAAATACCCTATAATAAAGGCACATGAATATTTTTTAAAATAATAAAATAGTCATTTCACTATTGTAGTAAATAAAAAACGTGTTCAGTGAAATTTCCTTCCCTTGAGCTTTATTTTTTTTCTTTATATCTAAAAATTATAATAATCAAGGCATGAATCTCGTTTTATTAAAAAATAAAAACTGTTAAGATGCACAGTATCTAAGGGCACATTGGTCAATTGATACAAGGCATAATTATAAAAGAAAGAAAGGAAGAAAGAAAAAACCCAACTGAGAAGCAAGAGTGGGTGTAGAAAATTCCTATATAATGCAAACGCTGCGGTAAAGACCCAAAACCCTAGCTCTTCACGAACCACCTCACGCTATCCTCATCCATTTATACATCACTGCTCTTCTCTCTCTTCCCCCCCCCCTCTGCTTTCAAACCAAAAACCCTAGTTAGCTTCCTTATCCCCTCCTCTCCGCCGCCAATTTATCTTCACCACCGTATGTTCTCTCTTCTCTTATCTTATCCAATCAATTACTCTTATAGCAATAATAATTAATAAATAAATAATACTAGTATTCTTTTTATGCTGTAGAAGTCGGTGATTGACATAAAAAAGCTCCAATACGATGTCGTCAGACGACGAGAGAGAGGAGAGAGAGTTGGATCTCACATCCCCTGAAGTCATCACCAAATACAAAAGCGCTGCAGAAATTGTCAACAGTAAGTAATCAACCTCTCCCTCCTTGACAATCTGGTAATTCTTTAATATTAATTATTTTTGTTTTGTTTTGGTAATTATTGCAGAGGCATTGCAGTTAGTGATATCAGAATGCAAGCCAAAGGCTAAGATTGTTGATATTTGTGAAAAAGGCGATTCTTTTATAAGAGAGTAAGCACTCGCTAATCCTTATTTCTTTAAATTCATAAATTTTTAAAGAATTAAATTGATAAAAAATAATAGGTTTTGATTTTTATGTTTGAATGTGTAGGCAAACTGGTAACATGTATAAAAATGTGAAGAAGAAGATTGAAAGGGGAGTTGCTTTTCCAACTTGTGTTTCTGTCAACAACACTATTTGCCATTTTTCTCCACTTGCTAGTGATGAATCGGTCTTGGAAGAAGGAGATATTGTCAAGATGTAAGCTTTCAATCTATGTGGGGTTATCATGTGGTTTGATTTTTTTATGTTTTATGTTAATGGGTTTTGGCTTTTATTGGTGTGTAGTGATTTGGGCTGTCATATAGATGGATTTATTGCTGTTGTTGGACATACCCATGCTCTTCAGTCAGGGCCAGTTACAGGTAGGGCAGCTGATGTTATTGCAGCTGCAAATACTGCTGCTGAAGTTGCCTTGAGGCTTGTAAGGCCTGGAAAGAAGGTAATTTGTTTGTTTGTATCGTGTTAGCTTTTTATTGTATTTCTTGCATTCCATTCATATGCTGATTGTTCTGTGATGTTTACTTGAGATGGTTGTTTGTTTATATAGTGAAATTGAATTGCAAATTTTTAATATGCATTAGCTTTTTCTAAATCATGAAGCAACTTTTAATCTCATCAGTTCTTGACGTGATGACTTTTTTTGTTTTGCAATCATATCTTCCTCACATATTGAGGTGACTTATATTGTTCACTTGAACAGTTTTTTCTTTCATGCCACTGTCTAATAGCCCTTCTTTTCTTGGTGACTATTCCCTAATGATGAACTGTTTCGATAAGCTATGGACTCACGTCCAGATGAAGCTTTTGTCATAGTTACTCTGACAGGGATGTCTTTTTGTGAACCCAGGATGTGCCATTTTTGTTGCATGGACATTTCATCCTAGAAAGTATTAGGGAAGGCGATTTTATAGTGCTGTGATCATCTTTTATTTGTTCTTTGTATGTTGTGCTAGACAGTGTTGCAAATGGTTTGGCTGCTTCTGTAGTTGCTACTCATTAGTCCTCAGTAAGGGAGTTGACAAATTCAAAATAGAATGGCTAGAGCATCTGTAAAATTAAGAACCGGAAATATAGGCAACTTTGCCGAGGTGATCATTTGCAAGACGATTTCCTCTTTTCCATGTTGCTGATATTATCTTTATTATATGTAGACTGTTTTAGTTTCATGCTTTTCGATAATACCTCATTCCTGCACTGACTAAATTTTACTCTCTTGCAAGTTGATTTCCTCTTTTCCCTTTTAGCGATATTATCATGACTGTAATTAGACTGCTTTAGTTTGATGCTTTTGCATTTTACCTCTTACTTGTACAGATTAAATCTTTACGCTATCTTAACACATTATTTTAGTAGCGTTGTTAGCCTTTGCTTGAGCAAAAACGGAACTTGTAAATTATAAGTAGTTTATCCATGAAAAATGAAATAAAAACTGGCAACTTTGCCGAGGTGATCATTTGCTTGTTGATTTCCTCTTTTCCCTGTTGCCTATAGCATCATGGCTGTACTTGATTACTTAAGGTTGATATAATTAGATTATACCTGATTCTTGTATGGACCAACATCTGTACACTCTCAAACACGTTATTTGAGTGGTGTTGTTAGTTTAGCTTTAGCTAAAATGGAACTTGGTATTTGTATAAACATTATTTTAGTAGCGTTGTTAGCCTTTGCTTGAGCAAAAATGGAACTTGTATATAAGTAGTTTATCCATGAAAAATGAAATAAAAACTGGCAACTTTGCCGAGGTGATCATTTGCTTGTTGATTTCCTCTTTTCCCTGTTGCCTATAGCATCATGGCTGTACTTGATTACTTAAGGTTGATATAATTAGATTATACCTGATTCTTGTATGGACCAACATCTGTACACTCTCAAACACGTTATTTGAGTGGTGTTGTTAGTTTAGCTTTAGCTAAAATGGAACTTGGTATTTGTATAAACATTATTTTAGTAGCGTTGTTAGCCTTTGCTTGAGCAAAAATGGAACTTGTATATAAGTAGTTTATCCATGAAAAATGAAATAAAAACTGGCAACTTTGCCGAGGTGATCGTTTGCTTGTTGATTTCCTCTTTTCCCTGTTGCCTATAGTATCATGGCTGTACTTGACTACGTAAGGTTGATATAATTATATTATACCTGATTCTTGTATAGACCAACATCTGTACACTGTCAAACACGTTATTTGAGTAGTGTTGTTAGTTTAGCTTAAGCTAAAATGGAACAACTTGTATACAAGTAGTTTATCCATGAAAAATGAAATAAAAACTGGCAACTTTGCCGAGGTGATCGTTTGCTTGTTGATTTCCTCTTTTCCCTGTTGCCTATAGCATCATGGCTGTACTTGATTACTTAAGGTTGATATAATTAGATTATACCTGATTCTTGTATGGACCAACATCTGTGCACTGTCAAACACGTTATTTGAGTAGTGTTGTTAGTTTAGCTTAAGCTAAAATGGAACTTGGTATTTGTATAAGATTATTAATTAGCAACTTACTCGTGAAAATAATAAAAGCTGGCAACTTTGCAGAGGTGATCAATTGCCTGTTGATTTCTTCTTTTCCCTGTTAGTTTAGCTTAAGATAAAATGGAACATGGTATTTGTAGAAAATTATTAATTAGCAACTTGCTCCTGAAAATTATAAAAAGCTGGCAACTTTGCCGAGGTGATCAATCGCCTGTTGATTTCCTCTTTTCCCTGTTGCTGATATGATTCATGGTCCTACTCGATGATTTTTGGATGATCCATGTAAATTATACCCATAACTTGTAATGGACTGCATCTTACTTTTGGTTGGCACTATAGAAGGAGCATTTTTAATAATAATATGGTGCTGGTTCATACTGATTTTTTTGTCAAGTACCTAAACCTCTTGAAACTACTGCATTCAGTAGCATTTTCTGCTCAGTTTTTTCTTGGTTCCGCAGTTCTGTTTTGATGCAAGTTTTTGGTAAGTAAACACTTAGTACTATCCTTCTGTTGATGATCTCTACATGATGAAAACTATAATCAGCAAAGGATTAAGGTCCAATGAAGCGTCTTATAGTCATAGTTACACTGATAGAGCATCATTTTGTTCTTTCTTACTTGAAAAAAAGAGTGTGTATGCACGACTGCTAGTGAACAATTGTGGTGTATCCTGCATAACAGTCTGATTAGAAATTACATGTTCTTTCATTGCTTTTTTTTTCAATTTTCTTTACCCTTTTATTACTGTTTTCTTGAAAAATGTCAATTGTCCCTAAATGATGAATATTTTTCAAAAGCCATAGACCACCATCCAAGTGAGGCTTTTGTTGTCATAGTTGCTCTTATAGGGCAACCTTATTTTCCTTTTGTTATTTGTAGTTGTTTTACATTTAGGCTTTACTTCAAATGGTGAAATAGTGGAGCGGTAGGGCTGGGATTGGGGCCGTCTACAGATTTCATTTGTGTAGATAAAAACATACATGGACTTTGCTTCATTTATCTGTCATCTAGATTCATGATTAAGGGAAATTGTGCCTTGGTGGCTATGTTGATCGAAATCAATATGAGCTTTGCACATGCACATGCTTAGAGAAAGGCAACTTCGCCGAGTTAATTGATGCTAAATATTAATATACTGCCTTTCCTGTTGCCCATATTGAATATGGTTCCTATTGATTGCAGGGAACCTGTTTATTTATTGTCAGTTTACATTTATCATCTTTAGCTTATATCTTCGCGTGTGTAAGATATCTACCACTGTGGAAATGCACAAGGTTCAACTTGTACAGCTGATTTTTTTAGTCTACTTTTCTTTTGACCAGGGAATATGTTGTTTTCTAATTTTTCCTTCATAAATTGTAGTGAGATCTTTTTTCTCTTTTCTTCTTCTCCACTGCAACTTTGAGGCTCTTGCTTCGTTGTCTCCTCATGTGTTTGGAAAACAGTGTTACATATTCAATGTGATCTGTCTGGACTTTCTTTTTTTTTCAAAATTTTAATATAATTTTGATGTAAATATAAAAAGACAGATAATAAAACTGAATTGGATGTGTGAGTTGTGTGTGGTCAATATCTGATTTGGTGCATCTGCTTCTTATTATTGATTTTGCTGCTGTTGTCACTGTTACTGTGTTAATTTTTTCAGCCACTTTTATTCAATATTTTTGTTCATTGAACTTCCTTTTTCTGCAGAATAAAGATGTAACAGAAGCTATCCAGAAGGTTGCTGCTGCTTATGACTGCAAAATTGTTGAAGGTGTTCTCAGCCACCAATTGAAGCAGTTTGTGATAGATGGAAACAAGGTAATTCTGAGTGTCTCCAATCCCGACACAAGAGTTGATGATGCAGAATTTGAGGAAAACGAAGTGTATGCCGTTGATATTGTCACAAGTACAGGGGAAGGCAAGGTAATAATTGAGTGACATGTGAATCAATTTATATGCCATTGTTATTAATTTTGTGCTCTTATATGGTCATTTCTGTTGCTTTGATTTTGCAGCCAAAACTGTTGGATGAGAAGAGTACTACTATATACAAGAGAGCTGTAGACAAGAATTATCACTTGAAAATGAAATCTTCGAGATTTATATTCAGTGAAATCAATCAGAAATTTCCAATCATGCCATTCACTGCAAGGTTTATATCTTATGTTGTTACTCCACTGTTTCAGAGTCCTTTTTCTCTTTGCCTTTAATTTAGATTCTTGTTTAAATTTTCTTTGTGATAGAGCTCTCGAAGAGAAAAGGGCTCGGCTGGGATTATTAGAATGTGTGAATCACGATCTTCTGCAGCCCTATCCTGTTCTTCATGAGAAGCCTGGTAAGAGGTGCCTTGTATCTCATTTGTCTCGTTGCATCGCGTTTTTTTTTCTAGTGATTTCTTATAGCTATAATATTTATTTGAGGCTTTGGTTGGTAACATCGCAGGTGATTATGTTGCTCATATCAAGTTTACAGTATTGCTAATGCCAAATGGATCAGATCGGATCACTTCACATTCACTGCAAGAATTGCAGCCTAGCAAGACGATAGATGATCCTGAAATCAAGGCCTGGTTGGCTTTGGGTACAAAGACAAAGAAGAAGGGTGGTGGGAAGAAGAAGAAAGGTAAACTGGCTGAATTAACATACAAAAAAAAAGCCTTTGGGCACATAAAACTTATCATTTAATCTGCAGAGCATGGTTATTATTGATATGTAATCTCTGCATTCTTGAATGTTGCAGCTAAGAAGTCTGGTGAAAAAGCTGAGTCAACAGAAGCTGAACCCATGGAAGCAACAACAAATGGGGCTGCTGCGCAAGAATGAATCTTTATATAGATTTTGCCCATTTGTCAAGTTTTGGAACTCTATTCACCTTCTTGTATCTGAGAAATTTTTTAATATAGTGTCTAGACATTGATCCTAATTGGATTTTCCTTGCATACGCGTTCTCACGACGATCCGCATCCTGTACCGTCCCCCATTTTAGAAGTTCAGATGGCAAAAGGTTTTCTTCATTAAAACTATATGAGCGTGTGTGACAGGGTGGTGTTTGAGAGGTGGTTGTTTTTTAAATAATTTTTTATGTTAAAATGTATGTAAATAATGATTTTTTATTTTTTAAAAATTATTTTTGATATTAATACATCAAAATAATCTAAAATATATAAATTATATTAAATTATAATAAATTTTTTTTTTGAATTTTATAGGAAGACGGTTAAAATTTTATAGGAACACGGTTTTATCTATGCCTGGTATTAAACTTTCCAAAATTTGTTCGAATGTAAAAGAGATTTTCATTTGGAGATATGATTGTCTTAAAAATTCTGTCAAGATAATTTTTCATTTAAAAAAAAAGTGTTTAATATAATAAATTGGGAGAATTGTGTCAATAAATGATAGTCTTGTCTGAATTAACGTGGATGCATAACGTTTACAAAATTATGAATGTGACTATTGTTTTCAAAATTATTTAAAAGTTTTAAAAACAAAAAACTATTTCAATCTAATTTTTATAAAAAAATTATTATTAGTATTATTACCTTCTCATCATTGTAATTAGTTTTTTTTTAAAAAATTAAATATAAATTTATAATATTATTTAAGAACATGTTTAAACTAAAAGTGTATGAATTGCATTTTAATTTTTTTTTGTTGGTTTCTAATAAATCAAAGAAAATAAAAATAAAAAAAAAAGCCAGGTGCAACCTGCACACTGTACCTTGCTTTAATTTTTTTTATTCCCTTATTTGTTTTTAAATAAATCAAAATAGATCAGTTATTTAATGTAAAAGATGGAATGTTGTATACTTGTTTTTTTTATGAAGTCAAAATAAATAAAATTGGATAAAAAACAAGTTTTTTTATTTTTTATTTTTAAATAATTCATTTTCAACCAATTTTTCATCTGAAAACACGCGAGAAACACCAAACAAATCTCAATAAACTTACTTGTGCTTTTAAAGTAGCTAAAAATTGGTTGAAAACTAAAAAATCAAACCGAGACACAACTTTTTTCAAGCCATAATTTATTTATTTTTTGGCAATAGAAAGATAAAAAATCACCAACATTAAACTTTTATCGTCGAATGTAATATTTTGACACCAAACTTAACATTTTGGTTGTTAGAATCATGACAACCAAATACTCTCTTTGTCAAAAGTGGTCTTTGATTTTTTAATTTTAATTTTCAAACCCAATAAAATCTTGATTTTGCAAAATCAAAACCTAATTAATCTTTGATTACTTTCAAATTTTAGGCAATGTGAGATAAAACAAATTAAAAGAAATTTAAACAAAAAAACCATGATAATATAACTAAGGATGATGAATTTGAAAATGCTAAGTTAGATGGCCAAAGAGAATCGCAAAGTCAAAATAAACAATGCAATTCATTGTATTTTGGGAGGTGGGTTATAGTAAAATGCCCATCTTTTTTAGTTATATCTATAATAATTGATATAGAAATATAATTTAATCTTTCTATTATCATTGATGTATTTAATAAATGAGTAACGTATTCATATTAGAATCAATCTTGAATTATAAAAATTGCCTACCAAATCCATTTAATTATATTGGAGTCATATCAAATTTAGGATCCAATCTATTAACGCTTCAACTAATACCTACATCCTATATATGAAATTGATAAAATTTGTTATTTGTAATGTTAGGTGGTGTGGGATTAAAATGTTTGAAAATAACCGCACACATGTGTTGCTGTTTTATTATACAAGTTAGATAGATAACAACTTTTTTATACGTGTTAAACAATTTGTTTCATAATTCAACTTAACATTTAATTATTTTTAAAGTTTATAATTTTGACATTTATATTATAGTTTATGTGGACTCCGTACAAATATGATAAATTGACAATTGCTCTTGTAATTTGTGCTAACGGGATGGACATTTGAATTGTAGAGGTTCACTTATTATCATCAAGTTAAAAATGATGATTATAAATGGTTAAGCCACAATGACACTAATGTGTCACAGTGGAATGCATGAATAAACAAGATATTTATGAAGTTGCATCTTGTAATTACAAAGGAAGAACACATGATTTGATATATGAGTATAATGCATTATATCATTACATTAGACCTCGATCAAATTCCCTTACGAGCAGACTTGCAATACAAGCAATATACACAACAGATTTAAAACACTACAAGTAATCATAACTTCTTAAAATTAATATATGTTGAGATATCTCATTTTATTTATGGAGGATTTAATATATGTACTTAATTGATACTAGGTTGGCTTGTTGTTATGACAAGATCGAAATGTCGCCTCCATGCTTTGTAATCTTGATGAAGCACACCAATGATATTACCACGTGTCTCATTAGTTCATTATTTGTTGCGTTGCACTGCACTTCCAAAGAGAGACGTTGAGTCTTAATGATGTCATAGTCAAGGATAAGGCCACTTAGACAAGAGGCAACCATGTTATTGATAAACTTAGCTCATCAGTAATAGACGACATAGGCGTAGAGAGACTTGCTTATATGCTATTGATAATTATGTTATGTTATTTTTGTTAATTATGAGTTTTATTTGTGTTATTTTGTTAATTATAAGTTTGCAATTTACTTTATATGTGTTTTAATACATTTGCAATTTTTTTTATTACAATATATCAAAGAAATATTCTTGGTTAATATTTTTTATGCAATTAATCCTAAATTCAAAAGAGATTTCGATTACAATATGCTTTATAAAAATTTAATTACAAGAGATTAAAACATGACAAAAATTGTACTTACTATGAAATTCACTAAAAATCAAAAAGGAATTTTAATTATAAACTTCTTGAAAACCACATAAATGTGTGTGTATAAAGATACATTGCATAAAATATAGTTTTTATGCAATTCACTCTAAATTAGGATGAAAAACAAAATAGATAAAAATTATAATTATTATGTATCTTACCTTAAATCCAAAAGATTTTTTGATGATAAGGTGCTTGAATTTCCTTCCGCAACGGAGTTAGGGGTTTGGAGTCTATATTTTAGGGTTAGGGGTTTGAAAATTAAATTTATGACAAGTTTATTTTTTAGGATTAGAAGTTTAGAGTCTGTATTTAAGGAGGGTTAGTCTTTTTGATTAAGGGGTTTGGGGTTATGAATTTTTATGTTGGTTAGTTTTTATGGTTAAAGGTTGGGGTTAGAGATGATATGGGGTTTGGATTAGTGTTAGTTTTTATGATTCAAGATTTAGGGTTAGGGAGGATTATTTAGGGTTAAAGTTTGGGGTTTTGAGGTTTGAATTAGAGTTAATGTTTATGGTTTGGATTGACATTTGGTTATTTTTTATTCATCATATAACATTTATGGTTAATGGTTAGTAAGGTTTATACCTTAGTTAGAGCTAATATGCGAAAATAAACTTACCTAAATAATACAAACATCTTTTTTGTTTAATAACAATGGTTTGAGACAGTTTGCACCCTTGAAGAAAGTAACAAGTAACAACATCTTCTCTCTCTTTTTTGTAAGAAAAATCTTGCAATAAGATATCACCTTCACCAAAATAATCTTTACAATTGTCATGCATAAAGGAAAAAAAAAGGCAATAAAATTACATTATATCAAAAGCTAAAAGAGCTCAATCTTTCACTGTGTACAAACTTATTTTTTTGTGCTTAACACAGTAAATTTATCATTTTTACCCTTGCTCTACAAAAACAACTTGTCATGCTAGGAGGGTAATTCAGTCTTTTCATAAGAATTCAAATGTAATTGCCAAATTCAAAAGGTTCATTATAATCATCTCATATTTTTATAGCATAATAAAATATAGACTTCCCTTAAGAGTTATTTTCATTTAATTACTTTAAGGGGGATTTTTGGTTTTTTTAAAATCAGAATGACTAAATTGCCCCTAAAATGAAATTTCCTAAGCTTTGCGTCGTGTTTTTATCATTTCTTACAGGTTTTCTATTACTATTAAGTTGGGTTAAGGGTGCTTTAGTCTGTCTCCATTTTTAAAAACTATTTAAAAAAAGACTGTTAACGCACATGTAGACATGTAAGGCGGCTCTGTGCTCTTTAAGGAGCGCATGGGCTGCCATCTAATGGAAGAACACTAGCTTTTACTATGACGTTTGAAGCTCTACAACGCCTTTTTCCACGCGGGGTGGTGTTTGCAATGATGGTTTGTTGCCAACCACCACTTCCTTTTCTTTTCCCCTTCTCACCCTCCTTTCCAATTGAATTTCATGTTGGTCATTAAAAAAATCTATTTTGTCCTATTATTTTATAATATTTCATATTTGGCCCTAAATATTTTGATTTTAAAGTTTGATTATTTGTCCTTTTATAAGATTTTAATTTGTTTTTAATGTTATCATTCGATCCATAATCTTAATTTTTACTTTCTTCAAGTTTGATCCTCGTTTTCTTGATTTTTATTTTGATTTGGATTCTTTTTTAATTTTATTTTTTCTTTTAATTTTTACCCTTCAATTTAAAGTTTGATTATATTTAAGGTTAGGCTCTTAGTTTTTTTTTCTTAGATTTTGATTCTTATCCATTTTATCAAATTTTAATTTCATTCTTGGATTCATAATCTTGGTTTTTTATTTTTTTTAAATTTGGTCTTCATTATCTTGATTTTTATTTTTATTTTTTTTGATTTTTTTGTTAATTTTTTTGTTTTGTTTTTTTTAATTATACCCTCCTTTTTAAAGTTTGATAATATTTAAGGTTAGACAATGTTTTGATTTCAAGTTTTAATTCTTAGCCCTTTTATTAAATTTTAATTTGTTTTCCATTTCATCTTTGGATCCATAATTTTGGTTTTTTATTTTTTTAAATTTGATCCTCATTCTCTTGATTTTTATTTTTTGTTTTGATTCTTTTGTTAATTTGATAATTCTTTTCAATTCAAAATTTGATGATATTTAAGGTTACACCTTTAATATTTTGATTTTAAATTTTGATTCTTAACCTTTTTATCAAAATTTAATTTGTTTTTAATTTTATCATTGGATCCATAATCATGGTTTTTTTTTTTATTTTTTTAAAATCCGGTTAGCATTCTCTTGATTTTTATTTTTTTTTGAATTATTTTGTTAAATTTATTGTTCTTTTTAATTTTTCCATTCAATTCAAAATGGTAAGTTGTCTTTTTATTTTCTGAGAGTCAATCATGGGCAAGTATAGAGTCACATGTTAGGTGGGTTGAC
>Ga0325404_1006363_pt1 | contig 12395 bp, 4 predicted proteins | sample PopdelMetagenome_18_FD_205664 | JGI IMG/M metagenome (GOLD analysis project Ga0325404, IMG submission 205664) | Populus deltoides microbial communities from Bellville, Georgia, United States - Xylem-Control-R1 | ecosystem: Host-associated > Plants > Phyllosphere > Stem > Wood/Secondary xylem... | reverse complement strand
TATTACACCGTTACCCAATGATATCCTTACAGGTGTGATGATTTTCATAAGTGTTTTCAGATTTGGCCATTTTGAAATGGTCTATTTTCTTATGGACAGAGATTTTTCATATCAAATTTTATGCAAACACACATTATTTAATGATTTTGAGGTAGATATCAAATTCTACTGTACTGATTATTACCTCTAATTGTGCTTGTTAATTACTCAGATAAATAATAACTTTGAATAAGCCTTTTTTTTTTAGTTTTAGTGAAAAAATCTTTATCTATAATGAGTTTTGAAATCTTGAACATCTTGCATTTTGAAAACGAAAATTGTTTTGATGTGAGTTTAAAACAAATCTTGTAATTCTTTAGGAATTTTTAGAAAAAAAGATGATTTGTTCTTGTATCGAAGAAATTGAAATTGTTGAAGGTACATGATGAAGTGACCTTTTGTTTTTGTGGATTTCAAAGCAAGTAGTTTAACTAAAAGCTCGAGGTTTTGTTTGAGAAAAAATTATCTAGCTTTTTCCTAGTACTCATTTTATCAGCATGAATAATAATGAATAGCTTGCTCGCAATGTCACGACTCCTATGAAAAAGTCTCTTGCATTTTGAGAGCACAATTTATTGATCTAGATTGCTTGCTGTCTTGATTAGAAAGGACATTTAAATGCATGTGATGTAGACTATGGTCTATGACTATGAAAGAAATGGATTTATAAAGCTCAAAAAGTGTTTCAAGGTTTAAAAGACTCGGGATCACTATCACCTGGTTGACTCATTGTGTCTTTCAATTTTTTTTCTCTTACCACTTTTCTTTGATTTGCCTTTTTTTTTTGTAGGGCATCATTATTTTATTTTGACTATCACTTTTGCTTTTGATTTGAGCATACCCTTTAGCATTTGAATTTATCAGGCTTTTTTGGGTTTCTCATAGTTTTTTTCATTAATTATTGATCATTGAGAAATGTCACTTGCCTCAATGTGGGGTGTAATCTTAATCGGGATTTTTCTAAAGGAAAATTACTCAGGCTCAAAAGAGAATCACAAGGGATATATTCATTTTAGAATGTGAAAGGAATAACAAAGATGTTATTTTTTCATTTCAAATGCAAGCGGTTAAAACTAATAAACTTTGACATTGTCTAGTATAATGATCTGAACTTTGCAAATAGATGCATTTCATGAGTCCATGATCATTGAATCTACTATATGCAATTATGCATTCAATAAAAACATGTCTCAAGAGACATAGTGTGAGAGGTGACTGTTTGTTTTGCAGTTCATATATTCTGGTTTAGAATTTGATCATCTCATTGAAGGAGTTGTTTGATTCATCTGGCATTTTACAAATAAAATGTCAAATATTAATTTAAACAAACATTGAATTATTTATGAAGTCAAAAGCAAGTTCAAATTTTCAAAATTCCATTAGGGAAAGGATTTTTGGTAAAAAAAAATGAGTTAAGTCTATGAGATCTGCAAGACTACAAAGGTGTGTTTGTGGGTTCTTTGGTATCAATAAACATCCATAGGTAAATGAAAGATATGCAAAGAGAATTTCTTATCCAAAACTTTGTGTTTATTAATTTGATGAAAACTTATACATCATAGATAATGTTTCTTTATAGAATCAGAGTTCACAGGCCTAATCAAATCTTCTCCATTCATTCCTATCAGTATTAATGCTCCTCCTGATAATCAGTGGTGAAGCCAAGATTTTTTAAATGAAGGGGCAAACTATTAACAAATACTTGATATTATGTATTATGTAGATATGTATTATATAGAGAAATCAATTTGAAATATATGTACTATCTCATATCAAACAAAATTAATTTAAGAATACTTTCAAAATAAAAAAACTTATGTTATAATTGTTTTTTTTTATTTTTTATATTTTAAAACCGCTTGATAATAATTTTATTATCAATCTCATCGAAGATATTTTTCTCAATATATACAATCAAGCTGTCATTCATTTATTTTTAGTTTAAGGTGGGTTCAATGCTTGTGTTTTCTAAATCTTTCAAGGACTAATGAAGTTCTTGGCAACAATTCTATGCTGATATATGGTAAAGAGTAGCTAAAATGATAGCTTAAAAGGATTATCATAACAAATTAATGCTATTATTATTGACTTATTGTTTTCTACAGGTGGATTAAACATAAATGTTAAATATATATTTTTTATTTCTCTATTGTGTCCCTAATTTTTTGAGTTGTCCTATATTTCATTTTTAATCACTAATAAGTTCATCACCATCCATTTTTAATATGAAATTCATAGTAAAATATTTATTAATTCATCAAAACCCATTTCATTTCATATCCGTATGTATATAATATTTACCCATACACATATCAATTTAACAAACTCTTAAATTATCATAGATTCTATATTTTCAATAACTAATTGCAAATGAATAAAATCAAAATTAAATAATAAAACAAATAGAAAAAAATAAAGAAACTTATTTAAAACATAAAGTATAAGGTTTGAATGCCCTTACAGCTATTCGATAACCATTATTTTCTGAACAATTTTTTTTTTTTATGTTTTTATTAGAGGGTTTTAACGGTGCTATATATTCATCTTTTTTTTTTTTCTGTAAAAGGATGAATTAAAATGATTGATTTTCGTATCCATGCAAGATCCAAGCGTGCAGGTCATGATGCTAGCCAGCACCCATCGTGATATATTGCTAATGTGTGCCGTCAACCTCTGTTCTATCTTCTTGTCGACCAAGGAAATGAACCATGGTGCATGTTTGATGAGTAGTCATGTCATCATCTCCCAATTGTCTACGGATTTGGCCGTGGGCACAATATTTTCATACGTGCCTTCTCGCCACCTATACTCGATTACATTGGACCCCCAACTTCAACAAGAGATGTATAAATTGGATGGATGCTTTTGCTTTTGTCTCTCCCTCTAATCGCATGCTAATCATTAGATTCGTTCTCTCCCTTTCTCGGCAAGCTTCCTAATATTTTCCATGTCGACATGGATATATATATATATATATATATATATATATATATATATATATATATATATAATTGAGTTTTCCATGAATGTTCTCTAGGTATATTGGTTGAGAAGCATTAATGCTTTCGAAAGAAGTTCTTATGGATTAGTGTGTGTGGTAACATTATGGTAAAAGGGTTTTGTAGTTGGGAAATGTATATTTATTTTTAAAGTATTTTTTATTTGAAAATATATTAAATATTTTTTATTTTTTTAAATTTATTTTTGATATTAGTATATCAAAAATATTTAAAAATTGATTTTAAATAAAAATTTAATTTTTTTTTAAAATATTTTTAAAACTTAAAATTAAACATGTTTTTAGTGTGTGTGGGGTAACATTCTGGTAAAAGGGAAGCCAGATTTTAATGGGCAAGGCCCATTCTATCAAAGGCCCAATCCAAGCTCAGACCTTCTTCCCTTATCTATATACTACTCTGTATTTTTTGAGGGGAAATGAAATAAATAAAGAAAAAAATCTTCTCTGCCCAAACCAGAAACAACTGCCATTACCATGGCGCGAACTACAACTGCCACTCTCTCTTCACCTTACTGCATCCTTCACCGTTCCTCCTTTTCATCTAAGCCCTCCTTTCTTCCATTGCGCATTTTCCCCAAAACACCATCGCCCCCCACTTTTCCAAGTAAGCCCCCCCTCTCTTTTCAACCACGTTGGTATTAAAACAAAGATGACAACTTTGTTGTTTTTATTGCTGTTGCTGTTGTTTTTCTTGCAGGGATTTATGCTTTGTCTAGTAATGATATCAAAGTGGGCTCCAACATTGAAGTTGATGGGGCTCCTTGGCGAGTCCTAGGTAATTATGTTTTTTTTTTCTTTGATTTTGTTTACGTTTCTGTTTTTTTATGTAATATTTGATTTTCTTTTTATTACATTTCGGGTTGGTGTAGAGTTTCTGCATGTAAAACCAGGAAAGGGGGCGGCATTTGTGAGGACCAAGATGCGTAATTATGTTACAGGAAATACTGTTGAAAAAACTTTCCGAGCTGGAAGTACGGTAATTCATCTCTCTCTATGTTTTTTTTTTGAGGAGTTTGACTTTACTTGTCTTTGGCTCGTGTAATTGGTGTTTGATAAAATGTCTATGAGGAAAGATTAGTTAATCCAGCAATGCTGTAATGGGCTGGCATAAAAAATGCTGCTTTTTTTTTTCTTCTAATTTTGTTTCTGCTCGACCATTATGATTAAATAGATACTAGTGGCTCAAAATAGGCAAAATTTGTGTGTTTCTTGCAATGGTTGGTCGGGGAATTTTTGGTACATTTGGTGTTGGACGCCTCCCTCTTGCATGAAGGTGGGACTTATGGATAATTTTCATGGTGGGTTCCCATGTTTATGTGAGAGGCAGGGTGGGGGGAGTACAACTTTTGGTGTAACTAATATTTTCTCTGGTCATAAAAATTTAAGGTGGAAAACGGGCATTTGGCAGTTAATGTTAATGAGGAGTATGATTAGGTGGTGATGGATAAGAAATTCAAGCATCTGGATGAAACAATTTTTTAAGTTATAGGAATTTCAGTCCCCCTTTTATTTCAGCTTGAGGTTATGGTTTATTTGCTGATCTTGAAATTTGATTAGCTGCGGCTTCTTTGATATGTAGATTTACAGCAAAGGCATGCAAGTGTCAACCATAGTAGGTGATGCTTGTGTTAGAGCGAACCCATTTAGTTTTTTCTTATGTTCTTTTCTGTTTTTTGTTTCTGCAGATTGAAGAGGCAAATGTATTCAAGGAGGCAAAGCAGTTCACGTACAAAGATGGAGTTCAGTTTGTTTTCATGGACTTGGTATGGCTTACTGTGCTCATAATCAAATTTGTTAGACTGCAGAGATATTTGCAGTCATAATCTGCTTTATTTCCTTCTTGAAGATTGCAGGTTTCTGGTTAGTAGATATAGCTGTTTATTAGCCCCATTAATGAGTGTTTGGGCCTGAATATACTTGGTTTTTATTTACTTTCTTTTCTTAAATTTGTGTCATTTGACTTGTCACAGAGTACTTTTGAAGAATACCGTCTCAATGAGGCAGATGTCGGAGATAAGACAAAGTGGCTAAATGAGGGAATGGACTGCAATTTGCTATTTTGGAATGGAAAAGTAATTCCCAATTTCCTTCCATTTGGGACACTTTTTTTGTTCATATATTTATGTGCAAGTATTGTTATACAGATGTCCTCATTGAACTCATTTACTTAATTGGATGCACAATTAACTTGGCTGACATCCATTAAGGGTTGCTATTTTGTGCTGATGCTGCTATTTATAAAATTGCTTGTTCATTTTCTTGCAGGTTATTGATTTTGAACTTCCAATCACAGTTCAACTGACTGTTGTTGATGTGGATCCTGGGCTCAAAGGTGACACTGCTCAAGGTAATGTCATTTGGCTTCTTTAATGAAAACTTGAGACAAACTATTCTCTGGGTACAAATGCTCATTAATTTATCATCCTGTAGAGATATAGAGTCAAGCTCGTTTGTAATTGTGTGTTTAAGTTTTCCCTGGCTGCATGTATAAAAAGTGCAGTTACAGGAAGCAGAGTAGAAAACCAGGTAAGTCTGTTCCCGGACCGTAATCATAGGCTAGCCTGCCAACACTCATGTTTCCACTGTAATAAGCACGCGTTCAGATGCCAAAGAAGAAAGAACAAAGCAGTGAACTGTGGTCATTTCGTTCATTGTGTGCTTAGCTAGCTATCATGCCATATGTGGATACCAATAGGCAACTGATTGGGTTAATCTATACTTGACTTTGTTATCTTAGCTTTTGTTCCGTTATTTACCAATTACAGCATTGCTGTTCTTATGTTTTCTTGGCCTTAACATTTGAGAAATGAATTTCTTGTGACAGGTGGAACAAAGCCAGCAACTCTGGACACAGGTGCTGTAGTTAATGTTCCATTGTTTGTTAACATCGGCGCAGAAATATTGGTAGACACAAGAACTGGACAATACATGAGCAGGGCATGAGTTTTGGATTTGGAGTTTTTTTGTCTATCAGGCTTAGATAGCAGAAGAGTTGCCTGCCATATTTTATTGCTGTTAGTTCTATAATACACATGTATTCATCATTTGAGAAATCTCATAGGGCACGGTTCTTTTTGTAAGAGAGACAAGGTACCTTTTCTCCCAGGCATTGCAAGGCAGAATGGCATTTCTGAATGAAAAGGGTCATAGTGTCTCTGCTGTTGTATCATTTCCATATTTTGAGTCAAATTTGTGTGACATTTTTCATTAATTATAGATGGCAGGTAATACCATCACTGAAGTATTGGTAAAAACAGGAACTTCCAAGCTCAGTAACGCAATGGCATTGCATAAACAACTACCATGAAGCATTTTCTCATCGTCGAGGCTTTTTGTGGGGAACCACACCTCGAACTAATGCAGCACCATAGACATTACATGCACCCAAAGTCCTTTCCTGCCGATTCAACTCATGAATCAGCAAGTCATAGGACATTCTACTTGGGATTTTACTATTTTCATACATGAGAACTAGAACATAAAATGCCTCGTCTACCTTTCCTACGACACAAAGTGCTCGAATTACGTTGTTAATGGTGATTAATCTAGGAATATATCCCAATCTAACCATCTGGTGCAAATTGATAAAAGCATCGTCAACTTTCTTTGCCACCCAAAGAGCTTGAATCACTAAGGCATATGTGCTCTGCTCTATGACAAAACCCCGTTTCTTCATTTTCTCGAACACTTCATAGGCAACCTCAACTAGGTCATTTTCTTTAATAGATTTCTTACATAAACCTCTAACAAGACTATTCATCAACCTCTCATCCGCTTCAAGTCCACTCCCCTCCATTTCATTGAAAATTCTCAAACCAGCTAGAACTTTTCCCCAGAGCAACAAACCATGCAGCAATGTGCTGTAGCTAATATAATCAGGCATGCATTTTCTCTGTTTCATTAACTTCAGCACACCAAACCCTTTTAATGGTCTCCCTTCCTTGGCATATCCATCTAACAGGGTGTTAAAAGTGACCACATTTGGTGCCAACCCCATCTCCATAGCCTCATTTAGCAACTCCATTGCCTCATCTGATCTGCCTACCTTACAAAAGCCATCCATCATGGCAGTATATGTATAAATATCCGGCTCTACAGTGGTTTTCTTGATATCTTCCATTAGCTCGAATGCTTCCTCTATTCTCCCCACATAACACATCCCCTTTAACAAGCAATTGTATGTTTGAATGTTTGGCTTGCACCCAATCCTGTCCATGACCTCAAAAACTTGAAAGGCATTCTGCAATTGACCCATTTTGCAGAATGAATTGATTAGTATGGTCAATGTTGCAACATTTGGATTAAACCCTTTTTGCATCATCTGGTCTAAAACCCTTTTGGCCTCACCAGGGTCCTTTTTCTTGCAATGACACCTGACCATGATTGAAAATGTCCAAGAATTTGGCTCTAAACTGTAACATGATAAACCCGAGTACAATTTCAAGACAAGATCAGAGTCATTGGCTGTGACCAAAGCCATGAGAACATCATTGAAGTCCGAGATGTTAAAAAATCCAATCTCTTTATCAAGAACCCTGACAATGTAATCAACCCTTTCTTTACAAGGTAATGCTTTTACTGCATTTAAAAGATCCAGTACCTGAAATTTACTAGCTTTCTCATCAAAATCCAGGCTTTCTTGTTCTTCTTCTTTCATAGGCAAGCCCTTATGTTCCTCACCCTCTTTTGGGTATAATCTTTGCTCCTCGTTACCAAGAATTGGACTATGTAACACTGTGGTTTCTGTGGGATACGATTTTGTGGTGGATAGTGACGCTGCTGGAATGAAAACAAGCTTGAGGCTAAAAAATTTGTGGCAACAGAGCTTGCGGGTGTTGTTGAAGAAAACGGGGTGGTTGCTAAGTGAAGGAGATGGAAGGAATTCAGACAGCGGAGAGCGTGGAGAAGGCAAAGACATCGACATCATGTCGTGAACGAGGGAGAGAGGACAGGGTGGCGGTTTTTTCCAGTGTTTGGTTGTTGATAACTAGATTCACTTTATCCCAACTCACAACGCCCGAGTTATGGCTCGCGAGGTCGACCTGATTTTAGTGTTTGTTTGTTTTTTTTTTAAAAGAAAAATAATATAATTTTAATAAAAAAAATTTAAAAATAATAGGTTAAGACTTAAGAGAGTTCCAATCAATTTAAGCCAGGATCAAATAAGTTTTTTTTTTTTTATCGAGTCAATCAGAGGTTTTTTTTTTTTTACTTGAATTAATCTTTGGATGAATCAAATCTTGAACAAATTCATCTAATTAAGTTTTATAATTATATTCCAAAAAAAAGGCAAAAAAATTATAAATGGTATGATCACATGTTATCTTTTTTTTTTTCTATCTTATTATTTTTTATTCTACATTAATTTAGAATATACTCTAGTTGATTTATATATTAATTTTTTAAAAATATATATATTTTACATTGAATTGATGTATTGAAAAAAGAATAGATTTTCATTAATATTGGCTTTAAAATCCAAATTTAAAAGGTCAAGAAAGGAAACAAATCGTTTTTCTAATTATATCAATCCTTTAGATTCATATGATATAACTAATCTAATTTATTAGTATTTATAAAATCCAAATAAGGAATAATAAGAACAAAACTATCTTGCTTATTATCATTCATTTCAAACCCTAAGGACATTAAAATGCCATAATCCTAAGTGAAAATGAAATTAATTCCATCTCACTCGAGGCTCTAAGTCCAAAGAGTTATCTGAAGATGTCATTAATTAGAATAAAATAAATTGATAAAGAGGACCCAATTGAGAAATATAGAAAACTATTAGAACCTAAATGATAAAATCTGTGTTTGAAATGCAATTAAGAATGGGCATATAGGTCAGGGATTAAATTGATGTTTTACATACTACTACTGTACATCAAAGAAATTAGAATGAAGTGATATCCATTGATTTCAAATTTACCAAAGCAACACAATAGTCCTTATAATTTCCACTAATATTGAAATTTTATTACCAACATATTGTCTATATATATATATATATATATATATATATGAAGGGTGTACATAATTAAGTAATTATCCTAATCAAATATTTAAATCAAGAAAAAGGATCATATCGTGGTAGTAAATCTGGACATTAAGATGAGCTAGAGAAGCAAATGTAGCTCTTACAATTAATCAAAAGACGGATCAAACCATGTTTAAATCCTTAATGACCTACTAAAAGCCTTCCAAGATTTGGGATCTTTAGGATCAGCCATGCCTTCCTTTTTTGCAGCAGCAGCAGCACCACCACCACCGCCATCACCTTTACCCTTTCTACCAAGAATGGGCCTGAGCAACTTCTTCAGGAGCTTGTCAAAACCTAACCCACGACGACGGCACCCTTGCTTCACATGTGTTGCCAGAGGAGCTGTATCCTGCCCATTTAGTTTTCCCTTGAGCTGAGACCGAGACGCACCTGGCTCCGAGAGACTCCTCCCCAGTATGGCTTGGTTCAGCTGCACCTCAAAGGAGAGTCTCTCAAACTGGTCTAACAATGTGCTTTGCTCATCCCCAAATCTTTTGAGAACCACCGCTATCTCGTCCATTTCTTTTTTACTTTCACTCGCTAATGAGACATGGGAGAACTTACTTAGGTTTATAGATGGGGTCATGGCTCATAACATGGAAGCTTAAAGGGTTCTTTTTTGCTTTTGAATGTGGCTCGAAGAAGCTAAGACTTGGAAGCCAAGCTTGATGGAAAAAAGAATACCAAACAGTGTGCTTAATCCAAGCAAGAGGCAAAGTATCAATGACGGTTTATATCTGCATGGAAACTGGAAAGGCTGCATTAAATGTGAGCAGCAGCCCAGAAATTACTGCTGATAGATTCTGCTTCGAGGGTTTGCGTTTGAAGTTTGAACACAAATTATACTGGATGATGTAACTAGCAGTATATTAATTGTGGACCAGTCTCATAAAGATTGGAGAACAGGTAGATTAATGAACATGGTCCACCAATTTGGTGGTTCAAAAAATTGGCATGATCCACCTTGTTAATTGGTTCAAGAAATTATATGTTATGCACGAATCAAGCTCGTCTGATATAATTCAAAATACCATATAGACTTAATTATGTTGCACATGAGTGATAATTTAATTGTAATTAATTACCAAGCAATCAAGCACGCTAATTTTCTGTAGAATTATTTGATTCAAACAAGAAAAACCCATTTAATTTTAGCTCATGACCTCATATATATTAATAGTTGATACCAAACAGCACAGAAATGCTATGAAAAGTTGTGATCATGATTGTTTAAAGGATTTCTCGAGGCCAAAATCATATTTTTTTTGTTCTAAATTAATGCCTTTGACAAACTGTTTATTTTGTTCACTTAATAGTCTATTAATTCAATTTAAACCTTGATCATTATACATTGAATACGATCTCAAACTAAGCATTTTCTTAAATGTTGGAGGAATTATTAGGGTTTTTTTTTTATTTTTTATAGAAACCAGAAGAAATTAAAGTTGGACTAATGTAGTTGTAAGAATATTTCTTTGAAACATCCTTCTAAAGTTGAACACATAAATGATAATTTAATAAACAAATACTTTCGCTAACCAATCCTCATACATGTTAATACAATCAAATTAAATAATATTTATTTTAATTTTTCAAATAAACATAAAAATAAAAAATAATTCTATTTCACTTTTAAATGTCAAGAAATTCTTGTATCAATCTAAAACCTGAAGCTAGTAAATAAAGTTATAATATAAAATTTATAATATTCTCTAACATGTATATCTTATATAATATTAAAAGAGTTAAGTTTTGATAAAATGTAAGAAAAAAAATTATTTTAATCTAAAAATTTAAACAGCGAGGTTGTGATATATTTTAACAAATTGTACTCCTAAATCCCAAATTTTTTTCATATAAGATTTTTATTTACCAAGTCCCACTTGAAAAATAGTTCCATACCTCATGTAACCCTAACAATTAAAAAGCAAATTTCCCACCCCCAAGCTTCTTGTTCTCCTTCTTCTTCTATTTGTCATAACCAAGCTTCCAATTAATTATAAGAGATGGAGAAATGACCACAAAAGGTGAAAAATATTATTGGAGCCACAAGCCATGAGAGAAGTCATTAGCCCTTAGCCATGGATGCCATTAAAGCTAAAAACTTTCACTTTATTGATTCTTCCTTGTTTGAAAGAGATTATGTTTTATTCCTTAAATAAAAAAAAAAAAAATATGGTCTTCGTCTCCTCCTTTACCACCCTTCTCCCACACAAAAGTAAGCCATTCCTTTCTGGGCTTACACATACACCAAAAAAGCAAAATTCAAGGGCACATTTTCCATTGAGGCCCAACAATAACCCAAGCCCAATTTGGGCTTCATATAATCCAATGGTTAGCCCATGTAAAACTTTAACGCGTTTGATCTGTCGTTTGAATGCTCAACAGCTCATGCATGAAGCACCCCTTCTCTCTTGCCATCTCACACCTGACATGCAAGACAACTAAAAAAAATTAACATGAAAAATCCATAACCCTAAATTTCCAAATTCTTAAATATCACAAATCCATGTAAGCTTCTGCTAATCTGGAAAAAAAATAAAAAATAAAAAATAAAAGAAGCAAAGATCTGTACTTTTATTCAGTAATGGGTAGAAATGGAATTTCAAAACTAATTTTGTTCTTCGTCGTCTTGATTTTATCCTCCGGTGTTTCTAACGCTTCCTTTGTCTCCACGATTCGGCATTTGGCTGCTCCTAAAGACCACGACGGCAACAGCTCCGTCAAAATCCAAGTAAACTCACTCTCTGTTTATTTTACGTTTTTGTTTTTGTTTTTGTCTATTAGAGAGGAATTAATTTAATGGTGTTTTTTTAGAGAGAGACATAAATGTTTTATTGTTTTTGTATTTAATTAAGGTATCCCCGTCGCCAAGTCCAGATCCTGCTAAGACACTAAATACGACAAACACTGAGGATAATTCGGTTTCAAAAGTTGATAATTCCACGACCTTAAATAATAATAAAAATAATAATAATAATATTGGTAATATTAGTGATAAAAGTGATGGTGAAAGGGGGGTTGTGGGACTAAATTCGACTCAGGGGAATGAAAAGGAGAGTGGAGATGAGAAAAGGGATGATGAAACGAAGAATGTGAGTGAAGAGAAGGATCATCGGAAACCAGATTTGGAATCAGAGGCTGGTGGGGAGAATTGTACAACAGTGGGCGGTAGGAGGTGCACGGACCTCAAGTCGTTGACTGCTTGCATTCTTGGATTTGATAATGGTAATGGTTTTTATTATATTATGCAATGTGTTTCTATTTTCCCTGGCTGTTTAGTTCCCTTTTTTC
>Ga0325404_1006358_pt1 | contig 12401 bp, 14 predicted proteins | sample PopdelMetagenome_18_FD_205664 | JGI IMG/M metagenome (GOLD analysis project Ga0325404, IMG submission 205664) | Populus deltoides microbial communities from Bellville, Georgia, United States - Xylem-Control-R1 | ecosystem: Host-associated > Plants > Phyllosphere > Stem > Wood/Secondary xylem... | reverse complement strand
AAATTTATACTAAATTTAAAAAATGCATTACAGAGGTTCTTCATAGTTTTTCAATACAAGATTTTAAATATTTTTTAAATAAAATAATATGAACACTATAATTTATATACATATATAAGTGTTTTTTTAGCAATGTAAAAGATTAAAATTATTTTTGTTATATTTTCATATTTAATTAGTATCATAAATTTAATTTTTATTATAAACTTAATATAAAGAAAAAAAATGAGTTTCAAATATAGCTTTTTATGATAATTTATAATTTTAATGGAATAATATTAGTATTATAATTAGATTATCACAAATACAAAATATTAAAATAATTATTATAAATTATATTTTTGATTTTTTATAAAAAAAAATAGTTATAATCTTGGCATATCTCTATTATTTTTTTGTGGAGAAATTCATCTTTCTTTTTCAATAAATCAACACATTTTTTTTATTTTTTTTTATTGCAAATGAAAAACTAGAAGGAAAATAAAAACTCCAAAAATAGAAAAGAAAAATAGTTTTTTTTTTGTTACCGAATTAAGTATTACTCTAAAAGATATAGGTTTTTCACTGTGCAAGGCTCCACTGCTCATCCTCTCACACATTATTATGGATGGGCTGTGCAAAATTTTGTGTTTTTAAAATTTGATCCCCGAACGTTTTTTCAACGATTTAGTCCTAATTAAAGACCAATTGATTTTGATTTCTTATGAAAAGGTGGGATTGAAAAAAGAGGGACCGAAATAAAAAAGACATCAAACATGGGTGGCATGTCATAAGTCTTGCAAAAGATGCACTTTAGTCCTTGAACTTTAAAAATCACGTAGATTATATAATTTCAGTACCTCGATATTTTTCCAGTTTAATTTTTGTACAAAAGCTTATTTTTATTATTTTTTAATCCCTAGTTGAGAGAGAGAGGTCGCTAGATTTCAGTGATAGAGAGATAAAAGTGTCGTTGACACCAATTTAAGCCACCAAAGCAGATGATATTTGTGTCAAATGGTTCTATTTGATGAGTGGAGTTCATATTAGGTGTTTTTTTACCTTTAAAGTTTGTGAAAAAATAAATTTGAGCTTGGGTTGATTTTTGGATTCGAGTTGATTTTGGTTTTTTGGGCGGTTTTTTTTTTATTTTCTGAAGTCATAGATAGGTTCATCTCGGTTCCTACAGTATTTTATAGGTGTTTTAGGTAAACAATAGGTTGAAAAATAGGTTTTAGGATAAAAAAACTTAAACCCCAGTTTTTCAGCCATTGTAGTGACCGAAATCTGGGCAAATTAGATAACGTGTTATCTACCTTAGCAAGCAACACGTCGTCTGATTTTTTTTTCAAAAAAATTTAGGGTTGATGACATGTTGTCTGCCCTAATTGCAAAAATAAAATAAAATTTGGGGTTGATGATATGTCAGTTACCCACCCGTTTTAGTTGTGATGCAACTTGAAAGGGCATACAGTACATGCCAAGGATGATCAAGTTATCCCTAATTCTTCGGGTTATTCTAGGATCATTCTATTTTAGAAGTTGTGGAGAACATCAAGCAAGACTTAAAGCTTCTGGTATTGGTCAAGAAGGAATCAAATGGTTTGAGAGATTCAGTTACTAGTGAAAAATATCCAAGGTGGAGAAATTTATCACTAGTTATCATCGTCATGACTTCTAGATTTGAAGCCAAGACTTTGCAAGTTGTTGAACTGACTAAAAGAAAAGAGGATTAGCAATGAGAAAAGGTTAAGAGAACAATTAGAAAAGCTCTAAGTAGAGGTGGACACCAGTAAAACCCTTAAGATATCCCTTGAGGAGCAAACTATCATTGAAGAGAAATTAAGAAAGTTTGTAAAACAACAGCTGGAAGAAGGACAAGAAAATCATATCCTTAGAGAAACAATTAGAAAGAGAAAAGATAACTAGAAATTGAGTTGAGGAAAAATGAGAAGAATTGGAAACCTAATGGATGCAAACCAGTACTAAGCTAGAGGCTTTGAAAACCAATTTCAATGATTGCCAAAAAAGGGCTGATATGTCTTCAAAAACCCAAGCTGAATTAGAAAGCTGAATTGAGCAGTATAAACGGCTATATAAGAAGCATGTGATGTTGGAAAATGAGCTGACTAAAGCAAAAGCTAAAAGAAAGGCTATCGGGGTCTTCAAAACTAATTTGGATAAAATAAAAGATAAGATTAACCTACTAGAAGAGAAGTTCAATGAAGAAAAGGCCAAGGCAAATCATTTGGAGGAAAAGAACGAATTGCTCGAGTACCACAACCAAATGATTGACACCAGCAACAATCAATTGAATAAGAACAACATGTTCTTCTTGAAGAAGATGAGAAACATGGATGAGCATATTGACCAGACCTTTGTCTATACCCGAAGAATCTGCCACAATGCCTAATAAGTTGGAAGGGATGTCTACCAATATCAATAAAACATTGTTGAAACTAATGCTTTTTCTTTGGAACATAGAAAATAAAGGCTTTGCCTTTCTCCTAGTAAACGATGATGATTAGTAGACTAGGTTTTAAATGTAAAAGTTTTCATCAAGTATTAATGAAAAGAGTTTAGATCCAACCTTTTTTTAGCATTATCTCTTTATGATGAGTGTAATTTTTATTAAGTATTGGCTTAGATTAAATTGTCTCGATAGCTATGAAAGGATTAGGACCCTCTTGTTTATAAAGGAATGGTGGCCATATATTAACCCTGGGTATAGCTAATCTATATCCAACATACATCATCATACATTATCATACATATATGCATCTACATTTATGAATTATAGAATATGCATGGTAGGTATTCAAAATATAGGCCTCTCTGCTAGGGTCTACAATACTAGATTTCATAAAAGGATGTAAAACAAAATGTGGGCTCACCTTGAAGCCCACTACCTAAAAGAGCTAGAAGATGTTAATAATAATATGACTCAAATGGCTAGCTTATTATGAGCACAGTCTAAGGAAGAGACATCTAGTTAGCAGCCAATTATGTTACCGCCACCAACAACTCATGTTATCCTCGACTCACAAAACTTGGAAGCAAATCCTACCATTAGACCACAAGGAATAAAAAGCATTTCAATGACTTACCCCATTACCCCTGATTAAGTACTAGCCACAATAAATCTAACAATGGAGGGATCCTATAGGTTTGAATCATCCGATCATCCCAAACAAGATAGGTGGGCTGCCTGAGAGTAAAGATTAAGGGTTCTTGAAGGATTTGATATTTATGACCCAGTTAGAGCAGTTGAGATATGCTGATGCCAGATGTAGTGGGCTGCCTAAGAAGTCTAGGGTGTACAAATTTTTAAAGTATATGGGACTACAATGCCCTAAATACTTAAAGTCTTATCACAACAAAATGGAAGAAGTCATACACGATGAAAAATTGCTTATCCATTTCTTCCAAGACCTTGGATAACACGAGGGTCAAGAAATGAAGTGATCTTACCGTTGCTTTCTTGAAACAATACAAGTTCAATATTGACATCACTCCAAACCGAACGAGCTTGATGATGATGGAGAAGAGCAAAAAAGAAATCATAAGGGAGTACACTCATAGGTGGAAAAAATAAGGCAATGTATGTACAACTACCTTTGTTGGAGGAAAAAATGGTAACTTTATTCGCCGATACTTTCAAGTCCTCATATTATGAGCATCTGATGGGTAGCTCCACCCAATATTTTTATGATGCTATTGTTAATACTGAGAGGATAGAACAAGGGATATGAGTTGAAAGAATATTGGAACCTACTAAGAAGAAGGGGTTTACTAAAAGGAGAAAGGATGCTGAGGTGAGCAATGTGGAAGGAGGGTATAAAAGTAAAAAGAATTATCAAACCCAAAGCTAACAAAACCAAAGCTACTAAACCCCGTCTTCCTAAATATACAATATTAAATTTGCTAAATCTTTTCCAGTAAATTAGCCTGTCAACCCGCTAGAAAACCAACCCGAAAACAATCTAAGAAAAACCTACCAAAAAAACCAAGAACAACTCCTACCTGTACTTATGCACTTAGGGGAAATGTATGCAAAATTGTTAAGCATAAGTCATATGGCTTTTCTTCCATTTCCACCATTAAAGCCTCCCTTCTTAAATTAGTACAAACCAGATCTAACATGTGAGTACCTTACTAAAACCCTAGCCAGAGTATTGATACTTGCTTAGCATTCAAGAGGAATCTCTTTCAGTTGATCAAAGCAAGGTGGATAACCTTTGAAGATGCCCCCAACATCAATTACAACCCTCTTTTTAATCATGATTCCAGTAATGAGGGAGTAAATGTTGTTGAGTTTGGAGAAAGAAAGAGAAGGTTTTAAAGGTAACCATGGATAAGTTGTATGACATGTTGATGCAAGTCAGATGTATACTAATAAAAAATGAATCAAGTTCAAGGACGAGTGATAATTTTTTTAGGTTCTACGAAGCAATGAGAGATAACATCGATGAATGTGGAGAATTTCACTAAAAAAGGATGCAAATGATGACTTGTGGTCTGTTACAAATGGAGAAAGAGGAAAAGGATGATGTTGTAGGCATGATAAGTTTCAAAGAGAAGAAAACAAAGATATGTAAGCTTCAACATACCAAGAGAGGTCCATCAAAGCTTGTCTTAACAAGGTCTGTCGTTACTTACAGTGGGAACTATAATACATTAGATCATAATTACATATATTCTCTCAATGTTAAGGGACCTACTCTTGAGTTCTAGACCAAGATTGATGGATTAACTCGAAGTGGCAGGTGTTTTATGTCTGAAGAACTAGAAAGGCAACGAAAAGCCAAGGGCAAAAAGGTTGTAGATGCCATCAAAGATATGGAAATAAATAAACCCGTAAGTGAGGAAGAAGCCAATGAATTTTTAAAACTAATGAAACATAGTGAGTATAGTATGGTAGAGCAGCTTAAAAAAACCTCTGCTAGATTATCCCTTATGCCTCTTATCTTAAGTTCTGAACCCCATTGCAATATGCTGTAAAAAGTGTTGAATAAGGCACATATGCTTCAAGATATGGCCCAAAGCACTATAGAGCATCTGATCGGAAGAATCCATGTGACAAATTACTTATACTTAATTGAAGACGAGCTTGATGCTGGGGGAACAAGTCATAATAAACATTTATATATCACTGTAAGGTGCAAAGATGAAATACTAGTTAATTCAACACATATGCTGCCAAGCACCATGATGATAAGGCTTATGATGGTTCTACAAGGCAAGTGTTGTAGGCTATTAAAATATAGTTTTTCATTGGCCCATAGGTTTTTTAGTAACCTTACAAGTGATGGACATCCACCCGTCATACATCATGTTTTTAGAAAGGCCTTGGATACACTTCGTTGGCGTCGTGACATCATTCTTGCATTAGTGTTTGAAGCACATTGTGAATGGAACATTGATGACAATTAAGGTCGAAGAGACCTTGGCAATAACACAAAATGTGGGAGTTCCCTATATAGAAGTTGAAAGGAGCAATGATGGAAATCTTCATGCTTTTAAAATTGTTGATACAGAAAGAGTGCCGGAAAATATGGTATTGAAAAAACAAATAATTTCTAAAGCTGTAAAAATGACGACCAAACATTTCTTAAAGCATAGACTTCATTTCTAATATAATCCTATCTTTGGGAATCTTTAAAGGATAAGTCTGATAAGGATAAAAAAAAATGTAAATTAAAGATTCAGACTTGACTTTAAACATCGAAAGAAAGATTTTAAAAGAGTTATTGATATTAAACGAGAAAAAAAGCTAGCTAGGCTAAGAGAAAGGGATCCAGAAGTAGAACAATTATTTCCTCCTTGATCTATATATCATTGCCCAAAGTTGCTTATAATGCACTCCGAAGATATGATAGATGTCCCTACCCAAGGCTTGGCTGCTATGAGCATCTACATATTGAAACAAAATCATAGTAAGGTCAAGAGTTGCAATAAGAAAAGAGAAGTTATGGAAGTAGAAGAGTTGCTACCGCAACTAATTGTTCACACTGTTGAAGGAACGTTTGCAAAGACCTTCGAGCAAAAGTTAGCAAGTGGCGAAAAGTTCTAAAATTATGTGACCCAAGAGGCTCTTATAGTCTTCAAAAAGTAAATGACAATGTTGTTCTAGTGTGTTGTTTGTGCTTTATGTGTTTGTCTTTGCTTTCATACCAAGTTGGCAATCTTAGCTCACATGTCAACATATGATTTTCATTGTAGTTGAGCCTTTTTTTATCAATGAGATTGTGCCTTTTCACAAATTTTTCTGTTTCTTTATCATTATAAAATACACACTTACTTCTATTAAAACACCTTTCACTTTCAGAAAATCTGAAAGTGGACAGTCCACAAAATCACAAGCATATTACACTAAGAATGATCAAATTTTGATGAGTACACAATTGCAATATAAGAAAATGAATGGGAAGATGATGATGTAAAAGAATTCGCTAAGCTATTAGAACAATCAAAATAAGCTTAGAAACTAGGAAAAGAAGAGTTAAAGACAATTAATGTTGGTACAAGGCAGGATAAAATATAATCGAAAATAAGGACTATAATCAATGCTAGTGAAAGGGAAAACTTGATCTCACTGCTACGCGTGATATGCCTTATTTAGATACTAATATTGTAGTACATAAGGTGCCATTAAATGAAGGAAGTATATATGTGAAGTATAAATTACGAAGAACTCGTCCGGATATGGTGCTCAAGGTGAAAATCGAGATAGAAAGGCAATGAGATGCTGGTTTTTAAAGGTGGTTAGGTACCCCCAATGGGTATCTAATATAGTGGTAGTTCCCAAGAAAGGCGGCAAAATAAAGGTAGATGTAGACTATAGAGATTTAAATAAAGCAAGCTCGAAAGACAATTTCCCTTTGATACACATTGATGTTATTGTTAACAATGTAGCACGAAGCTAAACATACTCCTTCATGAATGGTTTCTCGAGGTATAATCAGATCAAAATGGCCAACAAAGATAAAGAGAAGACAATCTTTGTTACTATGTGAAGAACCTTTTGCTATAAGGTAATGCCATTCAGACTAAAAAACATTGTGGCTACTTATCAAAGGACAATGGTAACTTTGTTCCATAATATAATGCATACAGAAATTAAAGTGTATGTGGATGACATGATTGTTAAATCTAAAGAGGGAGAAAACTGTTGTTAGAATCTGAGAAAGCTGTTTGAAAAGTTGAGAAAGTATAAGTTGAAACTGAACCTCATAAAATGCTCATTCGGGGTAAAATCTGGCAAGCTGTTAATATTTAAGTCGACCCCAATAAAGTAAAAGCAATATAGGCCATGCTAGTTCTTAAAATAGAAAAAAGTAAGAGGGTTATTAGGTCGTTTAAATTACATTGCTCGGTTTATATCTCAAATGACAGTAATTTGTGAGCCAATCTTCTGACTCATTTGAAAGAAAAATCATGGGGTATGGAATGAGGAATGCCAAAAAACTTTTGATAAAATCAAGCAGTATCTGCAATGTCCATCTTTGTTGGTGTCTTTCGTATCTAACAGACCATCAATTATATATATGACAACAACAAAAAAAGCAATGGAATGTGTACTCGGGCAATGAGTCAGGTAGAGAAAAGAGAGCAATTATTATCTGAGTAAGAAGTTCACAAATTACGAGTCTATATATATAATGGTAGAGAAGCTTTGTTGTGCACTTGTATGAGCTACAAAATGATTTTGATAGTACATATTGTATTACATTGCATAACTGATTTTAAAACTAGATCATATTAAATATATCTTTGAAAATCTTTATTTATCAAACAAAATAGCAATATTGCGGGTTCTGTTAGTTGAGCATGACATAATGTACATGAAAAGAAAAGCCATGAAAGAAAGTGTTATTACTGATCATTTAGCAGACAATGCAATTGAAGATTATAAGCCTTTACATTTTGATTTCCCAGATAAAGATGAGCTGGTAGTAGAAAAAAAAAACCAGACTAGTGAACAATGTATTTTGACAGAGTAGTAAATGTATATGGCAATGGGGTAGGAGCAATGATAATTTCTCCTAACAGAAAGCAACACCCTATTTTGATCAAGTTGTAATTTGAATGCACCAATAATATGGCTGAGTATGAAGCTTGCATCATCGGATTAGAAGTTGCATTAGAGTTGAAGATAAAAAAAACTTAATATCTATAGAGACTCAATGCTAATAATCTACCAAGTGAAAGGAGAATGACAGAAAAAAGATAAGAAGCTAAGGTCATATCAAAAATATCTATCCAAATTAGTAAAAGAATTTGACGAGATAAAATTCATTCGTATGGGAAGAGAAAAAAACCAATTTGTTGATGCTCTGACCACTTTAGCTTCCATGACCATAATCGATTATGAGAACATGGTGTAACCTATAAGTATTTAAGTTAGGAATTCTCTAGCCTATAACTGCTTCATCGAAGGAGAAGTGGATGGGAATCCGTGGTATTATGATATCAAACAGTTTATCCAACACCATAAATATCCCTTAGGGGCATCCAATACATACATGAAAACCCTACGAAGGTTAGCCATGGAATATTACCTCGATGTAGAAGTGTTATACAAGATATCATCTGATGGAACATTGTTGAGATGTTTGGATGGGATAAAAGCAAAAAAGGTGCTCAAAGAAGCTCGTGAAGAGATTTTTGCAACTCATGCTAATGGACATATGATGGCTTCAGGGTATTTATGAATGACCATAGAAAGGGATTGAATAGAATATGTCAAAAAATACCATAAATATCAAATGTACAGTGACAAGATAAATGCGCCTTCAACTTCTTTATTTAATTTGACATCTCTATGGCCATAAATATCAAATGTATAGTGATAAGATAAATATCAAATGTACTGATGAAATTAGAACTTAAAGAAGATGATTGGATACAAGTAGCTAACTATGATCAGTGAAACAAGGTTAGCTACAATCTGTCATCACCAGTTGTATCAAAAAACAATGGCTAAAGCATATGATAAGAAGGTCAGACCCAAAACATTTCAGGAAGGAGATTTAGTACTGAGAAAAATCTTACATCTACCCGGTGAAGATTAGAGTAGGTGGGCACCAACTATGAAGGCCCATATGTAGTGAAGAAAATGTTCTCTAGGGGAGCTCTATTATTGATAAGAATGAATGGAGATGACTTGCCTAAGTCTGTGAATTCTGATTCTGTAAAGAAGTACTATGCATAGTGTACTCATCTTCTTTAAATCAATAAAGTTTGGTCATTCATTCTTGTTACATCTTGTGTATTTTATAAATGATCTTAAAAGGCTCAACAAAAAAACCTTTTTAAAAAATCTTTCTCTCTTAAACAAAGATTTTCAAAATTTGACTTTAGATAATGATTTCAAGAAAAGTCAATAATATGTCAAGAGAAATGATTCACCAAGCAACTGTATAACCCCTTTAAGTAATAATCACATAGTTTCTCATCTTACCGAAGAATCTCTCATGAACCCTGAAAATTAAAAAATTAAGGATTTCTTCTCCCTCTTTTAAAACAAAAATAAAATGTAAAATTTATAAAAGATTAGTCATTTACCTTAGCCAATACAACTCAATTTAATGAGTTTTTGGTAATTTTCCTGAAATTCTCCTCTTCCTTCTTCAAACTCAAAGCTTTACCTCTCTACTGGTTTTTCCTCTCTAACTTGTTTTTTTCTCAAGGATTTCCATCTTAGATGGGTCTTCTTTGATAAAAATCACTGTTACACACTTTGTAAGCCTAACATTTTGAAAGATTAAACATTAATTTGAAGAAGAAAATGAGCAAAATAAGGTTTCCTCTGCTCTCTTAAGGGTTGTTTGCCAAAACAATAGGGATGAGTTGGATTTAGACAAAATTATGAAAATGTCATTAATAAGTCCATTTTTTTTTGTATTTTTATCTAACTACTCGTAATTTTTAACTCGATATGATTTAGCCTAACTTTGATTGCTCTGAAATCTTAACCCAAGATAGAAAAATATGTCAGGAGACTACTTATATAATTTCAGCTCAATCCAACGATCGGATTGAGAGATATGATTAATACCATAAAACATGACTATAGATAATTTAACGCTAAAAATCTGAATTTTGTGTACCATTTTATTTACTTATATCATTATTTTTTTTAAAATAATTCATTGATGACTCCCATCTACAACCATCACAAAACTTTTCTCAAAGTTTTAACCACTTTCTGTCATAGTTGCGCGATTTTACATGAGTTTCTCAAAGTTTTAACCACTTTCTGTCATAGTTGCGCGATTTTACATGAGGCTTATACCAATGATCAATGATTTTTGCATGTAAAATTATGCATTATTTTTCTTAGAATTACACTCTATTATTATTATTGTATCAATTTTTCTTTCCTTAATTTATAAAAATTTTCCCTTAGATAATTATTTTACCCGATTGGGGAATTTACACAATTCATCACTAGGTTGATGTTCTGTATATCGATTATTACTTTATTTTGTTTGAAATTTAAGTTAAATTACTAAAAAATTGCATCCATATCTATAGCAAATTTACATCTAAATTATGATTTTCCAATTGAAATTTACCATTTTTTTGCATTGATTTACTAGTTTTATTTACATCATCAACGTTACAAAGTTTAACCTTTGTATTAATTTTGACCAAACCATGATGGAAGCCTACTTTGATTTCTCCATTGGTGATATCATATCAATAACATTTGAATAAAAAGACCTACTTTTATTATGCTCATTATGATGCTGCAATTCAATAACCTCTTCTAACTTCCCATAATAATCAACTTCAAACTCATTAGAACTTGATCCCTTAACACAAACTCCACTATTATAGGTCTTTCTACCCTAACCATACTCTTCAATATAAAAGACATCCATTGATAAAATACTCGAAATAACACTTTACCTTTCTTTTAGGACCTAAACATAGTAAATTCAAACTACCAATAACATTCTCTCCTAATTGATAAACCTAATAGTTGATTGCAACTATTAATAGTTAAAGAGAAAGATTTAATGAATTTAAATATTATGAGAGATATGAATTATTAAGTATTGCTTACATGTGTTATGAACAACATTGTAAATTGTTCATCTTGTAATTGAAAAAATTACGATTTAGTCATATGTGAATTTTGAGATAGTAAAAATTAATGATGTTGCCTATGATGAATTTTTCAATCTATCAATTTATGAGAGTATGAGAAAAAATATTTAAAAATAACATGTTAATATTGTACTTGCTGAATAAAAAAGCTATCAATTCATCGTTGTTAGATAACACATAATTATGTTCAATATGAATTCTATTTTGTCAAGTATTTTCCCCCCACTATATTTTTTTGGTACATGTCATCCAGGATAGGAAAATATTGACAAATTCTTAATTGAGGCACTTATTCACCGTCATCATGTCTTGGAATACAATTGATTTTTGTTCTCAATTGAGGCTCAAAATAGTTTGAAATAAATATTGAGATCTCTTCAATAATATAAGTCTTATATATTAAAGCTTCAACATGCACTTTGTTTTTAAATTTTTTGTTTAGGTTGAACAAGTATATGCATGAAATTAAATGAATGTTTTAAATTTAAAAAACAATACATTAGAAAATTAATTAAAACGCATATGTAATTCCTAACATCTCGAATGGATATATCTATCTGTATTGGACAAAGCCTTCAAAGTTTACCTCAAATGATGAATATATGGGTAGATACTCCATTAAGTAGAAGAAGAATTGAGAGAATATTATCTCAAGTTCATAGATTGTCTGGGCGATATTTGTTTCAAGCTTTTCCATAGATTGGGTATGGAACTTATCCAGATTGGCTTTGAATATTTTGTGTTAAACTTATTCTGTTATGCACGCATCAACAATTAATATTTTGCATATTTTGACCTATTTTTCACTCTTAATCTAACATAAGAGTTTTCTAACTAATATGTTGTCCATGAAATAATTCTCAATTTATTATGAAACTTGTTTATTATAATCAATTTATTGTGAGCAATTGACAAGGCGTGGTAGGTTATTATGAAATAAACATAATTTATTTATTTTCGTAGGAAACCTTTTATAAATAAGAGTATTTTGTAATCTTTAAATAAATTAATACACAAGATGTAGTAGTTATCGATTCATGTTAAATTACATTAGTTATTATTTCTCATCTTATTATTTTGTGTTTCTTAAATTTTCTTTTTTAGATAAAGAAAAGAAGTGAAATGAATTTCAGAACAATTATTTTAAATGAGTAGCTAAAAAGATTGGAAATATAGAAAATCAAATTTAATTTTGAAGTTTGCGTGATGAGGGCATGCATTTTTCACGAGTATGAGGTTGAATTTAAGATTTATTATTTGAATCAAATGACCATATATTGACATCTGGAGAGAAAATTTGAAAT
>Ga0325404_1006357_pt1 | contig 12402 bp, 10 predicted proteins | sample PopdelMetagenome_18_FD_205664 | JGI IMG/M metagenome (GOLD analysis project Ga0325404, IMG submission 205664) | Populus deltoides microbial communities from Bellville, Georgia, United States - Xylem-Control-R1 | ecosystem: Host-associated > Plants > Phyllosphere > Stem > Wood/Secondary xylem... | reverse complement strand
GCAAGTGCAGCAAGAGATCTGGGAGTTGAGTTTGAGTGAAGTGATCCTCTTCCTCCATGTATGTTGTAATCCTTTCTCTATATATCTCTAATAATATGGACTCTCCCGTGGATGTAGGCGGTTTTGCTGAACCACGTAAAATATTGTGTCAGTGTGCTTTACCCTCCTTTGAGCAACTATCAGTACATCACCGGTCAAATTCCCTAACATTGTCCTCATTACAAAATGAAGTTTTCCCTTTAAGCTCGATGGTCTTTGATTTGGTTCTGAGTATATTTTATACCTTTTATGATGATTTAACTTTGCTGTTTGTTTCAGCAGCCAAATATCCCGAACCTTTTGATGAGCAATAATGTAGCGTGCGGGAACATATATGTACAGAATATGTTACAACAACATGCCAAAACAAAGAATATGGGTGCAATGGAACACTGTCTTTTCACCCTGTGCATGCCCTTTTCCAGGCTGTAACTATGCTGGCTCATCTAAACAATTGTTATTATCACTTCAGCAGCTAACATTAGGACTGTGGAAGGCATTTTAGGTACAACATTCCTTTGCCTGTCTCATTAAGGGTGAATGAATAATTCCTTGTTCTTCAAGAAGAGGAAGATGGTGTTCTTTTTCTCCTCAACAAGGGCATTGAGAGCATTGGCAATGTAGCAATCGTAAAAAATCGTAACCTGTATTGGATGCAACTTTGGCTACAAAATTGGTGGCCATGCTTTCTTGGGTTCTTACATGTATGAAAAACTGATAACTAGTTTGGAAGATTTTGGTTTTTAGTTAATTCAAAAAAAAATTAATGACTCTTTATTTTAGAGAGTATGAATGTGATAATATTTTTTAGATAGCTAGTTTAAATGATTTTTAGCTATTTGAGCTAGGCAATAAAGAGCATAGATGCTTGTTAACAAACATAAAAAGGACTGAGAAGTATATATAGCTTTCTGAAACACGATCACCCAGCACCAGCAGCATGTCAGGACCTCACAAAGGGTAATCTATCTTGCCTCTAAGACTGAAATTGAACATTCGTTAGCTGAAGACGGTTTGCTCATGCTGGAAGAATAACTTGCTTCAAAAAGATCCCTTTCCGTGAAAAAACCTGGATGTTTAGGCTGAGGCAGTGCATCATTATTACCTAACATCAAAACTGCACATGACATGTTTGGCCTATCTTCTGGTTTGTCTTGCACGCAAAGTAGAGCCACGTGAATCGAACGCAGCACTTCAGATGAATAGCATGTTATAGCTATTGATTCTGCTGCCAGTTCCAAAGGCCTGCCTTCCATAAACAGTCTCCAAGCCTGGTAAACAAACCGAGGTATTCAATACAATTTCATTAAAAAATATTTACAAATTTGGTCTCTAGAAACTAGAGGATCCAAATGATATTGCGTACCGTTGTCAGACTGGATGAATTTTCAAACTTTCTACAATTTTTTAATGTATTGCAAGTGTCTAAGTGAACCTAACGTTGGCACACAAAAGTTAAATGAAATGAAGAGTCTAAGTAACATGATTTTAACACTTACATGCCCAAGAAGGTTCATGTGGTGGTCTGGATGACTGAATCCTCTGTTCCTGTTCCCACACACTATCTCAAGCACCAATACGCCAAAGCTAAAGACATCTGATTTTAGTGAGTAGAGCCCAAATTTTGCATACTCAGGGGAAATGTAGCCACTGCACATATTCGTTTGTAGAATGTTAAGTTGTGTTTGTGAGAACGGAAGATAAAATTGTATGATGGATGACAAACTTACTAAGTTCCGACCACTTTATTTGTATTGGCTTCAATTTCATTTCCTCCCAAACTTCTAGCCAGGCCAAAGTCTGAAATTTTCGGGTTCAGTTCATAATCCAATAAAATATTGTCGGCTTTAAGATCTCTATGAATTACTCTTAGTCTTGAATCTTGGTGAAGATAAAGGAGTCCTCGAGCAATCCCGTTGATAATGTTGTAGCGCATGGGCCAATCTAGAAGCAATCTGTGTCTTTCATCTGCCAAATTTTCGCCCAAATCTATTTATTCTAGCTCTTATCAGATTCCTAAATGCATATGAAAAACTTGGAGAAATGGTAATGCAAACTTAATACTTGATGAAGTTTCAATTAAAATTACTGATAGATAAGCCAGCATGCGTGACTATGGAAGTGGAGAAACACTTCCCTCCAGGCTGGTTTCCCAACGGTTGTGAAGGAAGCACAGCAAATGGTTGTTTTATTCGGTGCGCCTATGGTTTCCTGTTACTTCGGGTTACTTGTGATTGATCTACAAAACTTATTTTTTAGCCATAGGCCTATAGCTCATAGCATCATTTACTAGGAGTTGGTTTCAGTGCTTGTACAATGACGGCACGAAAGTGCAACAATTGGAAAGAATTTCTAGGGTGTTCCATAATCTGTAGTGTATGACTAGTTATATCTAATAACTATAGAAGTCTACTGATTTTCGGCAGAATTATTGCAGAAGCAAATCTGCAGAGGTCATATCAGCAGAAATGTCAGTGACGTCCCTAAAGTTAAGGGATGTATTACAAGCTTTAAGCGTTTTAGGTGAAAGCTTTCTAGATAGAATGATCTACAAATAATGTCTTTTCTGCCTATAAATATCTTGCAAAATGAGTTCTGTGACGTTGAAGGAAAAATGCATATCAAATAAGCCTTTTTACTTCCCTTCTCTGCTGAAAATTTCATGTTATTTACAGAACTAGCATAGGGTTTTGAGATATTCATACCAAAAATGAAGAAGTCCAAGCTTTTGTTAGGACAAAACTCGTAGATCAAAATCATCTCATCTTCTTCAATGCTGCATCCTAGAAGCTTCACTAGATTCCGATGCTGAAGTTTCACGATATGCTTGACTTCATTTTTGAACTCATCAAGTCCTTGTCTTGAATTCTTGGAGAGTCTCTTCACAGCTATTTCTCGTCCATCTTTCAATGCTCCCTGCAAATATTCTCTCATAATCATAAGCAACAGTTTGTCTTGTGAAACCTGTAATATATGGTGCGTACAATGCCGCATAATACTTGCATCTGTTGGAAAATCTAATGTCGGAACACTTTCCTAACAGTCATTATGTATGCTTAGAAAGTCTCTGTCCATTGGAAGCCAACAAATGGCTTATTGTTTATAGGTCAGCTATTACCTTGTAAACAGGTCCGAAACCCCCTTCTCCAAGTTTATTGTCAGCAGAAAAGTTATTTGTTGCACAAGCCACTATACCCAAATCAAACAACGGTAAGTCCAGATCCTCTTTCATGTGCTTCTTACGTGAACTTCTTTCCAAAGCACCTGCCATTTGTCATGCAAGTAGAAATCTTGTGAATAACAAGAAGCAGGGGATCTGATCTATTGTCAGTTATACTAAATTTTCTTTTAGACATCTATAAAAAGAGGTCCTAAAATCGCAAAAAAACTAAACTTCCCATCCTAAAATCAGCAGATCGAGCCATGAGTAATTAGAAGCTCATGGTGAATAACGTACTGCTTTTTTTCTTCCAAACATACAAGACCAAGGCTAGGCCGAGGAACAGAATTGTTGCAGACAACACTGTGCTTACTATGATCCTTCTCTTCACTTTGGATTTAGTATTCATCTTCGCACCATCACCATAATCTACACCATGGAAGAGAAAAAAAAAAGGAGTTAGAGGACAATGCCCATCGCATTTACTTATTATTTTAGTATGACTGGAAACGTTTCATTACATACCAGGATAATTCTACTCTAGGCAGAGCAAATCAGTCTATGATGTTAGAAAGTGATGTATCATCTCAATGATTTTATATGCTGAAAGCTCTTATAAGCCAAATGATATTTTGAGCTGTGCTTGCCAAGTTATCATGCTATATACATAGATTAGCACATGCTTAAATTCATACAAAGGAAGTTTCATAGCATCATCTGACAAGATGTTCTGTAAAACTATGATGTATATGATGAAGATTTGCTTTTAATTCATTTGATTTCCATCTTAGATCTTGCTAGAGTGCAATTGCTATCAACTTTTCTAGACTGAGGATAAATTCATACCTAGTTCTGATACAGCCATCCTTATATAAACATCTATATCGTTTTCATGAAGTATTCTGATATCAATCAGGTCACCGAACCAAAGCAAGCACCCACTTCCTCCATCCCTGATGTCCAAATTTGAATATGCTGAACAGCTGCAGTTCGTTAAGCAAGTGTTTTTGCAGTCCTCCAGGTTCATACTCGTGTTAAACCAGGATGTTTTTGTCTCGGGCAACCTCACTGCGGAGAGCTTTCTAAACCCATCACCTGAACAATTTAGTGGAGTCTTTCTAACACAACCTTTTGACCAATCCATCATGTTCCAGTCTCTTGAAACATTAGGTATAAATCCATTCAAGCAATCACAGATTGGAGAGTTGTTAATATTACAGATACTATTTAAACCACACAGTGCATAACGGTCACAATGATCTGTATTTGGTGCCCCGTATAATAACCAACTTTGTTTCTGCTCAATCCACTTGAGGTTGTGGATATCACCATTTTGACTTTGCACGACCCTCCAATGTGTTGAATTATTGGTTAGATGCTCTGTATAATAGACCTCCTTCTCATTGGAAACAAATTCAAATTTGTATATGGGATTCGGTTTTAAAGAGGGCATGCCACTGAACCGCAGACCATTCCACGGTCCAGACCGGTACAGGACTTTTGACTTTTCCATCACTAGTATCTCTGTGTATCCATAAGGAACAAGTTTACATGTAACATTACCTTTAGAAGGATCATCAGGTGACTTCCATGCTGTCAGGTACCAGTCCATGCCTGTTACTTTATTCCGTCCTAGCTTCATTTCTGGCAATAGTGTATTACCTGGATGTTGAAAACTTTGCCACAAGGTGTTCTCGAGGTTGTTATCGCCCTTCTCTTTGATGACAAGGTTTCCTGAGTCCAAAAGCCGTGCAACAGGATTCCTTACAGGTGTTGAGGTACTGGAAGACCAGACTACACTCCCGCTCCGATTGAGAAGGACAAGAATTCCTTCGTCCGTAAGCCGTAGAACTCCTGATAAATCGTTGAGTGGAATCTCTGTGTTGGCAACCCAAACTATTGTCTGCACAGATATTTTTCCGTACCATATCCCCAAGTATCGGTTTTTTGATTTTCCTGGGCTGAAAAATCCTAATACATAGGTTCCTTCAGCAGAAGTTATGGTATCTCCATCTCTAATGTAATGAGTGGTGTTTATGGTGTCAGAACCTGTGGCTGTTTCTAGAACAAGCAACATAGAGGAGCAAAAAAGAAGTATAGGTATGTAAGCCATAGGTAAACTCGTGATTTTTCTGTAGCTCACTTAGCGTACTTTAGAACGGCTTGCTTAGATGTGAAAGTATTCGGTATTGAAGAGGAGCACAACACAATCAGTCTGCAAGAGGAGCAGTGATAAATTTTAGAGGTAAGCGCCAGTAAACTTTATTTGCAGATAAGGACATGTGAGATTGATAGTCAAGACTAGAGAAAGTTGATGGATTAGCCGGTGGTAACGTGTAAAAATAAAATAAAAATTGATTTTTCAAAAATAAAAAACTCTTGCCACGTGTAAGTATGACACGCAGCCACCCTCTCTGGCCGTGTGGGCCTAGCACCCGTGGCCAGCCCAACCCTCTCTCTCCTTGTTTTTTCTTGTTTTCTCTCTCTCTCTTATTCTTCTCCCATCTCTCTCCTTTTTTGAAATAAAATTGATTTACAGAGGAAACTCTTGAGAGGCATGCAATAACCTTTTGGAGACTCGGTGTTTTACAATCCCATGGATTAATCTATAGCGTTAATCCATGTGTCGTGGATTAGAGACCCAGCAATTCCACAATTACTAGGACTTTTCATCACTTTTCTCTCGCCGTCTTCAAAACTGACCTCCATCCATTGAATGATGAATAGAAGAGTTGAAATATTTACATTCTCAATTTTTTTAACACAATTGGTTTTGTGGTTGAATGCTACAGTCCAGTATTGGACCCGAATCCTGACCACAGCTTCATTGTTGTCAAGAAGTCACGGAACTCTTCTTTAAAGAGTAAAAAAAAAGTAGCAGCAATAGCCTTTTTCAACTATGCCTTTTATCACGGGGTAATTTTTCACTCTCAAATAAACTCGTGCGGCAGCCTAGTCCCTCGCTAGACTCAGTCTTCCCTCACCAATCCCACTCGTGTTTGCCTAGTAACTAAGCAAGCGGAATACACAAGCAAGAATAAGAATCAAAGTGCACACCAAGCTTTATAGGAACTCTTTCTCAACTTTTATTGATCTCGTTAACAAAGGAAACTATACACAATTCCGTATGTGTGCTATGTACAAAGATTGCATGCTATACCAAGCTACCTCTACCTAGTGTTCTACATGTTCTTGCATGCCCCTACATGCTGAACATTCCCCACACATGCAGCTGCATGCCCATACATGCCGCCCCCCTTCACCCAAAAGCTACAACAAGTATTTATAGACAAGCATTTACAAGGCACACCCCCCATTCCTACTTTTAAGGAAGTAGTGGGACACTATCTCACCCATGTTCACCCATGAACATAGTGGCCCCATTATCTACAAAGTAGTGGAAAGTTTTCCCCCCATGATCCCCCATGATCTTTAGTGGGTTGAGAGTAACCCCTAGTCAGCCCCCATGTTCAGCCCCCATGATCCCATGATCTTGGATATCCATAACTGTCACTACCCACGTTCTGCATGCCCACTTGGCAGCCCCAACTGCTAGCTCTTGCTGCGTCATCTGGTGAGTCATTCACATGCCTTGGACAGTCCTTCGTCCAAGTTTTACATCGTGTGCCAAGTCGAGCCCACGACTTGCATAAGCTGTTGCACGCTGCCGAATTCGCATCTGCATGCAGGTTGCCAATTCCTGCGCTGCCGAATTCGCATCTGCGTGCAGGCTGCCAATGTCTTCGCTGCCGAATTCCTCGACAGCCCCAGTTCTCGTCTGCATATGCCCCTGACGAGTTTTCCTGCCTGGCTTGGACATTCCATCATCAAGCCAATGTTCGTCAACAATCTGCGCTGCCGATTTTCCTTTGACGAACCTACAGCCGCACAAATCTGCGCTGCCGATTTCTCCCACTGTTGGCATGGCTGCCAGCACCCTTAGGCCATGTTTTGGCCAGCCTGCCGAAGTGTGCATCCCATGCACATTTGACACTGTTACAAACCACCCCCACCAAAAGAACCCGACGCCCTCGTCGGACAGATTCGTAGTACCCTTGCACCGCATCTGTTCCTCGTCACATTCCATGTTTCTCCCACGAAACCTCTAGCTTTGCCTACATTCAACAACAATTTTGTCCATCGAATTTCGTCAACTTGCTTTAAAACTGAGCTGCGACAACATTCTGTTTTGGCTCGTTAGTTTTCCACAAATGTCAAACATATCATACTCGCAAACCTGTTTCGCAAAGTTTAGATGCCACACCTAACACCCAAGGAATCCGTCCCTTTCTTCACAAAATACAGCCATACAAAAACCCCCATCAAAGAATCATAAGAACTCCCATACGAACCCACAATTCCTCAATTGTTTTGTATTTCACTTGCAAGTATAAAAATATTGCTTACTTGTCCATTGTACAGCAATCAACTCATCCTGCCGAATTCACCTCTGCCCATGAAAGGTTGTCGTTGTCCATCGCTGCCAAATTCTATGCAGTGTGTTTTTCGTTGGCGCATCCTCGCGCCTAGAATTCTCTTTTCGTCACCATGATCTGTCCATCGTCAAAGTTACGAAACTCCTCAATTCTGGTCATTAGCATTCTGCTTCCATCACTACGAACCATCCATTGTCACAATACACAGAATAGCCACTCGTACTGCCTCCAAGACAGCACACAAAATCATCTTCGTCGACGATTTTGGCTTCCCAGCCGAGCCCACTGAATCGACTGCCGAATCTGTCACCTAGACTGTCCTTCGTCAACGTGCAGACTCTTGAGACACACCCCCACGGTACTGCCTCCTCTGTGATGCCTCCCCACCAAAAGAACACACCAAACTAAGTCCATCTAGTTCAGCTCCTCAACCAAATATCTCTACGACTTAGCTGCCGAATTCTTCACCTCAATCCGTCCTCATCGTCAAGGTGCCTTGAATTCCCAACCTTGGGCAACAATCCCACATAAAGAAATTCCATCGCAAGAGAAAAACAGTGTAAATTTCAGTTTCGAACCCTTACCGATTTGCCTTCTCGTCTGACCTTTCATCGTCAGCAGCAAGTTTGGGCTCTCTCCCACTGAATTGCTTCTTCTATTTCGCCCCAACCTTCCCATTTAGGCTTCGACGGAAACTTAGAAACTCCCAGCAGTCCCTTCGCTGGCCCCTGCTCTCAATTCTGTCATTCCATCGACATATTCGATGGCCGAATCAGCACCTATTTTGATCTGATTCCTTTGTCATCTCTTTGCGTCACCCATAGATTAGTTAAGCCACCAAACTTCGCAGGCCTTTGAACACCATACTGCCCAAAATGCTAGCAAGCTTTCCCCAAATGGCTTCGAACAAATCAGCCCTTCGATCTGCTCCACAGAATAGCCCATCGTCTGTGCTACGAAACAGCCCATCGTTTCGTCAAGAACGTGAACTGCGCTCTGCTCCAAAGTTTCTGCCAGTCCATCGGCAGCAGCAATGCTTCTCCCAAATCAGTCCCATCGATTTGTCCAGAGAAACAACAACATTCTCGTCGCTGATCATTGTGCTGAAATCTGCCTCTCCATCGGCAAATGCAGTAGCTCTCCCAAATCAGTCCGTTAATTTGGCCACAGAATCATTCTCGTCGTTCTGCCAAGAAAGCAACCGCGCTCTGATACCAAATTGTCACAGGGTAATTTTTCACTCTCGAATAAACCCGTGCGGCAGCCTAGTCCCTCGCTAGACTCAGCCTTCCCTCGCCAATCCCACTCGTGTTTGCCTAGTAACTAAGCAAGCGGAATACACAAGTAAGAATAAAAATCAAAGTGCACAACAAGCTTTATAGGAACTCTTTCCCAACCTTTATTGATCTCGTTAACAAAGGAAATTATACACCATTCTGTATGTGTGCTATGCACAAAGATTGCATGCTACACCAAGCTACCTCTACCTAGTGTTCTACATGTTCTTGCATGCCCCTACATGCTGAACATTCCCCACGCATGCAGCTGCATGCCCATACATGCCGCCCCCTTCACCCAAAAGCTACAACAAGTATTTATAGACAAGCATTTACAAGGCACACCCCCCATTCCTACTTTTAAGGAAGTAGTGGGACACTATCTCACCCATGTTCACCCATGAATATAGTGACCCCATTATCTACCAAGTAGTGGAAAGTTTTCCCCCCATGATCCCCCATGATCTTTAGTGGGTTAAGAGTAACCCCTGTTCAGCCCCCATGTTCAGCCCCCATGATCCTATGATCTTGGATATCCATAACTGCCACTACCCACGTTCTGCATGCCCACTTGGCAGCCCCAACTGCTAGCTCTTGCTGCGTCATCTGGTGAGTCATTCACATGCCTTGGACAGTCCTTCGTCCAAGTTTTACATCGTGTGCCAAGTCGAGCCCACGACTTGCACAAGCTGCTGCGCTTTGCCGAATTCACATCTGCATGTAGGCTGCCAATTCCTGCGCTACCGAATTCGCATCTGCGTGCAGGCTGCCAATGTCTTCGCTGCCGAATTCCTCGACAGCCCCAGTTCTCGTCTGCATATGCCCCTAACGAGTTTTCCTGCCTGGCTTGGACATTCCATCGTCAAGCCAATGTTCGTCAACAATCTGCGCTGCCGATTTTTCTTTGACGAAACTACAGCAGCACAAATCTGCGCTGCCGATTTCTCCTACTGTTGGCATGGCTGCCAACACCCTTAGACCCTGTTTTGGCCAGCCTGCCGAAGTGTGCATCCCATGTACATTTGACACTGTTACACCTTTCGTCTTTCGCCCGCTACTTCATCGCCTGGTCTCGATGAGAGCCTAAACTAAATCAGTTAAGCGGCTTCCTTTGAGGAAAGTCGGTCTTTTTGGTTAAAAAATTCTATTATCCTTTCTCACCAATATGGAAAGTTGGTGCACATTGCCGTGCACCATTGAATAGTCTAACCATCTTCACAATTCCAATTCCACACTGCCTAAAAATTGAACTTGCTTCGTCCCTCTGTTCACTTCTCGTAGTTTCTTCTCTACATCTATTGGTAAAGAACGAAGGAAGTCAAATTAAATTATATTTCAAAACTATTGTACTGATAATTTAGTAAGATTTTATTATATTAATTATATAACACACAATCTTTTAAAAATTTAAATATATATTTATAAAACGAGATATATGACCTGTGATCTGCTGGGTGACATATATTTTTATTCTTTATAAAAAAATTATATATACAGGGTTGAAACGTATTTCTATAGTTTAGGAAATCTAAGTTTAAATAAAAAAATTTATATATATATATATATATATAATTAAAGAAATCAAAAACTATTTATATAAATAAATAAATAAATAAAAAATCATGATACTTAAAAATAAAATTTAAAAAATCAAGAGATATTATATCAGAGCCTATATACAAGCCTGACTCATTTTATCATGGTCTATGCGTCTCCCTGTCAAATTGAGCTTTTGATTTTTTTATTTTTATTTTTTGCAATTAAGATGTACGGATGATATTATTCTCCATCCCATATTTTTTTGAAAAAATAAAAGATTTGCCTAGATTTTGGCAAAAAATGAAAGTGAAAAAGAAAATTAATTTAAATATAAATAAAAAAAATAAAAAAAAAACCATAAAATAATAATTAATTAAAAAAAAAATGACCTGACAAGTTAGATGGCTCATGCACGGGCATGTCCTTGCAGGCAAGTCTAATTGGGCTCTTAGTTTTTTTTGTTTATAAAAATCAGATTTACTTACATTCCGGTTATTATAGCGATTAAAAAATTACACCTCATGTTTTTTAACTAAAAATTTATTCCTTAATTTATTTTGATTCAAAACATTTATAAAACACAGTAAGAATTATGATAAACCTATATGTAGTCTTAAAAAATTTAAAAACCTGCTCCAAAAACCAAAATCAACCCAAGCTCAGTGTTAATGTTTTTTAATAAAATTTAAAAATAAAAAAAACATTTAATATAAACTCTCATCATTAATAAAATCATTTAAAATAAATATTATTTATTTTAATAATATAAATTAATATCAACAATAATTTTTTTTCTAATCCACGAGAATCTAACAACCTCTCTTTCCAATCTCAACCAGGAAAATTCTACAACTTGCATGACCCGTAGCAAGTAAACTGTTAAATAATTGTTTTAAAAAATCTTTGTCTTCAAGTACGTTATATCAACTTTTAACTTTTAATTGTAACAAAAAAAAAACTTTTAACTTTTAATAATAACTAGTCAATATCAGCTGTTATGTGAGTGGTTCGTGTATTTTTTTCTTTCATTGCAGAAAATTATACATCTTTTTTAAATATAAAAAACTATATTTTTTTTAATTGACATTTCAAAACTATGTAATGATAATTTAGTAAGATTTTATTATATTAATTATATAACACACAATCTTCTAAAAATTAATATATATTTACTCTTTATATATATATATATATATATATATATATATATATATATATATATATATATGTTCATTTCAATACAACTTTTAATCATAATTAGTTATGTGATTTGCATTCCAGCGGGGCATATATTTCTATTTCTTATAAAAAAAATTATATATATAGGATTTTCAATGTATTTTTATAATTAAAAAAATCTGAGTTTAAATAAAAAAAATTATGCATATTGTAATCAAATAAATTGAAAATTATGTATATGAATAAAAAAATAAATAAAAAATCATTAACAATAATTAAAAATAAAACTTAAAAAAATCTAGAAATATTTTATCATGGTCTCTATATGGGCCTGATCTATTTTGTCAGGGCCTATGTGTGGGCCTACTCGATTAAACTTTTAATTTTTTTTGTTTGCAATTATGTCATTCGCTCCAAATTGTTTTAAGAAAAAAAAAAGATTTGCCTGGCAAAAAATAAAAAAGGAAAGGGATTTTAATTTAAATATGAATTAAAAAAATTTAGAGAAAAAATTATAAAAAATCATTAATTTAAAAAAAATAATTAAAAAAAAACAAGTGATACTGGTCTTTAACCTGTTTTGTCCGGGTACGTGCACGGCCTACCTTAGCAAGCACGCCCGATTGAACCCTTAGTTTTTTTTTCAAAAAAAAAAAAAAGTTAGATTTGCCTAAAAACTTAGAACTAGTTACGTCCCTCTGTTTACTTTTGTAGTTTCTTCTCTACATCCATTGGCACAGAACGAAGTAAGTCAAATTAAATTATATTTTAT
>Ga0325404_1006354_pt1 | contig 12403 bp, 8 predicted proteins | sample PopdelMetagenome_18_FD_205664 | JGI IMG/M metagenome (GOLD analysis project Ga0325404, IMG submission 205664) | Populus deltoides microbial communities from Bellville, Georgia, United States - Xylem-Control-R1 | ecosystem: Host-associated > Plants > Phyllosphere > Stem > Wood/Secondary xylem... | reverse complement strand
ATATCCACTAAGGAGGCACCTTGAAAACTCCTGAAACGTAGCACCATGGTGAAGCCAGAAAAACTAATTTATCTATAGTAAGAAGGAAAGTTAATCGCTTAATCTGAAAGTTCTACATTTACCCTCCCTCTGGTACACAATGAAGTCATTTCTAGATAATGAAGTTTTGAATGCTTTCTTAAGGCCATTCATTTTATCTTTTATTGGTATAACATGATCATATCACTTTAAAAGATTAGCAAACTTCATTGTATTTCTTTCTCATTTAGGTGTTTGGCTCTTGGAACAAAGCGTATGGCTCGGTTGAATGCCATTGTGCGGTCTTTGCCATCTGTGGAGACATTAGGCTGCACTACAGTAATCTGCAGTGATAAGACCGGAACATTGACAACTAATATGATGTCAGTCTCAAAGGTAATCAGCTCAAAACATGTAAATACTGAATGCAAAGTTATGAGTCAAAGGGACAATATCGATGTTTGAGTCAGAGCATAATGGGAAACCTAAGCCATCCATTTTTCTTTGTCATTGTACGTAATTTTCTATGGTCTTGTTCTCTGAGATCTGTTGAGGAGCCTTTATCATCTAATTCTCAGTGAGAGAAAATAGTGATGATAGCGATGTTTAAACTAGCCAGAGGGTAACAGGAATCCTAAGCCATCCAATTTTTTTTTTTTGTCTTTGTATATAATTTTTCAAGGGACACGATCTCTGACATCTAGAGGTTAGAAGATTCTTTAGTATCTGATACTCTGTGGGAGAAAACAGCAACATTCATTCTTTTGTCACAGCATTTGATTCAAGACATTTTCTGGCTGCACTTTTTTTCTTGGTTTTCTTAGTTAGATACCTTGACTAATAAATGATAAATTTCCTTCTACTCTGTCTTCCCAGATATGTGCTGTTCATTCTGTTCATCGTGGTCCAACTATTGCTGAATACAGTGTAAGTGGGACAAGTTATGCTCCAGAAGGCATGATTTTTGGCAGCAGTGGATTGCAGGTACTTATTTTGTTTTTGATTGTTGGGATTATAGTGGAAGGTTAGTTTAAAGGTCTGTAAACAGTTGATGAAGGCCTGTTGTGCTTGTGCTTTCTGTTTTCTGTTTATTTGGGAAAAAAAGAAATAGGAAGAAAAGCAAAAGTTGGGTTGTTTTTTTAAACCTCAATCCTTAGTCCCTTCTAACTCTGTCTTGTTTTACTTTCACCTTTTTACTCATTGACTTTACTTTGATAATCATGCCTGCCTTGGTCTTGTAACCACTTGGCTACAGGTTTCAGGCCTCTGGGCACCCATTTTCATTTCAAACAAAGAAAAAAAAATGTTTTGGAGTAAAACTATGTCTAGAGTTCGTTTTTTCAAGCTCTTGTAACCACCATGGAAAAGAAATAGTTGTCATTAGAAGGTACTTTAGATAATTATGTGGGGTTAGTCAAATGTTGCAAGAATTTGTGATGTGTTCCATGTGCAGAGAAGTGAACGATTGTGGTTGTCTAGTGTGCCTTCTAGTTTGAGCTTGGCTTGCTTGATGTTTGGCATGCATAGATTTTAGGTCTCCATATACAGAAGAATTGTATATCAGGAGATGTAATCCAGACTGATCGAATGTTGATTTCAGCTTTTATAATTGAATCAGATTATATGAGCAGCAGATGTTTCGGACTAGGGAAAAAACATTCAATGGGATAGTCTCATCTATTTGATCTTTATTTTTGCCTTGTTGTTTTCTCGTAAGAGTTGCCAGATTCACTACCACCATTGCTAGTGCAAATTATTTTTAATTTAAACTACGAACTTGAGCACAATGTTGCCTGGATTCCTTGTAGCACTGCTGCTCCTGAATCATGGTTGGAATTATGATACGAGTCTTCAGAATGCTAGGTCTTTTCAACGAGCTATGAGGATTATATACGGAAGCTCAAGTATTTTGTCACATTTTGCTAACACACCATGACAAAATATTGAATACACTTTCTGCAGCAAGCTAAAAGTAGCTGAGGGGAAGGGTTGTTCTTCCTTGTCCTTTTTGTCAGATAATTGGATTGGAAATTAAGTATCTGGTGCAGAGTTAATTCTTTGTTTTGCTCACATCTTTTTCTCTATAAATTATGGCCCCTTGATGCCATTTTATTCGATTTGTCTCACTTAAAAGAAATACACTTGCAGTGTTTATTCCTTATGGAAACATGCTATTAGTTGGTTTGTGTGATCCTTTAGTATTTTTTGTCAGTGATGCATCCTTTTGACCTCGATTTTTTCTGCAGATTGAATTTCCAGCACAGTTGCCATGTCTTCTTCACATTGCAATGTGTTCGGCTGTTTGCAATGAGTCTATCTTACAATATAATCCAGACAGGGGAATCTACGAAAAAATTGGGGAGTCCACTGAAGTGGCGCTTCGTGTTCTGGCAGAAAAGGTTTGCTGTTGTAGCTGGGCCTTCTATAAAGCAGCTAGACATTACCATAGCTATTCACTTTTTTCCTTCCCCCCTTTCTCCAATTATGATCTCCCCTCCTCGCCTTTTTAATGAATTTGGGGTAAACTTGTTATTTTTGCCACATCTTTCCAGGTTGGCCTTCCTGGTTTTGATTCCATGCCCTCTGCACTGCATATGCTGACCAAGCATGAGCGCGCGTCGTACTGTAATCAGTATTGGGAAAGCCAATTCAAAAAGGTTTGTTTTTGTAAATTGGATGTTGTGCAATTCTTCCTTATTTTGAGTTAGTAAGTTAATTCAGTTTCTCTTGTATAGTATAAGAATGGTGAACATGAATGGCAATGAAGAACATGAATGATAAATATTTTTTAAATGGATTGAAATTTGTTTTTTGTGAGATCAATGATGGATTGACAAAGGTGAGATTAGAAATCAAGATCTCCCCTCTCTTACTTGTAAGAATACCTATGAGCTACAAGTTTATTTGTTGTTTCAGATTCTTCTTGATTTTGAGATTGTCTACATGTTATCTTCTGGTTCATTGGCGGTTGATTTGTGAAGTGATTGACTTCATACACTATATGTCCAGTATTGTTTTCTCTTTTTTCACCTTTTTTTCTATACTCTATTACTTATTATGGTATATGTCGTTTCATTTGCACTTATTTATTTGTTTTTCAAGGCATATTGTGCACCATTTCTCATTTATTGATATATTTTTCTTTAATTTTTCTGTTTGAAATATTACAAGTTCCTTAAGGCCATTGGTTGTATAAAATTTTTGTTCACATTTTAAATTTGGCTGTTAGGAGGTGATATCATAAAATGGACCTTGAGGAATAGGTTATATTCTGTATTGCAGCATTCACTTTTCAGCTGTTCATTAAAATAAAAATCTGACTGCTGACACAAGCTTAACGTTTTGATGCTTTATAGGTTTCTGTTTTGGAATTCTCTCGTGATCGAAAAATGATGTCTGTCTTATGTAGTCGGAAGCAGACAAAGATTATGTTTTCAAAAGGTGCTCCAGAAAGTATTGTCTCTAGATGCTCCAATATTCTTTGCAATGATGATGGTTCTACCGTACCATTGTCTGTTGCTGTCCGAGATGAGTTAGAGTCAAGGTTCCACAGGTTAGAAATGATGCTAAAATTTTAATGGATGTTACTTGAGCCCCAATTGCTTGGCGCAATATGGTGAATTTTTGTTCTGTAAGACTTGGAAGTACACACATGTTTCATTCTGGGATTTGTTTGGTGCTAGCATTCATTTTGGATATCTTTATACTACATTTGAAGGATGTGTGAAGAATACATGTTATGGACTGACAACATATTTGAAGTTTTGTGATGAATTTAGAGATTTAGTTCATGTAATTTCTAAATTATATCATGCAAGTTCTTGGGGTTTGAGTTGATTTATAGTGAGCTGTCTAGCAGAAGATAAACATCTATTCATGGCTTTTATTGGAAGGGTTAATCTAATTGGCTATATTTCACAAGGTGGGGTTATGTTCCCCTATTAGTCATTTTCCTTAGGTTCCTTCTCTTCACCGCCCTTCTATATATTTATCTTCCCCAAGTTTCCATAGAGCTAAATCATCCGCATTGATGATTCCCCACTAAGGTGGTGTTTTTAGCAAAGTTTGACTTTCACTCCTTCTACTCCATGCTTACTAATTTCTTTCACAACCATTGCTGCTCTCATAAATTCTTCTAAGACGAGCCAATGACTTGACTATCATATTTAAGATCCATGGTGCAGGCATTTTTGTTCGCAGTATGAATGCCATGTTGGTTGATCAGTTTTGCAGGAAAAGAAACATTGAGGTGCCTGTCTCTAGCTTTCAAACAGATGCCCATTGGTCAACAGACTCTCTCCTTTGAAGATGAGAAGGACCTTACATTTATTGGGTTGGTATGCTTTCTTTTACACTAGATTAAGTGATGTCTGTGCTTAATGCCCTTCATTTGATCATTTATGTTTATCTATATGCATTTCTCTTAGCTACCTTCATTTGTACTACAAGGAGATGAAGTAACTTGTGTAAAAATAAATTTCATGGTGAACAAAGGTTTTTGCTGGAAGGAGGTGGTTGAATAAATGAAGAAGAGCTGCATCTGATTTGTTTTTTACCTTGTGTCATCCTTTGAATGAGAAAACATGAGTAGGAAAAATAGACCTAAAGTTCTGAAATTTTGTGACTACACTCTGAAATCTATGCAGTTTCCCATCATATGTTTATGCTTTTATGTTCTTAGAACCTTCTCTTAGATCCAGTTTATTCTTTTGCACTGCATTACATATGGTTGTGGGCACATGACCATTTGTGTGCATCCTGTGGGCGTACGTGTCCTTGTGCAACAATGCAACCCCCCTGTCTTTTCTGTATTTGTGCTTCAGAATTCCTGCGCTTTTGAAATTTGGGTTTCTTCTTCCACTTCTCACTTTTTCTTTGCATTTTCACCTTTACTTCAATAAAAGGTTGGAATGCTTGATCCACCTAGAGAGGAAGTGAGAAATGCTATGCTTTCATGCATGACTGCTGGTATACGTGTTATAGTTGTCACTGGGGACAACAAGGTAACTTAAATTGAGCAACAATTATTTATGTAATATGGTATAAGTAACAGTTTCTCTTCTTTCTGGTTGCCTTTCTAATACATTTACTTCCTTAGTCAACGGCAGAATCACTTTGTAATAAGATTGGCGCTTTTGATCATTTGGAAGATTTTGCTGGACGCTCATACACTGCTTCTGAGTTCGAAGAGCTTCCAGCTTTGCAGCAAACACTGGCTTTGCAACGCATGGCACTTTTTACCAGGCATGGTTGATGTTGTATTTTATTACTATCATAAATTTCATTGGTATATTAAGTGTCATGGCATCTTCTTATTTTTTAACCTTGCCGTCTTTTCCTACACAAATGCTTGTTATTTTGTTGGAATTTTACAAGCTTGTTTGGTAACATCCTCTTTTCTCTGTTTTGTTAGGGTTGAACCTAGTCATAAAAGGATGCTGGTGGAGGCCTTGCAACATCAAAATGAAGTGGTAGGCCTAGTCTTTGCTTTCAGCAGAATGTATATCTATATTTATACAAGCAAATATATGTGTGCAATGCATGAGCTAAGCTTCGAACAATATCTATGCTATTATTGAAACAAACACTTGTGTTGTTTTATGGGTTGTAAGTTTTGGATGGTAAAGTTTGAATTAGAAGTAAAAAGAATTAATTACCATTTTAAGAGTCATACAATGGACAAAAATTCTCGTGGGATATCTTGATAGGTTAGTCTAAGAAGGTGATGTGGGGTTCCATGTGAGGATAAATCACAAACCAGTAACCTATCAAAGCCAAGTCATTAGGGACATTTTAGAACTCTAAATAATGTGTTGTTTTTCCAGAATATGTTTGGCAAGATCCAGTTTTTTGTATGCAATATAGATTAATAACTTCTTAGTGATATAAAGATGAGATTCTGATAAATAATTGGATTTGTGAAAAGCTTGTGCTAGCAGTTACTGAGAACAATTAGAAATGATAGCAAGAACCAGTTTCCACTGTGAAACAAATAATGGTTACTGTAATGTAAGAAGCTGCTCAATTAACATTGACGGTTACAAGGCAATGATAAAACAATAGAAAAGAGTATGGTGTTGGGGCAGTAAATATAGAAACGGTGTCTCTATCCTGGATGGAATACAGGACAAGAAAGCACATGCACATCTGAATTGCGGTGTGAAGGACCATGGGCCTGTTAAGCAGACGCATGAAATGACAGTTGCTCTGGATTAGGATTATGAAGCTGAGGATTGGATTAGGATTATGAAAGCACACCTTGGTTAAGCTTATGTTTGTTGCAGTGCTTCAGCTGACCAAAATTTCCTGTTTTAGGTATTTTTGAGTGACTGTAGGACTTTTGATTTATTTACATTTATGATTTATTTCAAACATGTGGTGTGGTGTTTTTCTACTTTTAGTTTTTTCGTGTAGTTATACTACTTTCCCATCTATGTTAAAGATCATTGATCTTGACTTGTTTAGGTGGCAATGACTGGTGATGGTGTCAATGATGCACCTGCACTAAAGAAAGCAGATATAGGAATTGCCATGGGATCTGGAACAGCAGTTGCAAAGGTGAGCCACCTTGTATGGATGCATTCAATTGTACATTCATGGATGATAAACTGTTTCTGTGCGGTGTCTATAAATCATGTCTCTTCTTTACGATCTCTGTCTCCACATGCACATATAAATTTATATATGGTTACAAATTTTAACAAGCTGATGGAACTTAATCAATTGATTTGGTTCCTGTGTCACCTGAATGAACTTTTATTATTAAGAAAAAAAATGTCTTCTGCAGAATTGTAACCTGAATGACTCAGTGCAAAGATTTTTTTTTCAGTTCTTAATATAATGGGGAAGCTACATGTGGTGGTGCAGTTAATAGTGTAAAACATGATAAATTGTTATCAGCAGGCGCACGCTTTATCCGATTCTGTTATTTCATTATCCCAATAATTTTATTGACTGCAAATACCCCTTAAGTTTCTGACCATCTGTATCCTTGTTTCAGAGTGCTTCAGATATGGTTTTGGCGGATGACAATTTCGCTTCCATTGTTGCGGTATAGGAGCCCCCTCCCCCTCTTATCTGCAGTACTGCTGCTTATTGATATTTCTGTACTAGCTGCTGGTTCCTATTGTTTTGTAATTGTTTTTGTTATCGAGAAAGGCATATTGTACAGCTAGACTATAACATATGCATGTCCTAAGATTGAATGTTAGCAATTCTCCAGTCATCAGTATAAGACAACTACTCCATACATATAGCTCTTCAAATTGAACTTGATATCCTATGATCATAAACAAGTTTTTACCGAACAGTTGGTTAGAGCATCTGCTATATCCAATTAACTTAAAAATTGAAACCCGTGACTTCTCCGAATGATGCATTAAATTTAATAGTTGATCTGTTAAAATTGGATAGTATAAAATGTTACTTGGAGGTTTAAGAATTGTCTTGCACCAAGCGTAGGTGGATCCCCATCAATAAGTACCTAAGTTTTCAGATATTGTTTGTGCTATTCTATTTCTTAACAAGTTAATTCCTAAGCAGGCTGTTGCAGAGGGAAGGGCTATATACAATAATACAAAGCAATTCATTAGATACATGATCTCCTCAAATATCGGTGAAGTAGTTTGTATCTTTGTGGCAGCTGTACTTGGAATACCTGATACCCTTGCTCCTGTGAGTGCTTTAGCTCACTGCTTTAATATTTCAATAGTGCACTCATTTTGAATAAAGAAAGAGAGGGAAATACTCGGGATTAAATAATTCTACATTGAGTTAGGTAGAAGATGCTGGTCAGTTGAAAGAGCTGTAATTTAATTTTTGTTTATCACATCCAGGTCCAACTGCTCTGGGTCAATTTGGTTACTGATGGGTTGCCTGCCATTGCTATTGGTTTCAACAAGCAGGATTCTGATGTAATGAAGGTTAAACCTCGAAAGGTATTGATTTCATGATTTGGACAGCGTTAGTTTATTTAATAGATCTGTCTAACAGGGTGGGTTTATTTGTTTGTATGATGGTTGCCAGCACTTATCTGGTGCATTTTGCAATGCAACCCAACCCCTCAATAAAAGTGAGAAGATGAATAGATCGGCTGGCATAAATGAAGTAATGAACATTAGGTGGGCTGGATAATAGACAATTTGTTTAAGCTTAGGACTTATTATGTGGTGATATACTAAGATGCCATATGATAAGGCTAGGGTGTGGATGCTATGTGCCAAAAGGTGCTCCACGGATATTATTCTGATAATTTGAACACTTAAGTAGCAGTAATTGTTGTTAATCAATGCCATATATGTACATGAGATGGTTATTTTGTGAATTACCTTTGGGTTGCTGGATTGTTTAGAATTTTGTTTGTTGTTATATATTTTCCTAGCTAAGTTCTCCACTAAGCTTTGAAATAGTTAGTAGTAAGCATGAAGGAGTATTACAAGTAGGTGGGAAGCTACGTTAGGTTTGGCCTGATGCTTGTGGAGATTGGCTTAATGAATCTTTGAAGGAGGGGAACATCCGTTGATATGGTCTGACCTACATGTTTAGTTGGTCAATTTTCTTTCATCTTCACAGATTTATAATTGTTGTTCACCTCTTCACCTTTTCGTTAGATTGTTCTCTGCAGTAGACTTCTTGTAGACAGGGGCTGTGCCTCTGACCTCTTTAATTAATTTTAATTACCTTGAAGAATAAAGAAAGAGCTAGATAACCCTCCCTCTCAAAGAAAAGAAAGAAAAGAGAATTGAATAAACAATGGAATGAAAGGCTAGATAGTTTGGTTTGACAGTTCCCTTTTCTGTGTGCATATCTTCGATTTAAAGTTGAGCACACGTTCACTATTCAAGACTCCATGTTTTATAAGTTTTTTATAGATGAGATGTAGTTTCTACTCTCATAGTGTCACTCTTTCCGGTTATCAGTCCTGAATATCAATTTTTTCAATTTAATGTGCAGGTAAACGAAGCAGTTGTTAGTGGGTGGTTGTTTTTTCGTTATTTGGTAATTGGAGGTAATATATGATGAATGATAAACTTATTGCATGTGCATTGCTATCTTACTGATCATATGCGATACTTTTGTATGATTTGATAATTTCATGTTCCCTGCAAAGTGATTAACTCAAGGTTGTATTTTACCTGCATATGACATGAATGCATCACCATCATAGTGAAATTCACACATTCACATTATAGTGAACAATTTATGAATGATAAAAACTTTTCTTTGAATAATTAAATCAAGTGTTTGAGAAACTAATTAAATTAGTACAGGCAATTAAGGGTAATTTAAAAAAAATTACAGGATCTTTTTTCTGAAAAATGTTTGCCGCCTTAGATTGGTATGATACATAATTAGGGATTTCTGCATTTCATCCTCAAGCTCATAATGTACTATGTAGGAATCACAATCTTCAGGTCCTTATCAGTTTGCAATTCTGGAAAAGGAGAAATAGTTAGCCTTTTCTTCTGATTATAATGTGCATGATTCAAATTTGAATAAATTTAATGCTGAATGCTTTCGAATTCTAGCAGTGTTTGATGCAGTATCTGGTTGATGCAGCTTATGTTGGCCTTGCCACCGTTGCGGGATTCGTGTGGTGGTTTGTATATTCTGATACGGGTCCCAAACTACCATACAAAGAACTGGTAAGATTTAATTGTTTACTGGGTGTTCTTTCTGATAGGCCAAAGTTGACTCTTTTCTGGGCACAATCTCCTTATATAATTTGATCTGGAGATCTGATCATCAAGGCAATGGTTAATAGAAGTTAAGGTGCGATTTTGTGCCCAGACAATTCCCATAATCAGTGCCCTGCAGGTGCTTGTTTACTTTCAGTCTTTTGAGTCCCTCTCTAGAGGCTTGAATATTTCCAGCTTTCTGCAACTCCTCTTCTTCTGTTATTATTCATTATTTCGAGATTAACATTATTAATTCTTCCTTGAAAATCTTGTGGTGCCTAACTTGAAGTTGATATTAAATTTGTTTAGTTAAGTTTTGTGCTTATAATTCAGGAAAACAATTAATAGAAAAAAACTAAATTACTAGTACTAGGCCCTTTTTTCAGTTAGCATGGAATGTCTGGATTTTGGTTTCTTTGTGCTCAGCATAGATAAATATCTTTCACTTTTACTAGTGCTGTGCATGTTCTTCAAATTCCATGTCATAACTTTTATGTATTCATTTATCGCAGATGAATTTTGACAGTTGCTCAACAAGGGAGACAGCTTACCCGTGCAGTATATTTGATGATAGGCATCCATCAACTGTATCCATGACAGTGCTTGTTGTTGTTGAGATGTTTAATGCTTTGAATAATCTCAGTGAGAATCAATCTCTTCTGTGAGTATCCAGTTTAATTGCGAAGTTAGTGAACATTTAGTGCTTTAGTTGCATCAGTCTGCTCAGTTGCTTAGAATGCATTGCGTATAATTTGATGGTAGTTGGATACATTAAAATTTAGTATCAACATTTGTCATTAGATTCTCTACATTTGCATCAACATTTGTCAAATTTGATCACTTTTTTTCCCATTTAATTGATTATTTTTTTCCTTTTCCACTCTTTTTCACCATCAAAAAATAAAATAGAAGTTGCATTTGGACTGACTTGGTGCTGTAATGTTTTTCCCCTTTTATTACAGTGTTATCCCTCCCTGGAGTAATTTATGGCTTGTTGCTTCAATTGTCCTGACTATGCTCCTTCATATACTGATCTTGTATGTGCACCCGCTATCTATTCTTTTCTCTGTAAGTTCTCTTTCCTTGCCATCCCATGAATTAATAATTTTATTTTTACCCATAACCATAAGGAGCTTATAGAACAATTTGCAACATATCTTGTTTCAGGTAACGCCATTATCTTGGGCTGAGTGGAAAGTTGTCTTGTATCTTTCCTTCCCTGTATGTAGTGAATCTTAACTTTCCCAGTTTACTAATTTCAGAACTTGTTTTCCTCTTTGCTGATATGTATCTGTGTTTTGATTATAATTTTGTATGCGATGAGATTCTTGAGACATTGAATATAGTTGCTGGAATTTTGCTCAGAACCACGTTGCCTTGTACTGGTTTTACCTTCTAATATGGTAAAAACAATGACATCTTGTCAAGGTTCCATCGTGGGTGATATGTTTTCTTATGTTTCATGCTTCTGTCTTCTTCATAGATGTGGCACAAGTACCGTTGGACTAAGATTTTAATGGAAGTTGGGTTAGGAGTTTGTATAGTTTAAGAATACTGCATACAAGCTAGGATCATGGCAACCCCTTAGTCAGTTTTCTCATGAACTTGATGCCACTGCTATGCCCCTTTTGCTTATATATTCTATCCTTGGATGAATTAAAATAGAGACAGGTTACCTTTCCTGAATTTATACAATGTAAAGCCATTTGCATCTTTGATTTTTTTTTTTTTTTTGCTTGCTTGGACGAATGTAGTGCCTGATTGAATGCCTTTCAAATATCTTAAGCTCGTTTTCCCTTTATTGTACTTCTAATGTATTGTTTTTCGTGTAGGTCATAATTATTGATGAAATCCTGAAGTTCTTCTCAAGAAATTCCACTGGTAAGTTTGTTGTTTTGCTTTGTCATTCTCTTTTCAACATCTTGTTCTTTGGTGGGAGATTTTATTAAGATAATAATTACCAATTGAAAATCAAAACTGGACTCAGAAGAGAAGATGTCAACTCCCTCAACTCCCTACCCCTCTAGACAAAAATTTAACCTCTCATAATACTCACCTTATGCTTCTGACTTATGTTATCTCGATGAGGAGTTGAAATACAAATCTAACCAATGGTGCCACAACACTGCAGCAACTTCCCAGTCAAGCCTCTAATAAGAGAAAAATCTAGAGTTCTTCAGACACTGGTACCAAGATCCCTAGGTTGCAAGCATTTAGGCACAAAGACTGAGATGTTGCAAAAACTAGCACAACTACCCCCATAATTTTATTTCAACTGAGAATCCTTTGAACAAAGTGGTCTTCAATCAAAGTGAGTTTTCGGGTTACCCCAACACAAACCTCTTCAACCAATGCCCTCTGTGCTTGTCAAGTCACATTTTAGTATTGATATCTGTGTCACTTGCTTTGCTTTCTCCTCTGTCTCTCACACGTCAACACATAAAAGCTGTTGTGTGGTGGCTGCACCCATTTTCTTCCACTTGCGCTCCCTAATCTCTCAGCTCCTACCCTCGGTTTAAGGATGTTATTCACTGCTTTTCTGTCTTCCCTCCAAAATGGGCAACATATGCTAAGTTTTGTTTACTATTAACCCACATCGTGTTTAGCTTCTCCATCATGGTTGCCACGTCCATGAAGTATAGTATTCTTAAGAAACTGGAGCGTCTACCTGTTTCACCCAATCCCTTGAACACAAACATGTCACCATC
>Ga0325404_1006348_pt1 | contig 12411 bp, 6 predicted proteins | sample PopdelMetagenome_18_FD_205664 | JGI IMG/M metagenome (GOLD analysis project Ga0325404, IMG submission 205664) | Populus deltoides microbial communities from Bellville, Georgia, United States - Xylem-Control-R1 | ecosystem: Host-associated > Plants > Phyllosphere > Stem > Wood/Secondary xylem... | reverse complement strand
AAAGTAAAATGTTTTAACACAAATATTTTAAATATAAAGTTAGGTCAATGTTATCAAGGCTAATGGAATCTAAAACATGTGGAATGAAACCGGAACGTTCCGGACAGAATTTAACTGAAAAATCCGGAACAGACCGAGATTTAAAATGAGATGAAATTTGTTCCGTTTTGTTCTGTTTTTTGAATTGGTATGGAATGTTTCAATCATCTCGAACGAAACGAAACGGAATTAATAATCTTGATGTCGACAAGCACCGATCAACAGATGATGGAACCAACCACAGTCCATGAATATTATTGCTTTATTCAATGTTTGGTTAATAATTATTTTGTTTTGAAATCAAAGTAGGGTATCACTAAAACAATGTTTGGTTAATAATTATAAGGTCCCTTTTTTTAATTAATATAAACACTTTCTCCGTTATTTTTTTTTAAATTATACATGTCAAATTAATATGCTAGTGTTAATTTTACATAATTCTATTTCTTATATATATCATTAATTTTATTGCAATGATGTGTCTATATATATTATTGCTTTATTCAACTTTTCTAACTTAATAATTATTTCATAAAAACTGTGAACACAAGTTGCTTTAGTTTAAGAAGTCATAAATTATTTAAAATAAACAAAGTGCATCTGTTAAAATATTTTTAGCCGAGCTCTTAATTATAGATCGTTTTATATTTTAAACTATCTAGTCATTTTAAACATTTATATGCGTAAAATAGTAATTAATTACTAAATATTATGTTTACCCCACAGCATACCATCGAATCGAACAACGCAACAAAACAGTCAGTCACAATACAATACAACACAACATTATAATCTTAATACCTTGGTTTATAATTTTCAGGAGGCATAGTTGAAAATATAGAAGAAGACAAATCATGCATGAGAGAGAAAGAAAAGGAAATTAACAACTGGATGCATGAATCTGACAGTTCATGAAGTTTCCCATGGATGCACCTTTGATTGGCATGAATGGAAGAATATCAACAAGTCAGCACACACACAGAGATCGATAGCTTATGACAGAACTGCCCATCTTCATGAATTGCAAGTTTCAATTCTCAACTCTGATGTCCTGTTGTCCAACGGCACGAGTGGTTTATTTTAAGACATAAGTGGCTCTGACTTTGTTACACTACTATAATGCTTCATTTACTAATATATATATATATATATTGCCCCTGTTTTTGGGGTAGTAGAAAAGTATGAAAAGTTGGCTTGTTAGATTTATAAGCTACAATGACGTCTTGAATTAGGATATAATACTTTGGGATAAATTTAGAGCATAATTACATCCCGTTATACCCAAAACTAAAAAGATAATATAGATTTAAGGTTAAATTAAATAATTATTTGATGAATCTACATAAAAATTAAGTTCAGTGATATAATTAGGTTCTTAATACGCCAATTTGATTTAATCATAAGCAAATTAAAATTTTAATTATACTTAAGAATTAATTTGGGTCAAATTAAAAGATTTAATTAAGTGCAAAGGCTTAATTATACTTTAAATTTATCAAATTAATTTTATTAGGAACTTAATTGGTGAAAAATTAAGTTTGAGACCCAATTTGAGTTTAATTAAAAACATTACAATTATTCTGTCTGGAATGTTAGGAATTAGTTATATTTAGGAAATAAATGCGAGGCTAAAATTTAGACCTTAAAATAGTTAGGCTTTAACCTAATAAGGTAAAGATTTTCTCACAAAAGAAAATCTACCTCAAACTTTAGATAACCAATAGACAGAAACATGACCTAAAAAAACAATCAAATAATAATGTAGTTTATGGTTACCCCAAAACTCCCCTTTTTAACACCATCTAATAAAACAAACTTGTCGTTCTTGACATTGCGCGAGCCGTGATAATTAGGATCATATAAGCGCGCGTGTGTGTGTATATATATATATATATAATTTAAAAATACACCTCCGAGTAAGTGTTCCTTTATTAGCATGTGTATCAATAAAAATTAAAATGTAAAAGTCATCATTACTAGGAAAATGAAAAACAATTCAAGAGTTTAAATCTAATAAATTGCTATATAGGAATAAAATTTGAATAAAGCTAAACGTATTTTAATACTCATGCACTAAATATAATTGTTGAAAAAGAAATGTGAAAAAATAAATAAAAGTTGAATACATTGTTATATAACTTCTTTCTTTAATCATTAAAAATTAATGATCACTAAGTTCATTCTTAATAATAAAAGAAACCATGGAGTTTTATTACAATCTGTATAGAATTAATGATAAGTTCATATTTGATATTTTTAGAAAAAAATCAATTTTTTTCATATATTAGTTTTCTTACCACGGCTTCACATGTGTGATATTCAAATTTTAATTTTTTAGAAATTAAAATAAAATAATTTTTATTTATAGAGACCTCTTTTCATTAATTTTACATGCAAAAATTTATCTCATAACAATTTTAACTAAATATATTTTTTAAAACTAATTTTTTTAAAATTAAAACTAAAATTGTTTTTCATCAACCTATTTTCTTACCCACTGACTACAATACCACCTCTTAAAAATCTACCTCGTAATCACAAACTCAAAAGTCTAATACGTTAAAGATTTACAACTCTTAAAATTGTTTTTATTGTGCTACTGTCGTGACTCTCCTCACAGAGAAATAATCGAAGACTCTTATTTAAATACTTGCTTATGTCAGTTTTGTATTCTAAAATAATTCAAATCCAATTTTGAAAATGAAAATTACAAAATAGTTAGTCAATGTTTATTAGATGATTATAATTACCCCATAATTATCTTATCTTAGGCTTGATTCCACAGACTTTATATGTGTCTATATATCTGTAAAATTATAATAGAAATCTCCTTGATTATATTTCCAATATTAATATCATAATAGTGTAATAAATCCCTTGTATTCATAGAATTCAATACATCTAATAAGGAATGCATTTTCTCTTTCATTTAGTAATTAATTAATAGCAATCTCTATTATATTATTTTTTAATTAATATTAAACCATACTACATGTACTTCAAGTTAAAATCATAATTGAACAGCCATTAATTACGCCGTGACTTGCATGCTCGGCACGTTAATTTGCTTATGCTTGTATTCTTTTGTTCTTCTTTTTTCGTAATTAGAAAAATGGAAACCAAAAACTCATTATTTTGTCAAGCGAGGAATGTTATGGAATGGTTGATAAAATAAATCATCGATCATCATATGCAGTATTTGACTTCAATATTAGTATAAATTAAATCATTAATGGAGTGAAATGAAAAAAATAATATATACCACTAGGATCTAGCTATCCGACACGTCTCTACTGAATGAGACTTGAAAGTGGCATTGGAAGGGCTCATTAGAATAATGATTAATACATTAATTTCTGACCTCACTATCTAGAATTTGGAAGGAATCATTGGAATAATGGTGAATTAATTAATTATCATCTCTGATTTCAGGACGCCTATAAATTCAAGAAGCTGAGCAGCTTCACAGAAACACAGCAGTTAAGGAGGATGTCGGAGCAAGAGTTGGAAAGAAACCAAGTGCAAATGGAAGAAGAAACAAAGGTGGAAAATAAGCTGAAAGGTCGAAAGATATCATGGGGAAACCTGCGTCGCGTCGACTCACTCAACCTGGAGGCTGGTAGAGTTTCCATGTCTCACAGCCACGGTGCCCACACCTCTAAGGTCATTTACTTGTGCTTTATAATATATGCCAACCAGAAATCCTCGTTAATTATTTAACCTTTGTTATATGAGTAAAAATGTGCAGACTAATTGGCAGAGGACGTTGAGTTTGGCATTTCAGAGCATTGGAGTAGTATATGGAGATATAGGAACTTCTCCGCTTTACGTATATTCAAGCACTTTCACCGAGGGTATTAACCATGACGAAGACATTCTTGGGGTATTGTCCCTAATAATCTACACCATTGTGCTGGTGCCTATGCTTAAGTACGTCTTCATTGTTCTGCGGGCCAACGACAACGGTGATGGTAAGCTAACCGAAATCTCATTAATATAAGAATCCCAAATCATTGAAGTTAAATCTTGGCTGCTTAACCATATATATACAAACTCTAAGTGTTTTCTGACATGATCTTTGTCATCTGTCTCTGTCAAAGTTTGTGATAAAACGACAGTATTCACTTTGGAACACTATATATATAGTTCATTTCCTCGTAGAATTCGCTGGGGTTTTTTCATGGAAATTAAGGAAATGTATGAATCTGAACTTTATTTATAGTATTTCCGTCACCTGATACAATAAAGGAACGGAAAACGGAAGGCACCTAATTATGCGATGCATGCCATGTATATGTTATTTGTGTAGATTCCGATTAACGAATCAATTTACTAAGATGACATGTATGCATGACTTGATCATACAACAGTATATTTTTTATTATTTATTAGTCAAGTGCCGTTAGTTTATTGGCCTTCTTGGTATTCTATATATTATGTTTTTCTCAAAAAGTCGTTCATACCGTCGAATAAAAACAAAAAATAAGGTGTTGTTTGTTTATAAATGAGTATATACGTGTGTGTGTGTGGTGTATTCATGTAGACAAGTGCTATTTGTTTACTAGAGGCTTGCCTTGCTAATATTATTTTTTTTGGCTGTCAGTTATTCATTAAAAACCTGACGATTTCAATAATTAATAAGTATTATGTTGATCAAATAGCTATAGACCTAATATCGTAGGGGATTTAGGACTGGATTATCTACCTTCAACGTTTTTTTAAGCAGAACTTCGTATACTTAACGGAGTTATGCAAATAAAATTTGACTATTATAAAAAAAATAAATTATTTTGGGTTTATTTAGTTTTGTTGTGCTTCAAAATAAACGGCTGTTTTTGAATATATAATCATGGAAGCGAGGGAATGGACGCTTTCATAATCTGTTCTTACACATGTTTCTGTAAATTAAATTGTCGTAGATTATTTATCAAATATTTTTTCTATTCTTAAAGCTTGGACCAAAAAACTGTTTTACATGGCTAGCTAGGAAGTCCATTTACGTTTCGGTAAACCTAGTTATCATTCGATCACGAGTAGCTGTACCCTTTAACAGGTGGAACATTTGCACTCTATTCATTGATATGCCGATCTGCGAAGGTGAGCTTAATTCCAAATGACCAGCCAGAGGACCACCAGCTCTCCAACTACAGACTCGACACACCATCCAATCAGTTGAGGCGTGCTCACATGATCAAAGAGAAGATGGAAAGTAGTAAAACAATTAAAATCATACTTTTCCTAATCACCATCCTAGGAACTTCCATGGTTATTGGAGATGGTGTCCTCACTCCATGCATTTCAGGTTTTTCTGCAGCCAACTATGTTTTCAGCTTATCTGAGCATATTAGTTACTGTACTTCAGAGAAATACTGACTTGTAAGATTAACAAATTTTCTTTTGCAGTTCTTTCAGCTGTGAGTGGGATCAAGTCTCTTGGAAAAGGTACTATTATGCATAGCTCATAGAGAGAGGGAGAGCGAGAGAAAATATACATGATCTTCAAAACATGCAGAATTTAATTTTCTTCCATCACACGCTTTATAATTAACTTCACTAATACTACTTGTCTTAATTTTTTAGCATTTGGGTGATAATTATTATCAAGGACTTCTTCTTTCAACAACGTTAAGCTTGTTTAATTATACGTGCAGATGCTGTTGTCGGCATTTCAATAGCAATCTTGATTGTTCTATTCTCTGTTCAAAGACTGGGCACCGATAAAGTGGGCTTTGCATTTGCTCCAGTTATCTTGTTGTGGTTTTCATTCATCACCGGAATCGGTCTTTATAATTTGTTCAAATATGAAATCGGTGTACTACGTGCTTTCAATCCAAAATACATGATTGATTACTTCAAAAGAAATGGTAAGCAAGGATGGATTTCACTTGGCGGAATAGTTCTCTGCATAACAGGTGAGTAAGAGTTTCGCAGATTGAGTCGTGTATTTTTAGACGGCATGTATACTTTTTGTCTCTAACTGATTAGGTGACAGGAACGGAAGCTATGTTTGCTGATCTGGGTCACTTCAACGTGCAAGCGATCCAAGTGAGTGCCTGTGCATTTCCAAATTTCTTTCACCTCTCGGTTTTAGCTATCCAAGAATGCTTAGAATGGTCCACAATTGTACATGAGAGGACACCAAGCAAGCACCCAAACTTACAATGATTAATTAATTGAATCACGGACCATGTCCTTGTGCTACAGACTCATGATTCATAGTCGGTGTTGCCTTAAGCATGATTACCAGACTGTTTATATAATACTTGTGTGATGTATTCTACTTGTTAGACTCCACTATTTTTCCAATTTAAGGTTACAACCGCCTCCTCTTTTCTACTCCTACGCAGATTAGTTTTTCCAGCATCGTTTTTCCGGCACTAGTAGCTGCATATAGTGGGCAAGCCGCATACCTCACCAAATTCAAAGATAACGTGTCTGATACCTTCTACAAGTCTATTCCAGGTATTTCCTGATGAGTAGGAAAAAACTACTGCAACCATGTCAAATTACTTCTTGGTGTAGCTAAAATACTTTATACATAACTACAGCACATACAAAACTTGCAGCATAAAACAACTGTCCTCTCTAGGATATTCGATGAAATTGGAATGGTAATAAGAAATATAAGCATCGACTTTATCGAGAAATGATCCGATTTTTCTTTATCATTTATCAGGAAAAAAAAACATTAACTGATTTGAGTTGTTTATTTTAACTGACATGCAGATCCATTGTATTGGCCGATATTTGTTATTGCTGTAGCTGCTGCAATTATTGCTAGCCAAGCCATGATATCAGGAGCGTTTGCAATCATCTCTCAATCCCTGAGTCTTGGTTGTTTTCCTAGAGTCAAAGTTGTTCACACTTCTGCAAAGTACGAGGGTCAAGTTTACATACCTGAGGTCAACTACTTGCTCATGGTTGCCTGCGTTGTCGTCTGTTTTGCATTCAAGACTACTGTAAAGATCGGCAATGCATATGGTAAGCTCCTAGGATCTTCAAACTTGAAAGCTCTATTTATTTTACTGAAGAATTTATTAATCTTAATTCTCGGGTTGAAGAATTCCTATATAACCAACAAAACTCATTGAAATTATCGACCCACTTTGTATAGGATTTACATTCACAGCTGGGTTGGGAACAAATGACTATGAAATAAAGTATCATGAGGAAACACTTCAAGGTTGTGGTTAATAATGACTTGCCTCTCAGAATCAAGTACAATTGGTTCAGTAAAGTAACGATTGGGAACAAATAGAAATTTCAAAATTGATTTGGTTCGCACAATCCAAAATTTATCTCTATCTTAAAGTAACGATAGTTCAAGGGAGAACTAATATTTGAAAGCCGTATTGGTCTCTACCACTAGTGTAATTGCTGTGGTGAAATTCTCTGAATGCAGGAATTGCTGTGGTTGCTGTTATGGTAATCACAACTTGTTTGGTTACACTCATAATGTTAGTTATATGGAAGACAAGGATTTGGTGGATTGCTCTCTTCTTCTTCGGATTTGGTGCTATAGAAGCCGTGTATTTATCGTCTGTCCTATACAAATTTAAACAAGGTGGGTACTTTCCACTGGCATTTTCACTTATCCTAATGATATCAATGGGGATATGGCATTATGTGCACAGAGAGAGGTACATCTATGAGCTTCAGAACAAGGTTTCTAGTGAATATGTCAGAGATCTGGCGGAAAGAACAGATATAAACCGGCTACCAGGAATAGGACTTCTGTACTCTGAGCTTGTGCAGGGCATTCCTCCAATATTCCCTCACTTCATTTCCAACATACCTTCCACACACTCGGTTATAGTGTTTGTTTCAATTAAGTCTATTCCAATAACTAAAGTGGCACTTGAGGAGCGGTTCTTGTTCCGACAAGTTGAGCCAAGAGAATACAGGATGTTCCGTTGTATCGTGAGGTATGGATATAAAGATTCCATTAAGGAGCCCCACGAATTTGAACGCCAGTTGGTTGAAAACTTGAAAGAATTCATCCGCCATGAACACTTCATTCGTGAAGGAGGCAACAACGAATCAGCACCAGAAGAAGATAACATCCAACATTCCACTCTACTAGCAGTGAAAGATGGAAAAACCAAAGGATATGCAGCTGTTCATGTTGAAGAATTGCCACAGCAGCCTAATCCACCCCTTATTTCTTCAGTTTCCATTCAATCAATCAATGCATCATCACGTTCCAATCAGTCAGTGAATGGGATTAAATCAGCAAATTCTTCTGGTGGAATGATACATGCCGCTGTCCCACAAGGTGCCGAAGAAGAGATGCAGTTTGTGCAGAAAGCAATGGAGAAAGGGGTGATTTATCTCATAGGAGAAGCCGAAGTGGTGGCAAAACCAGAATCATCCTGGTTCAAGAAACTAGTTGTTGATTATGGGTATAGTTTTCTAAGGAAAAACTTCAGACAAGGGAAGACAGTTCTGGCGATCCCTCGAACCAGACTTCTCAGGGTTGGAATGACATATGAAGTATGATATAATTAAGAAAATGCTGGTCTGCTTAATTATAGTTGCCCTGTTGTTTGCTGCCGTCTGCTTCTTAGCAAGATGAAGGATCTAGTACCAAAAAGGAAAAGCAGTTCATGGGGGGTGTGCTAGGCGTTGGTTTGTTGTTGTACTGGTGCTCTTGATAAAACATGTTGCGAATCTAAAGATATGTTAACAGACTCTTGACTTTTATTAGCAACAGTAGATTGTTAATAGGCATGGTGATTGGTACAGTTGAACTAGCTTACAGATGACGAAATTTTGAAGGAAAATAAAAAATGTTTGAAAGAATGATGATATCAAAGCAACATACGTGTTGAGGTCGTCTAGATGGAGATAGTGTAGCTAAATAAAATAAATCTATTGCGTTTAGAATAAAATATGACATGATATATAAATATATTTTGTAGAAGTCAACTCGTTAAAAAAGAGTCTGAGTTTTATTGCTCACCGGGTAGTATCAAAGCCTCTTCGTTGTAAATAAAAAAAGGTGATAAAAGCTCGATCCCAACTCATTTTATAGAAGCGTCACCATTTAACTTGGAATTAATCAACTTTACAGAGTTGAAAATGTAGGCTGACAAGCCAATTAGACGATGCCGACTGGGGCCATAATTGGGTGCATCTCCTTTCCGATTTGAAATAGTCACTTCTGATCATCGAAAACCACAAATCAACGTACGTATTCTGCCATCAGCTAACCTTGTAAATATTACTATTAATATTGAAAACATATTATTATTTATATTATATATTTTTATGGTGTTTTTCTATAAATAAAAAATGACTTCACGGTATAGTATTATTAAAATTAATAATTCTAAGTGTTAATATAAAAAATAATATAATTTACGTTGTAAATATTATTATTTTTCTTATTATTTCAAAGTATTCATATCAAAATATATATATATGTATATATATATATAATTCAATATGTTCATATTAAATATATTATTGTTTCTATAAAAATTCAAAATTTTAATAGAAAAAAATATTATTATTTGCGATCTAAATATTCTTGGAATTAAAAATAGCATTAGTTGTGTTATGAATATTATTATTTGTACTATAATCAAAAGTATTAATATTAAAAATATTATCTTCTGTGTTATAAATATTATTATTTTTATAATAATTAATATTATTAATAAAAAAATTATTAAATTAGAAAAAAATTATTCTTAATATTGAAAAACACCCATAGATTTGATTTGAAAGGTAAAACTAAAAACTACTACTACTATTATTATTATTATTATTATTATCATCATTATTAATAAATTTTAAAAAATTATTTAATTTTATTCTCATTGGATATTCATGAGAAATTTGTTTTATTTTTTTAAAATAATTATTTAAATTAATTTAAAACAAAGTGATTTGTGTTTTTTTTTTTTGCATGGTAGATTTATATATAATTATTCATAAAATAATTTCTAATATTATCATAAAAAAAACTTAAAATTCATAAATTTCATATAAGTTGATATGAAAACTTGTAATGCACGAATCAAGGAAGTTAATTAAGTCAGAGATTTTTTTTTTTTGAGAAATAAATTAAGCTTGTGTAACAAACATAATTCTTAATACCTTGGTTTAGAATTTCAGTAGGCATGCATGGTTGAAAATATAGAAGAAGACAAATCATGACAGAGAAAGAAAAGGAAATTAACAACTTGTTGCATGAATCTGACAGTTCATGAAGTTTCTCATGCATGCACCGCAAGAATTGAAGAATATCAACAAGTCAACACCCACACACACACAGAGATAACTTATGACAGAACCGCCTATCTTCATGAAATTCTCAACTCTGATGTCCTCTTGTCCAACGGCACGGGTGATTTATTTTAAGACATAAGTGTCTTTGACTTCGTTACACTACTATAATATTGCCAATTATTGCAATAATGTTTCATTTACTAATATATATATGTATATAGTCCCTGTTTTTGGAGTGGTAGAAAAGTATAAAAAGGTGGCCTGTTAGACTTATAAGCTACAATGACGTCTTGAATTAAGAAATAATACTTGTTTTTTGTGGTTGATTTGCCGGGTCTTGACTTCTCTTTTCAAATAATATATTGAAAAAAAAATAATAATAATATATTGAATATATACATGTCGTGCTTCGGTTAGCATTACACACACACACACACTAATTACTTCAATAATTTGAGTTTTCTAATAATTGCAGCTCCAAAGTACATCCCCGTACGTTTCCAGGATTCCCGAGCGATAACGACATTGACTTTTGAAAAAAAATATATTTTTAATTATAGTTTTAAAAAAAATATTTAGTTAAAATTATTACGAGATGAGTTTTTTATGTAAATAAATTTTAAAAAATAAAACAAATTATTTTAATTTTTTATAAAATTAAGGTTTAAATTATAGTTATGTGTGAAGTTTAGTATAAAAAATAGAAAATATATGAATAATCAAATAAATTTTCTCTTGCGTAAAAATGAGAATATCGATCATTCTCATAACTTATAAGAATTGAGAAATGTTTACGTAATTAACACCTTTTTCCTGACTCGATGTTACCGATAACTTCAGCAAATCCAGTAACTCCTTTAGCTGGATTTTCTTTTCTTCTTAATAACCAGGATGTCTAGCATCGGTAGCCCTCCCCTCTCTTAAGATCTGAATCCGAGATTTTCGTATTTCAATTTAAATATTAATTGTTCAATTGTTCTGTTATTAAAATTAAAAAAGGTACTATATATATATATATATGTGTGTGTGTGTGTGTGTGTGTGAAATTGACAAAAAATATCTTTAAAAAAATTCATCAAATTCACTTATTTTTCATCAGATATCATCAAGAATATCCAATTAAATCAAATCATAAACAATATACTTCTCTCTATATATATATATATATATATATATATATATATATATAGTAGATTCCTCATATTCTATGGATAATTTAGACCAGTAGGGTTGAATTGATGAAGTAAAACAAATTATAAAGATAAGTTTAATGAATTTTTTCATAGGATCTGATTTGTCGAGTTAACATAAACATAAAATATTAAAACGAGTGAATTTGTCAAAAAAAACTACGTGAGTGGTTGGAATCAAGAGATTAGTGCATGAACAATAGTAATTCAATTTAATGTGCTTGAATGAAGAGATTAGTGCATGAATAATAGTAATTCAATTTAATGTGATTTGATTCCCCCCCCCCAAATCTTATAATATTATTAAATTTCTCTAGCGAAGTTGTTAGGAGCATAGTGATATCTGCATAAAGGACAAAACATCAACTTCAAACCTACCTTGTTTGAAAGAATGATGATATCAAGGTATATATCACAATGTCAAAGAACCATTTCAATTCAATAAATTAAGCTGTTAGGTGAGATCTTAAAATAGTATCACAGTGTCAAAGAACCATCTCAACTCAATAGTTTAAGCTATTAGATGAGGTTCTAAAATATGATTTATATTATTTTCCAACACACCCTCTCAAGTGAAAGCTCTTTGGGCTTGAAACTTGCATAGATCCACATTACCTTGTGCTTAATTTTTATCACATAAATGAGGATGATAGAGTTTGAACTTATGACCGCTTGGTCATTAAGGCTCTGATATCATATCAAATAACCATCTCAACCCAATAGTTTAAGCTATTAGATAACGTCTCAAGATATAATTTATATTATTCTCTAACACACAACGATTCAGGAAAACAAACAGGCCATTGGAAGCATGATACCCTGATATCATCACAAATAATGCAGTTATAAATTAACAATAATGAACCCGTCATGGAAACGTAGGACATATCCAATCTATAATTCTACCAGGCCGTTAGAAGCCTCATTCTGAGATATATATATATAT
>Ga0325404_1006347_pt1 | contig 12412 bp, 7 predicted proteins | sample PopdelMetagenome_18_FD_205664 | JGI IMG/M metagenome (GOLD analysis project Ga0325404, IMG submission 205664) | Populus deltoides microbial communities from Bellville, Georgia, United States - Xylem-Control-R1 | ecosystem: Host-associated > Plants > Phyllosphere > Stem > Wood/Secondary xylem... | reverse complement strand
AAAAATGATGTTCTTGATAATTAAATTTTCCACAAGTAAATGTAAATCTGCTATATTTGTGGACATGTGGATTCATGTAGAATTTGTAAGCTTATTTAAGCAATATGGTACTGACTGGAGGAGAACTCAATAATGATTTAGAGTTCTATTGGCTTAACGTGATCTCAATTGTGATGTGCATCTGAATCTTGTTTTCTTTCTTTCTTTTAATGCAGTTGAGAACCTTTTTGATCCGCAATGGCTTGTCAACTCTTTTCAAGGATGGCCCATCTGCCTACAAGGCATACTATCTAAGGTTAGTTTTGTTCTAATTTGCTGTACTTTGTGCTGGAAACTTTGCAAGTGCATATGCTCCCATATGTAATTTGCATTAAAAATATAGTTAATTGCTGTCAAAATCTTTTGGATTCAATTGAATTCTTAAAGATTTGGGCCCATTTGTCTTCATGGTTTGAGCTTGCTGCATCAGAAATTCCTATGGTGCGGGAAACTAATATTTCTTTCAGAATATGTACCAATGAGAATCTTACTCTCTTCATTCCTCAGTCATACTTCTCTAGTTATAATCATTGTTAGCCATTTACTGCTATGCATGATTGTAATAGCTTCTTTATTATAATACAGCTATGTTCAGCGCAACTGTTTCATGCAATTCTGAATGGTATGACTTACTAAACATCATAATACGGATTTGGATTGTGATCGTGCAGAATGGTGCAAAAGGATGCATATAGCCTACCCCAACTAGTTTGGGATTGAGGCTTGGTTGTTTTTGTTGCTGCTTCTGTTTGTACTGCCATAAATTTAAATTTTAAAGTTTCATCCCCAGATTGTTCACCAAAAATCTATTCTATATATTTTACAGGCAGATGAAAATCTGGGGAACTTCAGCAGGAAAACAGCAAGAACTCAGCAAGATGCTAGATGAATGGTACTGTGAGAAGTACCCTGTAATCCCTGATGCAGCTTATTCTTTTCATACCTGGTATACATGATTGGTGAATAGAATCTCTCCCTCAATGTTCAGGGCTGTATACATACGAAGAAAATGTGGAAAGAAGCAGTTGTCATCTTCAATATACCTGACTGAGGCTGAATCTTTCCTTGAACAATATGCAAGCCGAAGTCCAGAGAACCAAGTTTTGATAGGATCTGCTGGAAGCTTTGTTAGGGCGGAAGATTTCATGGCCATCATAGAAGGAGGTAGGGACAAAGAGGGTGATCTTGAGATGGATAAGGAGGTGGTGTCCCCAAGTCCTATTTCCTCATTCATGGAAACTGTTCAAAAGGATAAGGGTTTGATTGTCTTCTTTCCAGGTAAACATACCTCCCTATTAGATGTTTAGCATGCAGTACAATTTTTTGTGGTAACTTATGGGGACCACTTATTTAGCTAATAGGAGATCAATGGGATTTCCACTGATTTTTCACAACTTTATAGTTTTGAATATCTTGGAGGCAATTAAAAGAAATTTATCATGATATTGTTAGTTTTCTAGTTTTACGTCTCTCTATATTTTTTCAATATGGAGCTATCCTTGTGTAGCTCTTTAAGTTAAATGTCAGGAGCTAAGCAATTTCACTGAAGTTCTTGGTGTTTTAATTTCCATTTCATGTTAGAAAACTGTATACTTTAGAAAATTCAACTTTCAAATATAGAAGTAATTGTATTGTATATGTGGAATTTGATAGTAATTAACATTGTTATGTGTGAGGATTTTGCAATCCTGTTACATTAGAACCTGGTATACATTTCTAGCTGTTGACATGCTTCATTGCTGTTACACTTAAATGTCTCAATCATTATATCATTTTCTTACGGTTACAGTTTATGTTCCGTGCATCATAGTTGTAAAATCTTACTGTCTTAGGTTGTTGGGATTTATGTACAATTATTATTATTATCAGTAAATTATTTTCTTAGTACCTGATGTTTCGGCATATGGTTAAATTTTGAATCTGATGCTTCTAGAACCTAAACTCAGGCGCCAAACAGTTTAATTTTTCCAAAACTGTAGTCCTATTTGAATCCCACATAAGAACCTCAGACATTTTTTGAGAATTTGAAACTTGTGTTCTTGAAGAAGGACCTTAGTTTTGAGTTCAAGGATTCTGGAGCAAGTTTATAAAGTGCATGGGCTATTGTTTAATTTTTAAGTCTTAAAAATTTCATGAACTCAACTTTAGCTGCACTTGAATAAAAAATTATGAATACAATTTTCTGTATTTGAATGCAAGGATTCCAAGAGCAAGTTTATGAAGTGCATGGGCTAATGTTTAATTTTTAGGTTTTAAAAATTTCATTAACTTGACTTTAGCTGCACTTGAATAAAAAAATTATGAATACATTTTTTTGTATTTGAATTAAAAATAGGAATTCCATTAATTTCTAACTATTCAATCGCTAGGGTCATATTTATTTTTTTAATTTTAAGATTCTTATTGAAGAAATTACAAACATAGTAACCTGAATGTAATAAATATGAAGGTATAGGGATCAAATTGTAATTTTTCATGAAATAGGTGTTATCCAGCTGTTGTGCTCTTCTTTCACCCAGTCCTTTGTTGACATCTGGGCACCTCCATCACTGTTGCCTAAGATACCCAGCTTTTAATGTATTAATTGTTAAATTATTGTTCATGTAATAAGTTAAGGAGTGCATGCTTTTCTTGCAAATTATACTGCATGCTTGTCTAAATTATCATACATTCTTTAGTGAAATTTCTTTTAAATCCTTATTTTAGAGACCATTGCTAAAATTTGTTAATGACTCATTCGCAATATGGTGTCTGCAATTCAAAACCATTGTCTTTCATTGAGAATCTTTTGAATGAAACTTGATGTTTACCTTCATTGCATGCAATCCCTTTCATTTGTACTCTGTAACTTCTATTGAGATTGCTTCTTTATTCTCTCATAGTGAGGGTTCACTTTGTTGTATGCTTTTGAATTTCCGTTTCCAGGAATTCCAGGATGCGCTAAGTCTGCACTTTGCAAGGAATTACTAAATGCCCCTGGAGGTCTTGGAGATGATCGCCCGGTTCATAGTGTGATGGGTGACCTTATTAAAGGTATTTGATTTTGAGCAAATTTTCCTTCAGTTGATATTCAGTGGGATTGGGCTGTTTGTTTATGATATTTGCTTTGCTTTTTTATTTGGAAGGATGGCTTATTCTCCATCAAGATTTTGCAATTCCTTTCTCTATTAATACAATTTTCTTTTATCTTAAAACATTGTAATTAATTGTTCTACATTATAATTTTTGTAAACTAACCAGAATTTAGCATCAATTCAATCCTCCCTTAGGTGTATCCCCAATCATGGGGAGAGATCATGTGGTAAGATCTTCTTGATTTCAAAACTTCTGTCACAGCTGCTTGGAAATCCTTCTAGCATGAATGCGTTAATGTAAATTTATACCCCCAAAATCTGATATTATTTGTGATTCCTTTTTTTAAAAAAAAAAAAAGTTTCAAAAATTTGAGAGGTGGTGAGTTTTAGTTTGGATAACAGTAAGTTAATATTATGGAAGGAAGCATCAATTACGTGTAAGATAAGATATTTTCCAGAACAGGGAAAAAGAAATCAGAGAAGGAAAAAACAAGACAATCAATACAACAGGGTAAACCCATCTGACAGAAGATACATTAAAGAGCTTAATCTAAATGCCCTGAAAGCAGAACCATGCAAATAGGTCAAAAGTCCATCCTGTCCACAATAGTTGCTTTCAGAGAGGCATTCCAAGATACAAGAGTTCCAGTCTATATTCTTCAAAACTACTGCAAAAGAAGCATACTTTCATAAATTAAATGACCAATACTTTATTTTACTAAAAGTATTCTTTGTTATTATGGAATTATTAAAGGTCCAGATGTCTGAAGGAAAAATTGCTCTTGGAACATTAGTTTTCCAAAATGGATGATTATGGAGGGAAATGAGCTTGAATTTCCTAATAAGAATACAATATCTTAACCTTTAGTTGATTGCTATGGTTGCTTCTCTTTGTTCATGGTTATAGCATTCTCTTTAATTTCCAATATTTTAACCATCATTCTTAAAGGTTTGCTTTTTTACTTGTATACTTATTAATTTATATTTCATTGCTTTCAACAGGAAAGTACTGGCAGAAGATTGCTGATGAGCGGCGGAAAAAACCATACTCTGTAATACTTGCAGACAAAAATGCACCCAATGAAGAGGTTTGGAGACAGGTAATCTGATTTAACTTGATTACAAAAATTTAGTGGAAAAGGATGGAAGCAGTTTCATCCTTTGTTATTTTTGAGCTGGCAAAGAGGGTGCTATTTTGTTTTGGCATGCACGATGGTGTGGGAAGAATCTTTGAAGATGTAGTTTCCTGAACATTTCAGTTGGCTGGAGACAAAGATGTTATATGGAGTTTTTCTTTTGAGATTGTGGCTTTGCCTATTTAAAAGTAGCTTTTGGCAGGATTGCACCATGTTTAGAGATGGAATCTTTTGTAGAAATTCTTTGAATTAATCATTAGCACCAAGGGTAATGTGGAATAGAATAAGAAGGTGATTTGCAACTTTACTGAAGGTGGCAAAGTCCAGTGTTAAATTTTGTTACAGGCTTTGTTGATATTTGAAGGTGTTTATGAAGGACCCAACTTTCCTTGGAATTCTATATGGAGGACTAAAGCTCCATTTAGATAATCTACAACTTAGGGAGAACTCTTGAGTCTAGATAATATTCAAAGTACTAACATATATGTGAATAAGTATTTTATGCTCCAAGTTCATTTGTTAATCATTTGCTTTTACTCTGCAAAGTACATAAGCTTGTATAAGTTGTGGTATATGGGACTACTGAGTTCTCATTGGGTACGGCAGAGTCAGTTGATTGAGAGTTAGTGCTTGGAGTGGTCGTGCTTTTTGTACAGGAAAAAAGACACACCAAGCTGTGCATTTTTAGCAAAACAATACCTTGAGTTGTGTTGGATGGGCAAATGAAGAACATTTGAGGAAGAGTTTGCTCAACTCTGTTACGGAGAGTGCTTAGACTTCATAGATAATTTACATTGCATTTAGTTCAGATAATCTTTAGTTAGTGATCTTACTGCCTGTTTCTTTTCCTGCATAGATGGGCAGTATCTTGTTGGTTCCTATATTAGTATATTTTTGCGCCTCTGAGAGAGAGAGTTGCTGAACCGATGACTGGATTCTTTGTTAATTGAATTTCAAATGACATGCATGTCTTATGATAGGCTTTTCTATTGTTCAGATCGAAGGCATGTGCCGGAGCACCCAAGCCACTGCTGTTCCGGTCATACCTGATTCAGAAGGTTACCGTTCCCTCTTGTACCAATTATCTTAATTTTTGCATTCCATCTGTAGTGAATAGTAAGACTTCAAAGCATTTCTCTGTCATTATTCACTGGTAAAGATTTAGCTGGATGCTTATTTGTAATTGTATTCTTAGTGGGCTGCTATTGTTTCTCATGATGGTTTGGTGAATTTCATTTTTAAGACTACAAAGCTGTGAAATCAGAATGCGCATTGAATTCTTGGTTAAAACCGCACATTTAGAAAGCTCTCCACTGATATGGTTATATGCATGTTCTTCCTTTTAGAAAGATTCTAGTTTTTAGAACGTTAAATGCCTTCATGTCTAGGATAAATCATTGCAACTGATTGAAGCTCTGGTATGGCCCGCGGAAGCATTTTTTTTGTGTTTTTGGTTTGTTGTTTTATTGAGTGGAGCATCTTGTGCTCTAGCCTACTATGAAAGAAAATAAAAACTAGTCTTGTTTTTTCATTCTTCGTAGCTTTTAGTTCTTTTATAATGAATGCTTGCTCAAACTTATAAATTTTTCTTTTGAAGATAATAAAATTTTCAATATTTGTGCTAGCCATTTACCTAGAAATACAAATTGCAGTGAATCTCATCAAGTTCATGTAAAATGGGCTCTGCACCTTTAACTTTGCTCTGTGTATCAGCTACAATACTTCACTGTCATACATGTTTTCAATAAACTAGGACATTCAAGTGCTTCAATACTCCTAATCTTCTTCGAGTATTACTTTCAAATGGTCGATTCAACTTGATCAGGAATGAAAGTATATCAGTCAGGGACTTCAATGTAATTTTCATGTTTATAAGCTTATACTTTATATAAGCTGGAAGGCACCAACTTAGATTACTCGGTTATCAGATCCTCTCAAATCTCACCTCACTTTACATATAAACCTAAGCAATCAGATTGAAAGTTGTAATCTTTGCTTTTGATTTTCATTGTAATTTATTTTTCATATTGTTTGTATTTAACTAATAATTTCTTTTTGTCAGTGATTAATGTTTTTTCCTCACTGTTTACTTTTCAGGGACAGATTCAAATCCATTTTCTCTTGATGCATTAGCTGTTTTCATGTTCCGTGTACTTCAACGTGTTAATCATCCGGTACATGCCATTTATACTCCTTTGGTTGGTAAATTTACCAGACCCAAATGTAAAATATTGTCTCTCATCTTTTTAACACGTTCCTCTTTGCTTTGGACTTTTAAAGGGGAATTTGGACAAATCATCTCCAAATGCTGGTTTTGTGCTGCTTATGTTTTATCACCTTTATGATGGCAAGGTATTGTCTTATGTTGGCGTGGTCTGGCCTCCAGGTGTTCCAGCATTTGAATCATCTTTTTTTTATCATCTTCTCCTTTCTCTTTTTCAGAACCGCACAGAGTTTGAGAGTGAACTAATAGAACGTTTTGGCTCTCTTGTCAAGATGCCATTGTTGAGACCAGATAGGTAAGAAAACTTGAATGTGAGATATTTGGATTCTCCTATATTGTTAATTATCTCATCTTTCAAATTCTGGTTCTTTCTTTTCTTTTCTGTATCTCACTTCTATTATTAAGGTCACTGCTCTAATCTCAAGTATTTTCTTTTTAGAAGTGAGGTTCTCCCAGTTTGTTCATAACTCAATGTCTTGTGCCCTTAGGCATGCACCATCTTCCTATAATGAATGTCCAGTGGTTTCATTCTTCTAAGTTATCATCCTCATGATTAGAATCAGACATATAATTCTCGCATAATTTTCATGTTAAAAATAATCTGTTGTAAAAATTGCATTATTTTTATAAAGAATCAGCAACTCCAGCTCAAAGCATGTGCTTTAATTCATTTGTCTTTCATGTGGTAAGTGATCATCATTTTCAAGGTTTGCCCAAGAAGTTAAAAATCCATTACAATTTACATCTCAATGGCAGATAGCTAGCTAGTTTAGTACAATAACAGAAAAACTAAGTGCCTTGATAAATGCAGAAAATTCTTTACAGACCAGGTGACCTCTATGCACTAGAGTACACAAATATCAAGCATATACTTCTCTTGTTGGAAAAAAAACACTAACAAAATTACATATTAATATCTTGCAGTACCTATGTAGCCTATCTCTATACTCGTATCAAACATGCAAATGTTTCACTTTCCTCTTGTGATGCATAAGCAGAGTCCTCTATACTTGCAGTTGAAGTAAAGAGTCTAGAATTCTAAATTAACAAAAACTAATGTGGGAGGGAAAAACACTGTTCACATTGAGAGAGATTAACGTTCAGTGTAATAGTTTAATGATGGTTTTGCTCTTCACACAAAAAATCATTGAATTGGCTATCATGGACAGTGTTGTCTTTTCACAAGGTTCATTAATCATTATTAGATTGGGAGACTACTTGGTCTTTTCACAATTCTAAAGTATAGTAAAATGACTAAAATATTATTGAAAGCAAAATTTTTAAAACTAGAAAAAGAGGTTTTTTTGTATTTTCAACCTGTTTGAGGGGTAATTTATAATCAAGTTGATTGAGGGGTAATTTAATGTTTTAATAAATATAAACTATAATTAAACAACCAAAAGTGGATGGCGTTTATAACCTATCTGCTAGCATGTGGGAGGCCCCCATGGTTTTGTGGTGGCGCATGCAATGTTAACCAGCAGCAAAAACTTTCTTTTGTTATGTCATTAGAATTGTTGTAGAGTCTTATTCCTATTAGGATGGTGTGTGAAAGCAGTGGTGGAACGGTTTATTGTTGGAGGTGCTTTTCTTTTTCCCTCCTCTCCCCTTGAAATTTGTGCTGGACATTCAAAATTTGTATTCAATTTCATCATTTAATCCTAATTTGTGATATTTTTTTTTTCAATTTAGTTCTCATTCTTTAGATTATTTTTTGGGTCTTTATCAAATTGATTTTTCTTTTCAATTTCACTGTCCAATAAAACATTTATACTTGTCTTCCAATTTATTTATTTTTATTTCAATTTGATCCCTATCTTTTTAATTGCTCTTTTTTTTTTGGGTTCTTTTGTATTATTGATTTTTTTTTTCCAATTTCATCCTTCAATATTTGATTAGTTAAGAATTGAACTTCATGGTTTTTCTAGATAGGTCACTTCCAGTCTAATAAGCCGTGTCATGGATTTAAAGGGTTAATTAGGGTTGGTATCCCTTTTTTTTGTTTTTTTGTTTTACCGATTTTCATTTTTTATTTCATTATTCAACATTGATTTTATGAAAAGAACGAGCTTTGTGATTTTTCTCGTTTCCTTTTCTATTAGGCTATCATGTTCTCATGATTTGGATTTCAAGTTTGGATGATTAACCCGGGTTGACTCGACTTTTGTTACCTAGGTTACAAATTTGTTATGCTAACTCGGGTCTACCCATTTTTGTTTTTCCGTATTTAATTGGCTGGGAGTTGAGTTACATCCTTTTTCGAAGTTATTGTAATTATTTTTTTCACTTTATCTATTTGGTGTCGTTGTCTATTATTTTATTATATAATTAAAATAAAACCAACTTATTTGACCTAGTTGGGTCCATGACTTGAGTCACAATTTTTCTTCCTTATTTCAAAAGCGTTTGCGACTCTTAAACTTCATGTTTTAAGCAAAAAATATTATCGAGCCTTGCGGCATAAAGTAGGTCCATATAAAAGAACTTGCTTTACATTTAGATGAACAATAAAGTAGGTCCATTGCACCCAATTAAAGTAGGTGCTTTGCACCCAATTAAAAATTTTATCCTCAACCTTTTTACTAGTCAACTGAGTTGTTTTTAGACTAGTCAAGTCAGTTGGGTAACGTCAAGAAGACTCCCACACAATTTAATTTTAAACTCGAGCTAGGTGATAGGGTTTTTTCTGTCAATTTTGTTTTTTTTTCAATTTCACCCTTGGATTTTTTTACTAGTCGGGATGTTTTTAGATCGGCCAAGTTAACTAGGTCACATTAGAAAAACTCCAACACGATTTAATTTTAAACCCGGGTTAGGCAATGAATTGGGCCAGGAGCTTGCAAGGTTGAACTGTTGGGCTAAATTTAATAATAATACCAAATAGTTCTCTATGTCTTAAACATTTTTTGTTATTTTCAAAATAAATTTTAATCTGACCTACAATATAACATGGATATGTGAACTACTATCATGCTAACATTGTGGACAATGCCTGGCCAGTCAGTATGTGCTGACCGAATTATATTTGACCCAATCTTGACAAGCCTTGAATAACAACACCAGAAAACAAACTGTCCTTTGATTGTACCTCTGTCTATATTTAACAGTAAATTGTGAATGAGAAGAAATCTAATTGCACAAACTTAAATGAATTAGAAAGCTAAATATCCATAAGCATGAAGAGTGCAGTAGTTTCATGTCTATGTAGCATGTTGACATTTGAAACTAATGGAACCGTGGAAATAGAAAAATGGTGAAATACAATTTTGCACTGGAATGCAATGTCTCAATCAGAGGTCTTAAGATGGATTGGAGTTGGCATAAGATTTTCACAAGTAGCCCAGCTTCGTGACATCTCCAAGAGTGGGTTTTCAATACATTAATGATTTCATATTTTTTTAGAGACAATTACAGATGCAGGCTCTTTTTATTGTTTTCCCCATTTTTGTGTTCCCCTGTGTTTGTGTTTGTTTTACAGTTATTTTAGTTTCATTTACTTCCTGTACTTTGAATGTTGAATCTTTTGTTTGGTTTTTTGCCTTTTCATTTGCAGGAGTTCTCTGCCAGATCCAGTGAGATTGATTCTAGAAGAGGGGATAAATTTATACAGACTGCATACTAATGCACATGGAAGGTGTGCATCTATAATTTGTATAATGCCCAGATAGTTTGCTTTATGTTATGCATAGTAGGATCTATTTGAGGCTTTGAGGCATGGCATGCATTTATATTACTCATTGCTCCTCTTAGATGCATGCATCATGGAATTTCTAACTGAAACCTATAATAAGAAAAACTGAGCATTAAGAGACAGAACTCTTCTTTTTGCCAAGTTGCTTGGAATAGAATAATGAATTAAAAACAAAGTATAAATTCATTTGATTTTTACGTGTACTACTTAAACACCAATAAATCTTTTCTGCAAATTAGTTTCTTCTAGTTGTTAGCACCCCACCCTTGTTCCCCAACACCACTTTTTCAGAATCTTATCCGGTGTTGTCTCATCTATTCTAGCAACTCCTCTTGCACCAATTTAGACAATCATCGCATTGAACTCTTATTTGTTGTTGATTACAATGAGTTATCACTATTTTATCCGGAAGACTTAGTGTTGACCAATACTCCATTATCAGTAAACAGAATTAATAAACTACGTAAGAGTAAAAACTGTCTTTCATTCTCTGGTGAAGAGTTCCTATTTTTGCCTGATGCTGTAGTTATCACAGCATTCACGTCACTACTTCTGTCAATTATTACCAAAGGGCTTCTAGCATCATTACTAGTTGTCATCATTATAATAATGACAGGTGACCTCAATTAGACTCTACTTTTTAGTGTATCTAATGTGCAATAGAAAGTACATAATAAGCCTCTATTCAAAAATATTTTCAACAGTTATCTCATTTTGAGTGAGGATAGTTACATTTTTTTTGTTTGTTCTGTGCTTAGATTGGAATCCACCAAGGGTTCATATGGAAAGGAGTGGGTTAAGTGGGAGAAACAATTGCGTGAGGTTTTAATTGGTAGTGCTGAGCACCTGAATTCCATTCAGGTTTGCATCTTCTATTTCATCTGTGCTTGTTATCTTTGTTGGGTCGCCAAATATTATTGACTGGAAATCACCATCCGCCTCACCTTCTAGGACAGAACTCAAGCTCCAATGAAATACCTAGTGCACTAATTAATTTCTTCATAATTTATATCCATCCAGGTTCCATTTGAGTCTGCAGTAAAGCAAGTGTCAGAACAGCTACAGAATATCATCAAGGGAGAATACACTCCACCAAGCACAGAGATGAGGAAACTTGGCACAATTATTTTTGCTGCTGTCAGTTTGCCTGCTACAGAAATCTCCAGTCTCCTAGATAAGGCAAGCATAAAGTTGTGTTATTATTTTCTTCCGAGTCTCTCTGTTAAGGGCACTGGGTTTGTGGTTTAAATGACATTTTTAGTTCCTAAAATTAGACAACGCTCACTCGTATGCATAATTAGATCTTGAACTCTAGTTTCATGACAAATTTTTTCATCATTCCATCCTTTTTCTTCAGCTTAAATATTAAGGGCACTGGGTTTGTGGTTTAAATGTCATTTTTAGTTCCTACAATTAGACAATGCGCACTCATGATACCTGTTAGGAATGCATAATCAGATCTTGAACTCTAGTTTCATGACAAATTTTTTCATCATTCCATCCTTTTCTTCAGCTTAAATATTCACCAATAATTGTGCGGGAGTGAAACTTTAGTTTTTTTTATCATCCGAAGCTAGTTTACGAAATGGGTGCTATGCGTTCCATAAAATTGTGGTGATGTGTGTCGGTTATTTACCATGTAAACCTAAAACACCCTTTGTAGGGCTAATTGAAAAACCAAAAAAAATATACCAGAAGAATTTTTTCTCTACCCAATCGCTGTTGTAAAAATCACACTGCTAAAACCTGTTACGCCTCTCCCCTTTAGTGATCTCTGAAAAAAAATAAAGGAAACCAGGGTTTTATTTAGTTCCATTATGCAGAAAGGAACACACACACACACACACACACCCACATATATATAAAATTTGCAATGAAGTTGGAAAAATTGGACAGAACTAGAAAAAGGATGTTAAAGTGAAAATTCACTAGTTCTACTGGAGGGAGTTAGTTTAATGTGTGAGCATTGACATTCAGGGACTGGTATCTGTTAAGGTTCAGACTTTGTAATTAGAATTTTAGATTCTTGTACGAGAGGCTGGAGGGAGTAGTTTTTTAATAAATCAAGCCTGTGAGAATCTCATTGTCCAAGTATATGCCGAATCAAGTTTAAAAATGAAGTTTTAATAAATCAAGCCTGTGAGAATCTCATTGTCCAAGTATATGCCGAATCAAGTTTAAAAATGAAGCAAGGCTTGATATGCTGCGTAGTGAGACAAATCAGATGGGTTCCCAACTTAGTCCATAT
>Ga0325404_1006346_pt1 | contig 12413 bp, 4 predicted proteins | sample PopdelMetagenome_18_FD_205664 | JGI IMG/M metagenome (GOLD analysis project Ga0325404, IMG submission 205664) | Populus deltoides microbial communities from Bellville, Georgia, United States - Xylem-Control-R1 | ecosystem: Host-associated > Plants > Phyllosphere > Stem > Wood/Secondary xylem... | reverse complement strand
AAAAATTTATTAATTATTATATTAGCAGTATTCATTATAATACAAATAATAATATTTATAATACAAATAATAATATTTTTAATGTTAATAATAATATTAAATTTGCATGATCCAAGTTTAAGTGGGTCTGACTGCAACACCAGACCCAAGAGCCTTGGAAGTGGATCTAACTACAAGGTCGTTTCATGAAAGTGTGATAACTAAATAGAAAAAAAATTAATATTAAAAAATAAAATTAAAAAAAAAGATTAATTGAAAATGAAATAAACAAGGAAAAAAAACAAAGCAAAGAACTATTCCAATGAATAGTGCTTTGCGAGGAGAGATAAAGTAAAATCCTCTTATGAGATTACGATAATCTAATGAAACGTAAACAAAAAAAAAAATCATGAAGTTTAATTTTCAATTAAATCGATATTAAAAGATGAAATTTGAAGAAAAAAACTAATTAAAAAAATCTGAATCAACTGGGTTAATCCGTCAAACCTGAGATCTGTGTCATGTGAGTGTGATAACTAAATAGAAAAAAATTTAATGTTAACAAACTAAATTAAAAAAATTAATTAAAAAAACAAAGAAAAAACTAAAAAAAAAAAATTTATAACTAAAAATATCAACCTTTTCACTATGAATTGCCCATAATAATAAAAAGCTGATATGCTTTAGTTATAAGCAATTCTTAATGTTAATGATGGCCCGGACTAAAATTTTTGGCCTTTGTTTTAAGCAATTCTTTGGGAAAAAAACACTCACAAACAAACAAATTGAGAATTCATATGAAAATTTTGTTTGTAGTCTTGTTAAAAATGTCGTATAATCGAATTAGTCAAACATGTTTGAATAGTATATATGAAGAGAATGTAAGTGGCAAGAATGCATCCTTTTTATACTGTTGATATGTACCTCGGCAACTATGGATTTACTATGCTAATTTTTAAATTAAGAAACCGATTAACCCATGGTTTACATATTAGTTCACCAACTCAACCTTTATTTCATTCTCTGCTTATTTTAGATTTCATATTTAAAACTCGAAACTATAACTTTATTTCTTATAATGGATTATAGTTTAGATCATAGTTATTAAATCCGGCCCGGGAGTTGATCCGGTCAAAAAGCTGGGTCCGGGTTTTATGAGTCAACCTGGAAATTCACTCCTTTTTCTTTCTTTTGAAAGCTGTTGACAACAGATTCAACACCTAAGAAAATTAATATTCCCACAATTTTGTAATTTACCTTCTCTTTCCAGTAAAACATGTTTCCATATTTCCCTGCCAAATAGCTCTAGAAGCTACGGGGAATGCTCCACATTGCAATTTAATATATTTCCTGGTCAACAAAAAATTTTGAAGGAAAGGCACACAAAACCTAAACTTTTCCCTATCTATACCAAATAAAACAACAAGTCGTTGCTCCCTCTGGCTTTAGATTTTCTCTTCCAAAACCAGCCAAAGCTTTTCTTTTTGCTTGGCCAAAGTAGCTGCCATGCGCAACTGAGTATCGAAAATTAGAAGATAAAAGAAATTCTCTTCCCTTCTTTCTTCACTCTCGTTCTAGAAGGCATTCCGTCAAGCAGCATGGGATGAAGACTCAGGCCACAACTTTCCTCATCCTTCTCTCAGTCATCCCCCTAGTTTTTTTGGCCAAAACTAGAGAGCCCCTCCTTCTTATTCCCCAGCCGCCTCCGTCTCTTGGCCAAACCAGAGCCGCCGCCCACTGATATAGGAGACCAGCCCGACCAGCCTCTAATGGCAGTGTCCCTCACTCTTATTTCCTCTCTTCTGCTGCTAACAACAACTCATTGTAGAGAAGATGATGAAATAAGTCCCTCACACTCATTTCCTCTCTTCTGCTGCTAACAACAACTCATTGTACAGAAGATGATGAAATAAGAAGGGAGGCCAAAGGACAGAAACCACATTTGAAAAAGGAAAAAAAAACACCGGGTCTCATCCTGGTTCGCCCGGGTCATGGATTGACCAGGTTTTACCAGGTTGTTGCGTCATCCGGTCTTTTAACAAACTTAAACCAGTCCAGGTCCCGGGTCAACCCGCCAGGTCGGTTCGAGTTTAATAACTATGGTTTAGATGACAGTTTTGACGTGGAATGTTTAACAAATATATTTATAGACAAAAACTGATAAGTGTAATATATATATATATATATAACTCAAGACAAGTCAATTGAGCTTTCTAATAAAAATAAGTAAATAATTTAATTTAGATGTTGGATAGGGTTGACACGTTGCAAATATGTTTTATAAGTCCAATTCCTTTAAGGTCTACGCTAATACTAGTCAAGATCGTTTTAATGACCAATTTAGATTCGAAAAATGTTATTTTAAATTTTTATTTATTTTCCTTGTTATTAAAGGATTTTATTTATTTTATTTTCATATATTTTAATATGTTTGTATGTTATTGTCATTAGAAGTATTAACATTAAGAATTTTCTCTATAGTTTAGCTATCATTTTAAGACTTTTAAATCTTGATTTTTTTTTCATTTTCATTATAAGTTCAATAAATTTTATACCTTTATTAATTATGGATTGTAACAAATACAATAAATAAAAATAAAAGTACTAAAAATATTTTCTTGTGGAATATAATATTTTTAAATAAAATAAAGAGACAAAATTAAAAAGAGAATTTTCTTTTCTTATGCTATCTCTAAAGGATTGATATATATATAGGGCTGTTCTTTTTTTCAAGGCAGGCACACCTGGGCTATCCTTTTTTTATGGTCAAGCATACCTAGTTTTTCTATCTAGCCTAATGATCCATCTCGCAGTAGAAATTATGTTTCTGATTTATTTTGGTTTATTTTTTATAAGATTATTTTAGTTTTATGATCCGAATTATAAATTTAATAAGTTAACTAAAGTTGATTTTAATTATTATTTTAGTCCTTTTTAAAAATAAATTTATTTTTAATTTCATCCTTTAATATTAGGTTAATTGGGAATTACACTTCATAATTTGTTTCAATTTGCTCTTTATATGAATATTTCAACCTTAAGACCTGGGTCACGAGTTTGGTAGGTTAACCAGGGTCGCTAGTTTGATATATTAACCTGGGTTGATTTTGGTTGTTTTTTTATTTGCTTTCTATAAAATTATCTCAGTTTCATAACCCGGGTCACTTGTTTGACCTAGGTTGAATTAAGTTTTTTTGTCATTTTTTAATTATTTTTTTTTAATTTCATCCTTCAATGTTGGGTTTATTATGAATTTAGTTTCATAATTTGTTTTGATTCTCTATCTATGGGAGTATCTCGGTTTCATGACCCGAGTTGCAGGTTTGGTAAATTAACTTAGGTTACTCGGTTCGTTTTTTTAATTGAATTTTAATTTCATCTTTTATCATTAGGTTAATTAGGAAACATACTTTATAATTTGTTTTAATTTGCTTTTTGTGGGGTTATTATTCTTATGATCATGATTGTGAATTTGACAGGTTAACCTGTATTGACCTGAGATGATCTATTGTATTGTCATCTTAATATTTTTAAAAAAATAGTTCTATGAATATTTTTAGTTAAATTATATTTTTACAAATTGTTTAGATTGTTTTTAAATCCATCAAAATCATATCGGAACAATTTTTATGATTAAAAAAATATTAATAACACTTGAATATATTTTATGTTATAAAAAAAAAGCGAAACAATGATATAGTTATGTTACTATATAATAAGGTCGTTTACCGTCATCACACCAAGTTTCGAATGTACTACATCGAGGTTTTCAAAAAAACATTTGAAGACTTCATGATCATTACGAACCGGCTGCATCACCTTCACAGCCTCCTGTGGAAACTCCTTAAAGATGCATCTATCTTATAGGTTTCTCATATAGTTTTTTTTTTTTTTTTTTTTGCCAGCCAACAGTACATGACAATAAATTGTGAAAATCGTATTCTTATTTCGGTGAAAATTGAGAATATTCATTTGTACCACTCGTCAAGCATGACCTATCAACAAAAATGGTTTGTCGATCACATTTTTCATGTGTCCCAAGAGCATCGTTACATGCCTTATGATTAGAAGCGTGATAACGGTTATTTTTTTAAGTAATTTTTTGTTTGAAAATACATTATAATAATATTTTTTTATTTTAAAAAAATTATTTTACTATCAGTACATCAAAATGATCTGAAAACACTAATAACAATTAATTTGAAGCAAAAAAAATCAATTTTTTTCAAAAATTCTTTTAAAACACAAAAACAAACGAGATCTTAACTAAACCACAATCAATCAACTTTGGCTAAGATATAGAAAAACCTTATTTGAATAAAAAAAACTATTTTTTAAAATAATAATAATAAAGGGCATGCAAAATATTATTATGATTTTAATGCCATCAAATTACATACTTTTAAATAATTTTATTTGTTATAATTATATTTAAAAAAATTTGAGGAAAATGAATAGTAACAATCATTGTTCATGCATACTCATTTCTCTATGGACTATACTGTTTATTTTTATACTGTTTTTTTATTTTAATCATCAAACTTTATTTCTTCGCAATCTCATCCTTCTAATTATATTTGCATAATTTGATGTTTTGAGATTTCTTTGACTTTGAATGTTCTTGCATATGCAAAGTGTTAAGGAATCTTCCAATGACAAATTAAAGATCAATTTTGCAAAATAGAACTTTAGGTTGTGATTAAAAAAAATTAAAAGAAGAAGAACCAAATATATATTTATATATATAAAAAAAGAAATTCCTTTTCATTTTGGATTGGAAAACTTTACTTTTCCCTAAATTTCCAACTTATGTATTATTTGGTTTCTATTGTTTTAACATTTAACGTTTCAACTCTAAACTTTATTTTTATTTTTTCACATTTCAGCACTTGAATGTTGTTAGAAAATAGAGAAAGTGGCCGGAAAAGGTTAAGGAGAGAGAAAGTATTTTGCCAATCACATTTCATCCATAAAAGAGGATGATTTGGACTTTAATATGTTCGTCTTTATGAAAAGAGTTCAATGGAGATAATTAGCTCTTTAACTATATTGAAAAAAGTATATCAAAGTTCACAAAGATTTTTTTGTTAAGTTTTTTTTTCAAGTGATTATAGGGTGTTTTTGAAATTAAAGATGAGTTTATTAATGTTTCTATAATTTTTTTTTAGGTGTTTTCATTTGAAAACAAGTTGAAAGATAGGTTATTAAAGTCTCAAAACTTGGACTTTGATTTTTTGATAATAAGAGGTTATTGAAAATTATCTAGTGGATGATAGGATGTTTTCCATAACAGACAACAAGTCATTAGTTAAATAAAAAAAAAATAGAGCAAAAGATGTGTTGTCTACTCTTTCAAAAATTAATAAACCAAATATGCAGTCTGGATTTTAGCCTCTTTATTATTTTTTTATTTTTTAAAATACTAATTAATATTCTTATTGTTTTTTTTTAATTTCATAATACTTCAAAGAGGTTATGATAACTCATATTTAAAATTGTTTTTCTTATATTTTATATAAGTAAGTTGTACTTGCATGATATATTTGTTTTTTTATAAAAAAAAAATTGTTCTTAGCAACCAATTAACCTCTAAGATAAAATACAAAAAATAAAAAGGATAGCTGGAGTAAAATATTTGCATGTGTATCTATCTTTTATTTTTACTAAAAGAATCAGCTTCTCATTTTAGTATTTAATTAGCATTGACAACTCATTTTTAATTTGTCATTTAATATATATTTTTTAAGATTTATTTTATCAAACGTAAACACTATTTTTTTATTTTTTTATTTAAAAAAACTTAAGATATTTAAACCGTTAGACTCGGTATTCAAGCAAATGTGCATTATGTCATCGTTTAACAACATTAACTCATTCATTTTTACTACTAAATTTTTATCTAACCTCCAACTCAAAACCTCCTAGAATACATCTATGACTTAGTGTCTAATCATTAGAAACAACAAAACTAGACCTAAAAGCATCCATAAATTCAGAAATATGAGGTATGATTTCATCATTAACATCATTATCTCCATCATTCATCATTACATTCAGGTCTAATGTATCATCATCTCCATTGTCAATAGGCTCAGAATAGTTAAATCTATGTTGATCAACAAATGAATTGTCGAACATAATATCATTTATCTTTTGCAGCAAATCAACTGACAACAAAACTATTTTTACCTCTACTAATTAAATTTGAAGGCCCGGCAAAAGTTAGGACACACATTTTAGTTGACTACTTGTATACAATATATCATGTTCAAACCACTTTGAATGAAAGAGTCAATCATTGTTTTAAAACTATCATTACACATAATTGACACAAGATAATAATGATGTTCACCAATCTAACACCTCCAAGTTATTTCAATATCATTATAATTTCACTCAAGTCCATGACAAATGGTTTGTTTCATTTTTGCATATAACAAACATAAATTATCATTTAACAACAAATTGATCTCATCATTGTATGTTATACTATAGGTCATATCAAGAATAATAGTGTCATCGTAATGATATAACATAAATATGTTATAAGACATTCTATTAAAAAAAATTAGATTTCGACTAATTGGATGTAATTGTAACTAAATTGCATTATCCTAACACTAATTGACAAAATTCATAACAAATACAATCAAATTTTCAAAGTTTAATGTTAAAGTAAATTCACAATAAATTAAACATAATTCATAATACATATTTTTATTGATATTTTAATGCTCAATTGCATTAAATCAAACACGAATTAATAGTAAATTACTATAATTCAAAAATAATACCAAATGCATCAGCTTATCAACAATCAACAAAACATTTAATTCATCATAATTTTACCACAATCATGCTCTCGTCCATGAAATCATTAAGCATATTTAATTATATTATTAGTTGATTCCAACAATACACATAAAATCTATAATTCGACAACTTAACATCAATTAAACGCAACATATAATTATTAAAATAATTATTTCATAATTAATTTAACTTATTTTTATGTTCAACTATATCAAATCAACTCTAATTGATTATATTCTTAACTAATTTCACATTAACTCAACAAATCATAAATTCATCATAAACTCTAAATTCAACCTAAAACACTATTTCATTTCAACCAAACAAAATATAAATTTATAGCAATATAGTATGTTTACCTTACTTATAGAGTTATAAAAAAAGGTGGGATGGTTGTGGCAGCGACAACAATTGCGATGACAAATTGATCAATCGATTTTGCATCCACAAACATCTAGGATGCTTACAAACCTCTAATGGGTTTGATTTTTGGTTATTTTAAGGGTTAAATAAAGGTGTTTGGTGGGTTTTGTAGAGAGCAAATGAGGGCATTAGTTGGTTTAGGAGAGAGAGGCTGGGTTGTGCATCTGTTCTATGTTATTCGATCTAAGTTTAAATTTTAATTAATGTCATGCTTCAAAAACACAATATCTTAAGTTGTCGCGGTTCTGAAGCACGACAATATCAAAGTATGTTATTTTATCAAATCCTTTTTAAATGGTGCTATTCCACCAAATTTTAATATTTACTATGCTAGTTTTTTTTTAAAAAAAAAAAACTTATAACATTCAGGAAATTCTTGTTCCTAGTCTTCGATTATTTTGTCAAATGTCTATTAGATTTAGACAAAATGTTGAGTGTTGCAAAATTGTTAATGATAAATAAATATCTAAGCAAGAAGCTGATTTTGTTTATAAAAAATAAAAGATTGAGTATATTCAAATATTAATTTCATATTATATGTTTTTTTCTGAGGTTAATTAAATAAATTATAATGATCAATTAATATTTTTTAAATAAACTAAATAATTTTAAAAAATAAGCAAGAGTATATTAATTACTAATTAAATTTTAAAAAATTAAAAAAATTTTAAAAAAATAGCCAAACATTACTAGGTCTAGCAAGTTAGGCTTATACGCCAAACCTGTACGAAAAAGTTAGGCCAGTATGCTTGGCTTTTTTATTTTTTTATGTTCACTCTTTTTTTATATTCATTTTGATAGATGACACTTCATCTGACTTGGTAGAAGACATGTTGTTATTTTCTGTATTTTTTCAATCACCTTGGTGACCGGAAAATCAAGGTTCAAGTATGTGAACTCTAAAAACTTATTTTCAACTTGTTTTCGTCCAAAAATATTTAGAAACCTCAGTAAACATATTTTGAAACCTAAAACACTCTCTAAATCAATTTTAAAATTCAAAATTGTACCAAATAAAAAACAAATTAATGGGTCTCAATCTAATTTTTCCAACATGTTTAAAGGGCGAAACCACTTTCATTAAATTTCTCTCTCTAAGATGAACCCATGACACCAATTTCAACTATTTTGATGACTAAGATGTGTTAGCCGACTGTTTTTTCTCTCCTTACTATTTTTTATTACTTTCTCTTTCATTCCTTGATTTTAGAAATTGAAACGTAATAAAAATAAAATTTTGGATTGAAACATCAAGATCTAAAGTAATAAGGACAAACATGTATAATTCAAAACTTTATGGATGAAAATTGATTTTTTTTTCACACTTTTTGTAAAAATATCTCTGTTTTTATTAGTATCAATTTTGATCATTGTTCTTTCAATTACTTTTTTTACAAAAAAAAATGGTTAAAATGTATTATATGAAGTAAATCTTTAGTTTAATATGAAAATATTCCAGTTAAATTGTATTAAATTGTACCTTGAATCAGTGTGTTTATTAATGAATCTTGTAGATTTAATTTATCATTTGAAATTTTCTAGAAAGAATCTTTTAGTAAGATGTTTGCATTATCATTTGAAATTACTTTGTTAAAATCCTTAATTATAGCTTCATAAGAAAAACAAATGTCATAACTAATTAATTATGGCCTATTTAAAGAAATCTTCCCATGGTTTGCATTAGCGGTTCCAATTAAGGAAAGACTGGAAAAAAAAAAAGTTCTCTCTTCAATACATCAATTGAGAAAAAAAGAAATTTAAAGGATCGTTTGGTGCCATTTTGGTTTTTTTAATTATGTTTTAGTTTCCAGATTTTTTGTTTTTATTTTCAATTTTCAAAAATAAAAAACTTGTTTGGTTGGGTAGTTTTTTTTTTGTTTTATTTTTAAAAAAATCCCTTAATCTTAATGGAATATTTAAATTAGTATGATGTTATCTAAAATTAATAGATAATAACTATGTCATATACTCAATTTTAGTGTATCCTGAATATCACTAGCCTTGACTAGGACACCTTAAACCTACTCTTCATTGGACTCAAAGCACCTTAGATAAAATTTCATCCAATCTCCTAGTACCCTTAAATCCGACTCAAACTCAATCCTAGGTTAATTCCTGAAATGCATTAATCTCGAAAACCTTAGCTTTGGTTCTTGCCCGAACCTTAAGGCAACGCACCCTAGACATCCTTATATTCATATCCGACATCAAATTGACTCTTAAGTGCTTTAAACTCAACTTAAACACAACTTCTAAGTATCACGAATCATATCCTAGCTGAGTGTGTGTTTAGTAATGCGGTGTAATATTTTTTTACAAAAATGTTTTTAAATTAAAAATGTATTAAAATAATATTTTTATATTATTTTTTATTGTTTATATCAGCACATTAAAATCATGAAAAAATATTTAAAAATATATCAATTTGATATTTTTTGAAACAAAAAATATTTTTAAAAAAACAAGTTAAATTACTTTATACTAAAAGGCATCAACCTTTCACCGTGCGAATCCACAATAAAAGGCTGATTTTACCATTTGGTGGGCAAAGTAGCATGTCTTGGGTCTAGGGGTATGGTGATATTTTTCATGGGACACCTTGGTCATTACTTGAAAAGAAAGGGTTAGATAGTAATTCTGTGTTTTCTTTGATAGTGCGATTACTTAATTGCCTTTGAAAGACAAAAAACAATCACTTGGGACAAGGGCTTTTAAGTCTTTGACTTTATTTTTAAACAGGTAAGTTACTTTATTACCCTTGAAAATTAAAAACAATTGTCTTTGACTTAGGAGCTTTTTTGTCATTTACATGTGGTCACTTGGTAGTTATTGGGTGTTCTTGGGGGCAATAGAGTAAATTAATAAATAAGGAAATTAAAAAGAAAAAAAAAGATGAATAGTGTCAGCCGCCTTCGAACGACACATGCGACGTCGTCTAGTGGCTAAAATCATGATTCCAGGACGACTTTTGAAATGTCTTAGAGTCTCTTCCATGAATCAGTGATGCGTGTAGCACTATAGCGGCCGGTGTCGCGCTTGTGGCCTTTTATTTTATTTTTTTCATTTTCCCTCTCTCTTACTAGATTTTCATGTTGTAATTAAAAAAAAAAATCAAATCAACCCCTAAAGTTTGTTATACTTAAGATTTCATCCATATTCTCTTTATTATAATTTTTAAAATTTAGAATATTTTATGAAATTAAAGGGTTTTTTCAATTTCATCCATGTTTTCTTTGTTGTAATTTTTTTAATTTGGAATAGTTTATTAAATTAAGAATTGTTTTCAATTTCATCCATAATTGATATTTTCATATATCAGATTTGGTCCCTATTCTTTTAATTTCTATATTATTTAATTTTAGATGGTTTTGGCAAAAAAAATTCCAACTTCATCATTATTTGGTTTTTTCCCTGTCAAATCTAATTTTTTTATTGTTGTATTTTTTTTACCTTGCAAGAGTATTTTAGATTGATTTTTTTATTATTATTTTATCTTTCAATATTTAATTAACCGGGTGTTTCCCTTCTTAGTTGAGTTCAGGTCTAAATTTAATGGTTTACGGGTTTATGAGATTAACCTTGATTTACAAAGTTGACATAGGTTTCTTTAGTTTTTCTTTTACCTTTTTTTTTAGCTTTTTTTTTTCCATCCTCCCACTTTTTTATATTTTTTAATTCACTTTGTATGGTATTTTTTAGTCGTTTTGAAAACAACACTCGTTGCCTTGGTTTTTTTTTTCTTTTTGTCTTTGTTGAATTTAGTTTTTCTGAAGGAATTTTGTTTTTAAATTGAATTAAAATGATTGATTTCTTCCTCCAACATTTAATTTTTAGGTGTTGAGCTCATGAGTTAAACTCGGGTCAAGAATTTAATGGATTGCGGATTTAAAAGTTCCGAGTTTACAAGGTTCACTCGGACTTGCTTTTTTTAAGCTCTTTTTTTTTTCATTTTTCATTCTCTAACATTTTTTTTACTCCTTTTCTATAGGATTTATCTTTCTTTTTAAAATAACTATATATGCCTTGAGTTTTTTTTTATTTTTTGTTAAATTTCACTTCTTTAAAAGGAGTTTTATTTTTTAATTAAATTAAATTAATAAATTTTATCTTCTGACATTTGATTTGAGACAATACCTGAAGGAATTTTGTTTTTTTTAGTTTTTTTGGAAATTGATATTATTTGTTTTTTTTTTACCCTTTATTTCTATAGAGTTATCATGATATCATGTTTCGAATCATGGATTCAACATGTTTACCAAGATTGACTCGGGCCTTTGTTTTACTGCTTTTTAATTTATTTATTTTTATCTTGAGTTAATGACCAAAATACATAAATAAGAATTGAGAAATTCTCCTAACAGAATAATTTTTTCTCTTCATAACTTACAAATATCTATTTTAATTGCAATAAATATTAAAAAAAAACTGAGATTAATCTATTTTTTACGTTTTAGTATTTTTTTCAAGAATTTCTTCAATGTTGGTTTTTTATCCTTAATCAGAGATGGGATGAAATTTACATGTTAGCATTGGAGATATGTTATAATGTTAGTATTTATTTTTTATTTTAAATTAATATTTTTGTATATTTTCATATCTTTTTAATAAATTAATGTTAAAAATAATTTTAAAAAATTAAAATAAATTTTATTCTGATATATTTTTAAATAAAAAATTCTTTAAAAAACAATACTTAGAAACCATTTGGGAACGCGGTACAAACCGCATTTCTAAAAAATTCAAATTTTTTTTAATTTTTGTTAAAATTTAATATGTTTTGTATGTTTTGGATCGTTTTAGTTTGCAGATGTTAAAAATAATTTTTAAAAAATAAAAAAATATATTATTAACATATATTTCAGTACAAAAACCACAACCACAGTTAATCTACTTCGAGTGTATTTGGTATTGCGGTAGCTGTTGTGGTTGTGGTTTGAAAAAAGTTGTTTTATAAAAGTACTTTTAGTTGACGTTGGTTTGAAAAAATATATTTTTGGTTAAAATTGTGGTTGAAATTGAGGTTGAACAAAAAATAGTTTAATGTGTTTGGTTAAGAATGCTTTTGAAATTGAGGTTATAAAATAATTTTAAAAAATATATATTAATATTTATGGTTTTTAATTTAAATATTGTAGATTTAACTATTGCTATTACATCATGAAATAAATCATACTTTATATAAAAAAAAATTATTGTTC
>Ga0325404_1006343_pt1 | contig 12415 bp, 14 predicted proteins | sample PopdelMetagenome_18_FD_205664 | JGI IMG/M metagenome (GOLD analysis project Ga0325404, IMG submission 205664) | Populus deltoides microbial communities from Bellville, Georgia, United States - Xylem-Control-R1 | ecosystem: Host-associated > Plants > Phyllosphere > Stem > Wood/Secondary xylem... | reverse complement strand
TTTTTTTATTGGTTAATGTTAATTTTAATGATTCGTCAAATTTTCAGTTTGTATTTAATTTTTTCTCAAAATCCTAAAGGCGTCAGGAAATATTTTTATATTAAAATTATTTTTTGATCCGAATCCGCTGAGCAAGCACCGTAATTAGTTACTCTGTTTGTGTTATAAATTAGTAGATTTCACCAACCGAAAGGTCTTTTTCCTTTGTTACCATAACCTCCTCAGCTTGCCCCAATTGAATATTAAAATATTTTTCTTATTTAGTAGGCCACTAAAAATTGAAGATATAAAAACAAACGTTTCACAAAAACACTCTCTCTCAAATCATTCAATCCTCCTCTCTGTCGATTCTCTCTATCAAAAGCAAACAACCAAACCTCTCCTGAATCAAAACGACCGAACAGCAGGACGCAAAACGACAGCAATAATATGGTCGAAACCAGACGCAGCTCCTCCTCCTCCAAACGCTCCCTTCCTCCCTCTTCTCCTCCTCCTCCCTCTTCCAAAAGATGCAAAGTACTCCCGCTCTTCATCTACATATTAGATTTTTTTTCACTGTGATACGTTTTGATTTTTTGATTTTTTTTATAGGCTGCTGCGGCTGCTGCTGCATTAGAGGTGTCATCATCGACAAGCGATACACCGCCCCCGGCGCTTCCCTTAGAAAGTACAAGTCCGGAAAAGGAATCCGGGTCACCACCTGAATTAGATCCGCCCGAGGAGGAGAAATCCGCTGATGTCCAAGCTGAGGACTCGATGTCTCTAGGTGCGATCTTCTTTCTATTCTATTTTTGCTGTTGAAAAAAAAAGTTCTTTTTCTGATTTTGTATGAGATTACAGCTGGAGAGAAATCCAAGGCTGCGGTACTGCTGAATAAGTCAAAGAAACGAGTACCAAAATCAGTAAAATCTAGTGCCAAAGCTGCATGGGGCCAATTGTTGTCGCAATGTTCACAGGTGAGTCGATGGTGTGCTTGATTGATTATGAAAAGATGATGAATTTTAATTTAGTCCGGGGATGCTGTACTGCCATATTCCATGTTTGTTAATTGGAGTTTTGTTTTCACAATTCTGGGCTATTAGCTCCCCACTGGGTCTGCATGTTACCAATATTTGTTTAGTTCATCCGCCTTGGTTTTATACACAGCTGTGTTATTCCATGATCTTTAAGATCTTTATCATTTGTATTGTTATTCGAATTTTTCTGCACTTAGTGTTATGTTTATGGTTCATGTCTAGAGAGCTTATCAGGAGGAAGGTTGTTTTAGACATGAGATGGTATCACTCTACGAGTTTCTTCCTGCGTTGTTGACACAAATTCAGACTTGTTGCTTGGCAATTATTTTTTTGCTGAAACCTTTCAGACCATTATTGCCAGGCGACTCACTAATAAACCTTTGTTTTAGCATGTTTTAAGTCTTTGGATTTTTGAGGGTAGTAATTGTGAATCTAGTTGAGATGATTAAGAGTTCTTTAAATCATTGTGAAATTAAAAACAAAAAAATCTTTCTTTATGTGAGTTAGGGCATCTTTCGCGGTTGCATGCATTTTGTGCAGGCTATGAGTGTGCATAGTGATGAAGACTTCTTTATATCACAATGAAATTAAGAACGAAAAAACTTTCTTTATGTGAGTTAGTGGCTTCTTTCATGGTTGCATGCATTTTACAAGTGCGTGTATTGATAAAGACATATACCATTAATGTCACATTTTAAGTTACTTGGGATTGTGTCTCACAGGGTATTTAAGTGCTCTACATAAAGGTCTAGTTCATTTCTAGATATGTGGTTACCTGGAAAAAATTGCGGGGAAATTTGATTGGATCTTTTTCTTGTGAGGTTCCAAGTGCTGTCTAGTGAGGGTCTCAAATTGTCTATTTATTGTCAGTTTGTTACTTGGGTAAAATCTTGTAAAATTTATTTCAAAAGGGGAGGGAATGGAATTTCAGGGTTTCATTGCTCATTTCATTTTGTGGTTCATATCTCTGTTTAATAAGGCTAGTTGTATATTCTTGTTACGTTGAGATCATTTACTTTATCATATCCAGGTCATTCTGTTGCTTTTCAAGTATATAAGCAGCTGTTGAAACAAAAATTCTTGTGACTAATATGTTTTTTTTTCTTAATTCCCCTATGCAAGGATTGTTGATTTGGTTTTGAAAAATGAATGGAAGTTGAGAAGATTTTATATTAGCCTGTAATTTTTTTTTCGATTTGTTAATGTCATGAATTTTTTTCAATTGAGAAAATGGGATTATTTATTTTATTTTTTAGAAATTGATGCCAGGTTCTTTTTTTTCCTTTTCATTCTCCAAGTTATGACCGCAACTGGAAAACTAGTGCTGAATTTTGTTTACCTCTTCTGTCTTAAAGGCAGAATTCTGAAGATTGATCTGGATGTTTTACCATATTTTATGGAATTGAACAAGTGATTGTTTGTGATGGTTTTAACTGTTTATTCATTCCAGAATCCTCACAAGCTGATGAATAGCACTCTTTTCTCTGTTGGTCAAAGTCGTCAATGCAATTTATGGCTTAATGATCCATCCATCAGTACTGTTTTATGCAAACTGAAGCACATAGAGGTAGTACTCTTTGCACAATCTAATGTCTGTAATGTTTTTACTTCTTAATTAACAAAAAATAAATGCATCAAAGTAAGACACTGCATCATTTTCCATTATTATGTAATGCAACCCTGTTCTCCTCTGTGGTAATCTGTTTATAATCACCCTGCAGCGTGGAGGTGCATCTGTTGTCTTATTGGAAATCACTGGGGGGAAAGGAGCAGTCCAAGTAAATGGCAAACTTTATCAGAAGAATGAAAGTTTAGTATTGAACGGAGGCGATGAAGTGATTTTCACTACCTCTGGCAAACATGCATATGTATCCTTTTTCTTTGCTTTGCCTTTGGCAAAATAATGTGGCTTAATGTATCATCATCATTATTTTCTTGTTTGTATCACTATTCTGTCTCTGTGAAAGCATAGCAGGAAAATTCCTTTTCCTATCTAGATTTTTGTGTGTTTGCATTGTATCATTTGACTAAAATGTCCATCACCTCCTCTGAGGATCACTGAATTTCTTAATGGGAATTCTAGATTTTTCAGCAGCTAACAAGCAATAACTTAGGCACTCCAGGTATGTCTTCCGTGAGCATCTTAGAAGCCCAGAGTGCTCCTATAAAAGGGATTCATATTGAGGCAAGGCCTAGAGATCCCTCAGATTATGCAGGCGCTTCAATATTGGCTTCTTTGTCACATCTTCTTCCACCTACTGCCAAAACTGGTGAGGATACGCAGCAAAATACAGACTTCTCCATCTTGCCCTCTGGTTGTGACGCATCTGAAGATCGTATTCCAGATGTTGAAATGAAGGACGGCACAAGCAATAATGATACTGCTGATGCCTCCCCTAGGGAGAAAGCTGCTGTTCCTTCTTCTAACGGTGCCAGTGAAAATGCTAATGTTGATAGCATGGGATCGGGTGCTTGTACTGATGCGGTTATTGGAAGGATTCCAAATTCAACTTATGAATTAAAGCCACTGTTGCGGATGCTTGCAGGTTCATCTTCTGAACTTGATAAAATATTTGATGAGAGGGAAAGGAGAGAAATCCTCAAGGATCTTGATCCTCCACCAGTTCTGATGTCCACTAGACGGCAATTGTTCAAGGATAGTTTACAAAAAGGAATTCTAAATCCTGAAGAGATTGAAGTTTCATTTGACAGTTTCCCATATTATCTAAGGTGCATATTCTCATTTGTTAAGTAGTTGAATAAAATACTTATATCATTGAATATTTTATTCTCAGCTATGAACCAGTTCAGCATGGAAATTATTCACGCTCTGCATGCTTGTGTGTCCCTTATGACTTAAAACACAATGAGTAAGGACAAAACTGTGTACTAACAAATCTAAAAATGGTTAGATATGACGTTGCTTGGTGGGATCTAACCTCTTCTCAGATTTGTGAAAAGGATGTGCTAATTTAAGAAAATCAAACCTTTTTAGATTATAAAAGGCAGTACTAGCACTTGTATCAAATTCACCCTTTTAATTCAAGTATACTCTAGTTCACTACTGAACAATGGAATTGGAAAAAGGCAATGAATTGAGTTGAATTCCACAGAAGTCACTAATCTAATCAAGCTCTTCATAACTGATACACCATTTGTTTTGTTATCTTATTTCTTCTTGTGCTGGACCAAATTGATACTAATTGTAAATTGATCCCAAGTGTTTTGGAGATTGGTATTTTTACTGACAATGAGCTCTCTTACAGTGATACAACTAAGAAAGTTTTGATAAGTGCTGCATTCATCCATTTGAAGTGCGGTAACAAAGTTGCAAAGTTTGCTTGCGATCTCCCTACTGTGTCCCCACGCATGTTACTATCTGGTCCTGCAGGTAATCCCCCCTGTATTTGATTTATGATTTATTTTCGTGCCTCATTTTGTATATTCATCGTTACTGGCTCCTATTCTTGTGAAATTTTGTTGTAGGTTCAGAAATATATCAGGAGACTCTGACAAAGGCACTTGCCAAAGATGTTGGTGCTAGATTACTAATTGTGGATTCACTTCAACTGCCTGGTGTAAGCTTTTTGGATATCTTCAGAATCTATATTTTTGTTCTTTGTATGTGAGCATGCTTTACCATACCTTAAGGCATGTCTCACACAAATTTCCATCCATATTAGGATATGCTGCTTTTTTGGAGCACCAAATAAGCATTTTTCAGGTGACTAATTTCTTCTCTCACTGCGCTCTAATAAATTCAGGGATCAATACCCAAAGATGCTGATTCTTCTAGAGAAAGTTCAAAATCTGAAAGAGTCTCTGTGTTTGCCAAAAGAGCCGTGCAGGCGGCATTACAATCTAAGAAACCTACTTCTAGTGTTGAGGCCGACATAACTGGTGGCTCCACATTCAGCTCTCATGCTCGGCCAAAGCAGGAAACTTCTACCGCATCATCCAAAAACTACACTTTTAAAACAGGCATATTTGCTTATATAACAGCAGTTTTTTTGAGATAATTGTCTTTTAGTTCTGGTTTCATAGACTACCTTAAGAGTTAATACCTAAATTGCTAGCTGAGCTTACAGTTTGTTAAATTGCAGGTGACAGAGTGAAGTTTGTGGGCGCCTCTTTAGCATCTGCAATCTCTTCTTTGCAGCCTCCTTTGAAGTATTTTTCTTTCTTTTTTCTTAAAGTGTTTTGTTGGGTTCCTTCCAATTTATTGGCTGTAGCTCTCCCAAGTACACAGGGTTTTAATTTGTCTTGAATTCAAGCTTCTTGGTTATGTCATAAGTGCCTTGGGCTGAATTTCAAAATTGCATAGCTTCCTGGATACCATACTCAACCAGGTGCTTAGTTTTTGTGAAAGTATTCCTTTCTGTTTTGATTGGAACCTTTTCTCTCTCGATAGGGGACCGACAATTGGTTTACGAGGCAAGGTGGTCCTTGCTTTTGAAGGAAATGACTCCTCTAAAATTGGAGTTAGATTTGATAGATCCATCTCAGAAGGCAATGATCTGGGTGGTCGTTGTGAAGAGGATCATGGTTTCTATTGTACTGGTGCTTTTCTTGAACTATCTAGACTCTTTCACTGATTTATTAGATAATTAGATGGTGGTACTTGCTTGCCACAATCCATAATCCAATACCACTAATGCCTTATTTACTCTGCAGCTAATTCACTTCGTTTGGATATTTCTGGAGGAGAAGATGTTGACAGGCTTGCTATTAATGAGCTCTTTGAGGTCCTTGCTGCTTTCACTGAGTGATGTTGGTTGGTGCTTTCTTCCTTTTCTTCTTCTCATATAAGGCTCTGAGCTGAATGTTCTCATGTTCATAGGTTGCTTTAAATGAAAGTAAAAATGGCCCCCTGATCTTGTTTGTGAAAGACTTAGAAAAGTCAGTGGTGGGAAATCAAGATGCATACTCTTCCTTAAAGAGTAAGCTTGAAAGTTTACCAGAGAAAGTTGTCGTGGTTGGCTCCCATACCCAGATTGACAATCGTAAGGAGAAGGTAAGCAGGTTGCAGATATTCTGGTAACTGTATTTTTATCTTTGCTATTTTGACACTGAAGTTTTTCAATACCCTGATAATTTCATACATTTTCTCTGACTTCTTATCTTACAGTCCCATGCTGGTGGTCTTCTATTTACAAAGTTTGGAGGCAACCACACTGCATTACTAGATCTTGCTTTCCCGGTATGCAAAGCATTGCCATAATGATTATGGTCGTATTTTTTTCTTTCTATTCCATATTGATCTTCTCAAATTCATGATTGTACAGAGAGTAACTTCTATTTATATGTTTCTGCATTTCTGATTGATGGCTGATCTGCTCCCCCCCCCCCCCCCAAAGGTGTGCATGTGTGTGTACATTTGTGCGTATAGAGATAGAATCAACTAAATAACCATTCTCTTCTCATGATCGCCGCGTTTGTTTACTTGGATACCTGTTAATTTGTATTAACAATTTTGAGATAAAGGCTTTGTTGTCATTGTATGTGATGAGGTATATTTAAACAGATATAGCTTGGGCATATTTAATCTTATTATTATCCAGGCTTGTGCTAGGCTAATCTTTATGCTGCAAATTTTACAATTATGCCTCCAATGATTTTATGGGTAAAAAATGATGTAAATTTGAACTATTCTCCTATCATTTATTCATTGCCTCCTTTTTTTGGCTTGCTCTATGGATTAATGCTGTCAGGTGCACATTTGAGTGATAGCTATCACTATCCCATATTGAAAGGGAATGAGAAAAGTGAGGTGCTTAAATATAAGGTGGACCCATAACCAAATAATTTAGGCTTTTGGGTTAAACTGGTGTCCAAACTTGTGTGTAAGCCTTCACGCTTGCAAGCCCATGTATAGGCCTAAGTGACTCTCCGATGCAGATCTCCTCAACAAATACAAGTACATTCTGGCATTATGTTTCTTGATAGTTCGATGGTTTTGGCAGTGAGTAGGTTTGTACAAGAAACCTCCCTTTTTGTAGAGATAGGCGTGAACAATTAGGTTATGCCTTGGCTGAGATTTAGGAATTAGATTGGGCTGAAAAGACTTAATTGGTGATGATATGATGGCCGAATCTTGCTGATTTCTGGAAGAATTCATTTGATTGCAGAATAAAAGGAGTGTTCCCTATTGGACCTAAATAATGGTAACAAATTGCCCAGCAAAAATGTATACACGCTTTCTATTCGAACAATTGGATCTAAACTCCTGTAAACTCGGTATTTATTATTTGACTTAAAATCATAAAAGATTAAAAAGACTAATTTAGCTAGTAGCTTTCAACATCATATATTAAATCAAGTCAATAGGTTTCATGATCAGCATTTGTGTCAAAAAATTGATTTCTTTCCTTGAAGTAATCCTAGAAATCAGCATGTGATAAGCTATAAGACATGAAAACTTTAAAATAAGATGTCATACTGGCAAGAAAAGAATTCAATGCCAGTCTCCTACATGTGATGAAACTATCACATGAAACGCCTTCATTCTCTAGTTTGACTATTGTTGTTTGCACACTTATGCTACAAAGCTTGCAGTTATGAAGTAAAAAGCATTTTATCTCAGGAACTTATAGAAACATTTCCAAATATTTTGAAATGAATTCAGATTGATCTTCTACATATTGCAGAATCCAACTCCAGGAGGAACCTTATAACGAGGCAAATCCTTGTGTTTCACTAGCCCATTTGAAGACATCGAAATTGAAAGGAACTGATTTTGTTATTCTGTGTGAATTTCTGTTATTTTAGAATCATAGTACTTGTGGATGACATGTAGTAGGATAGGCTGAGGATCAGGCGAGTCCATTAATTAACTACTGAGAAATGCTATAGCATTAGCATTATCGATGATTGAGAAACTCTACAACATTAGGATCTTTAACCTGAGTTATTTTCCTGTTATTATTTCTCAGTGCATGGATCACTCTCCTTACTAGCCTGGCTATGGATGCAATTTTTCTTTAATTCTTTTTAGTATAAAATCTGTTATGCATGATTCTCTTGACACCTGATGCATCTTTTCACCTGGTATAAAGCTTAACTACTACCCATGACATAACCAGACCAAGAGTGCAGTGGTGAGGTGATTACAGATTTGATTGCTCGGCACAGCTCTTATATAGACAATCTTGTTTGATCTTACTTGTACCCTTTCTCACTGTAAAACTTTAAAGTTTTTGTACGTTACCTCTTATGTGCAAGTGGAGTTCATTGATTATAATCATACACAATGGATTTTTATCGGACTATGATGCTATTTGGACTGGATTCATTTTACTACTATCCAGAATTTCAAAAGCTTCCATGCTGGTTGTTTTGGGTCATTTACACTAATTTTACATCACTGAAGAATGATAATGATGCAAGTATTGCCTCTCATTCAGGATAGCTTTGGTAGACTGAGTGATAGGAGCAAAGAAACACCCAAGGCAATGAAGCAGCTCTCACGGCTGTTCCCAAACAAAGTGACAGTACAGTTGCCTCAGGTATTGTTCATGCATTCAGTTCATAATCTAGACAAGCTTTTTTATTCTCCATCCCTTGCATGCCTTAGCCTATATTTTTGAGCATCCTGGCAGGATGAAGCTTTGCTTGTGGACTGGAAACAGCAGCTGGAACGTGATATTGAAACTCTGAAAGTTCAGGCCAACATTGCTAGCGTTCGTTCAGTGAGTGTTATCGCTTCTGTATCCTGACCTGTTACTTCCAGTTTCATCTTGATTTCCTACTTTCTACATGGCAGCTGCTTGTCTTGAAATGACTTCCTCTAGTGTATGCGTGGTAGCCAACCTTTATGCAGTTGAAGTTGCTTATAATGATGAGTAGCATTGCTCTCGCCCATGGCATCAAAACACACAGATGCTTCCATGCTTAAAATCAAACATTGTTCTTGTTTGGTTGTCTGATACTGTTGCAGTTTCACTGCTTTTGATGTGCCCCTGCATATAGTTAAATGATGATTCATTTCATACTTGTGTGTGGCTTCCAAACACACAGATTCCTCCTAGCTTAGAAAATTTTTCTAGTTAGGTCCTCACATGCTGTTGTGGACTCTCTGCTTTAGATTTGCCTATGAAGAACCATTTTTTGCCGAGTTACACATGTTTTCCACATTAGATGTTATTCCAATCCTATCTATATGGATCCGTTTGAAGATTTCAACTTAAGCCTTTGCTTTGTATCTTACATTTCCCCCCTGTTATGTTGTTTTAAAGCTTTTTGGTTTTCTAAATTTAGAAATTAGAAACTATAATGTTGTTTCTGACTTGTGTTATTTGCGTATTTACATTCCACGTGATGCATGCAGGTTCTTAGCCGAGTTGGTTTGTGTTGCCCTGACCTAGAAACCATATGTATTAAAGATCAGGCCCTTGCGACTGAAAGTAAGTGTTGTTGACTCAAGTCTTGCATTTCTTCTTGTCTTCTCTATTTTTATTTATTTTTTGATATTTACTTTAAACTGCAACATTTCATTTTCAATGGTACTATTATTTTGCTTAAATAGGTGTGGAGAAAATGGTGGGATGGGCTTTGAGCCACCACTTCATGCAATGTTCTGAAGCCTCCGTCAAAGATTCCAAACTTCTTATATCTTCTGAAAGGTTATTTTTTTCTCCATATTTTTTTCCATCATTAATTACGAAATGCCACTCATATCGTGTATTAATATTTTCTTTGATTTATATGCTGCAGTGTCATGTATGGATTAAGCATTCTTCAGGGCATACAAAATGAAAACAAGAGCTTGAAGAATTCACTAAAGGTAAAGTTGATGGCCATATCTATTCAGATGATACTTATCTAACATTTGTTTTCATTACATATTAAATTAACATAAAAGATCTTTCAGGATGTGGTCACTGAGAATGAATTTGAGAAGAAACTTCTAGCAGATGTTATTCCTCCTAGTGACATTGGAGTTACCTTTGACGACATTGGAGCCTTAGAAAATGTGAAGGATACCTTGAAGGAACTGGTTATGCTTCCTCTGCAAAGACCTGAATTGTTTTGCAAAGGACAGCTGACTAAGGTTACTTGCAAAATACAGTCTTTTTTTCCTGCTACATGTATGTGTGTTTCTGTCTTTACAAGATGGTATTCCTTTTACAGCCTTGCAAGGGAATATTGCTTTTTGGGCCTCCTGGTACTGGGAAAACAATGCTCGCAAAGGCTGTTGCAACTGAGGCTGGTGCAAACTTTATAAATATATCTATGTCGAGCATTACTTCGAAGGTACTGATGTGTACATGGTGCGCTATTTGTTATTCTGGGAGCTCTCACTTGAGCATTGCGAGTGTTTATTGAAATGTTTGCATCAATATTTATTGCAGTGGTTTGGAGAAGGCGAAAAGTATGTCAAGGCAGTGTTCTCTTTAGCTAGTAAAATTTCTCCCAGTGTTGTTTTTGTTGATGAGGTTTGTGCATTACATCCCCTGGTTGCTCTGATATTCTGATAGTTGATTTTCAAACCCCTACCCCTTGCTTGTCCATGGCCATTGCTGGCAAGCTTATAGATTGGATTCACATTTTTTTCTTCATTTTATCCCTGTTTTTGGTTCCTTTTTTTCTCCTGTTGTATTCAGCGATGTTAAAAGCTAAATTTCCTAATAGGCGTATAGATTTTCTATCAAATAATACAAAAGCAGTTGCTGGTCATACAACGGAAACATAATAATTAATTTGGAATGATGTTAATGGAATAATTGAATCAACATATATGAACAGTATAGATTTTTTAAGATAACCTTTTGTTATAAGGCCTGCGACCAGCATTTTTTAAGAAAGATAGTGTTTCTTTTGCCCTTATTAGACTGTTGCCCACCATTTCTCTTTCTCTCTGTTTAGTAGTCTTTTAAAGTTCCCAGCTTCTCAAACATGTCTTTCCAGATATTTAAGGAAATAAGTGTGAACTCACAACAAAAGGCAATTAACAAAATGCATAAGAGGCTATATTGCATACCATCACTGTCATCATGGTAATTATAGCAACAACAACTGCATTCAAGTCTGTTTGAAATAGATGGTCGCCTCACTTGGCTTATGTTTGTTAGGTGGATAGCATGTTGGGAAGACGTGAAAATCCAGGGGAACATGAGGCTATGCGTAAGATGAAGAATGAGTTCATGGTGAATTGGGATGGTCTGCGTACAAAAGACAAAGAACGAGTGTTGGTACTTGCTGCCACAAACAGGCCCTTTGACCTTGATGAGGCTGTTATTAGGAGGCTTCCCCGGAGGTACTCTATCTCATGTTTATCTTACCCTTTTCTTTAAACTGGCACAGCAGCAACATCATTGACTTCCTTCTACAAATGGTTGGCAGATTAATGGTTAACTTGCCGGATGCACCGAATAGAGAAAAAATTCTGAGGGTTATCTTGGCCAAAGAGGATTTGGCACCTGATGTTGATTTAGAAGCTGTTGCAAATATGACCGATGGTTATTCTGGAAGCGATCTAAAGGTTGTTTTACTCTTTACGCATTTGATTTTTCCCTTGTTATTTTCCTCTAATCCTCTCTCTCTCTCTCTCTCTCTCTCTTCAGAATCTATGTGTTACTGCTGCTCATTGTCCTATAAGAGAAATATTAGAGAAGGAAAAGAAGGTTTGTTGGACACTGCTACTAGTTTAATGCAATTTATTTTTTTGTTTTGTATTTTAGAAGATGTCTAATTGAAACCCTATATCTAGTTCTTTAAGTGCATGTGTGTAGAATCTGACTATTGTTACTGGTTGTGGATATGTATTCCATGAAATGTTCCATGCCTAGAAGTCATTTTAGTTCACACTGTTGTGATACAAGTTTTGCTCATAATTACTTGCCTGCTTCTTCCTGTTAAGTTGTTAGTGAGCCAAGAAGACTATATTCTTGGAACTCAGGGGGCGGCTACCAGTTATGAAAGTGCCATGTGGTTTATGTTTGTAGATACGTTCTTGGAACTTTAGCGTGGCTGCTCCAAATTTGACATGGAAGTACCAGGTCCTAGTATGTAATGTGAAGACTTGTCACATTGCCAGTAAACATTTTAGTTAACCATCTACTGCATTTAGGGTTTTCTTTGAAATTCAAATATAGTCGCTTGTTGACTTAAAAGCTCAAGATGTCCTGATTCAACTTTTGGACATATTTTAATCATTTTTATTTGGTTGTGCTGATGCTTTTAGACAAATTTTGGGAGGAAACTTAGCGTGATAAAATTCTAAACTACTGGCTTGCTTGCCTTTTCAAATCCTATACATGGTGATTTGACTTTCGCACATGATTTTGTTCACTTGGTGGCTATGCATTGACTTTTGGGGGGCGCAAATTTCAGGAAAGAACTCTGGCATTGGCTGAGAATAGTCCTTTACCCATATTGTACAGCAGTGCTGACATCCGCCC
>Ga0325404_1006334_pt1 | contig 12424 bp, 6 predicted proteins | sample PopdelMetagenome_18_FD_205664 | JGI IMG/M metagenome (GOLD analysis project Ga0325404, IMG submission 205664) | Populus deltoides microbial communities from Bellville, Georgia, United States - Xylem-Control-R1 | ecosystem: Host-associated > Plants > Phyllosphere > Stem > Wood/Secondary xylem... | reverse complement strand
TAATTCAGATAATATTAGTAACCTCATCAAGGAGTTTACATAAACTTTTACGTGGATTTTAAATCATACTATATAAATCCATGAATCAAGTGTTCAAGTGTTAAATCACGAAGGAAGAAACACACCCACCACCACTTGAATGCATGCACTCAAAGGCCACCACCACTTGCATTAAATAAAAGCTTCATAAAATTTACATTGACCCAACTCAAATTTCCTTACAAGGAAGGAATATATCTCGAGACTTGAGAAAAATTCCTAACATGCATTCTCACACGTAAAAAAAACAGACAAGGAAAAAATATATTTATAAATAGAGCACACAAGAATATAATATTTTTTTTTTATTTCTCTAAAAAATATAGTCACCTTACTTTACATAATTGATGGAATTATGGGTAGGATTTATATATTATGGCTTGAACATATTGATTACATTATTTATCATATGTCAAGATAATAAATATTAACAATGTTGCCTCTATATATCACTACCACAATCTTTAGATTTACTGACGGAATTTTTCATCGGTATTTGTACTATCATTCCGTTGGTAATTAATTTACCAATAAAATCACCGACGGAAATGCTCCGTCGATGAATCTTTTGTCGGTAATTTTTTGTTCGTCTGTAAGTCCGTTGGTAATAAAAAAATATTATTACCGATGGATTTACTAACGGAAAAGGCGCTCAAAAAAATTATCCGCTTCATTCCGTCGGTATTTCCCTTGGAAAAAATACTGTATGTAATTTCATCGATAATTATTTAAAAACATTTAAAAAGAAAAATCATTTTACAAACTATAAAATAATTAAATTAATATAAATCAACACTCTATAATACTCAAAACACTTGGGAAAAAAGAAGAAGAAAATCATATGAAAACAAATTTTACAACAATATTCATACAATTATTAAGAACAAAAACAATTAAGAAAAATAAAAAATATATATAGTGAAAAAAAACACAAAAAAAGATGAAAAAAGAAAAATCTTACCTTAATGTGATTGCAAGTGAAGCTAAGAAGAGAAAAAAAAATTGTAAAGTATATTAATTAAAAAAATCTAAGAAGAAAGAAGAAAGGAGAAGAATACATACCTGACATGGAGAAAAAGAGAAGGAGTTGAGGAGAGAAGAGAAGAGAAAGAAATAGATATTGATGTTTTTTTGCATATGGGGAAGAAGAAGAAGAAGAAAGGAGCCCTGTCTGTTGTGAAATTAGAAATCCTAAGCTTTTTATTATGACGTTTTACCGACGGTTTTACCAACGGATAATTAAATATTAATATTTTTAATTATTCCATCGGTGATTCCGTCTGTAATATTTAATTTAAATTTTTAATTTAATCAAAAATTTTCAGAAATCACCAAATATCACCGACGACTTTTCAATCCGTTTGTAATATTTAATTTAATCAAAATTTTTTAAAAAACCGCCAAATAACACCGACAACTTTTCAATTCATCGGTGATTTTGTCTGTAAAGAACAGTAATTAATAGTGCAATTGGAAAGTGAACAGTTCCAGAGCTCTTTGGAAAATACCGATGGAATTTTCCGTTGGTGATTCCCTTTGTAATTGATATGATGAACAGTGTTCACAGTTTACCAATGAATTTAGCGACAGAATTAATTCCGTCAGTAAAAATGACACGTCATCGTTTTTTTTGCTTTGTTTTAATTATTTTTTTCACTGTAATTCCCTAGGTAAATACCGAGTGAATATTTCCATCCGTAAAATCCGTCTGTAATTTACCAACAAAAATAGAGAGAGAGAGAGAGAGATTGAATACCTAGCTATATTACCTCCACATTCACATGAATCACGAATCTTATTTTATGTGATTTGTTTTTATATTTGTATAACATCTAATAATCTCATTTGTTTTCATAAACTTATGTGCATGCATGGTAAATAACAATTTAAGTATCAACCTAAGTCAAGAAAAAAAATCACATGATGTGTCATCTTTATATAAAATAGTATTGAATTTGATGAAATCGTCAAAAAAAAAAAAAACTACAAACAGGAATTGGACTTTCCATGATTGCATCCTAGGCTAGAGACTAGTCTTGAATGTAAGCTTTTATTTTTGACGGAGTGATTCCTGCAAAACAAGTTTTTTATGGAAACAAGGGATACTCTCTTATGCTTAAATTAGTAAATATAAAAGGATAAAATATAATATACTAAGGGGAAATATAATAAAATCATAGAGTGTGTATGTTGTATGTTTTATATTTCTATCTATAAACTTGTATGACTGACTTGTTAGTTGTTTATGATTTCTGGAATTGTTTGGTAATTGCCTGTGGTTCTTGAAATTGTTTGGTGATTCATTATTATATATGAAATTACTTTAGCTTTTCTAATAATAAAAGTATTTATAGATCTTCGTCATATTTGTTTATCTTTTCTGTTGCAGTGGCAGGTGCGGAGAATGAAGGTGTATAATTAGTGGAGATAATGGTGCTTGATGAAGAAGCTGGTGATTTTCAATATGGAAAAAACAACTATTGGTGTAGAAATGTAGTTATGTGCTGCATAGTTCTACCAGCTGAAAACTATATGGAGGTGATTGGAGGGCTAGAATCTCTAAATAGAAAAGTGTAGTGCTGGTACTAGGAGCTGAAAAAATGCATAGAGGTATGTGCTAGGAATAGTCTGGCTTGGTAAGAAAGAAAAAAAAAAATAGCGGAATGAGAGGCAGGGGAGGGGGAGAGAAGAGAGATGAACTCCAATTGTTTGAGCAAGCTCAAATGGTTGGAAAAGTTTTTTTTATGTAATTTTTATATACCATCAGAATTCAAGTAGGAATGTCAGGAATTTGGAAAGGAATTTGAAGGGGAAATTAAATTTTGTAGGAAATAATAGGACGTCAGGGGATGTATTCCGAAGAATTATATGTAATTTTTAGATTATGAGTTTGATATTTTAGGTTGAAACCCATGAATCTTCGAATAACAGTGCTGACTTTAGGAACATTCCTAAATGCTGACACATTGTTAAGCAATTATTTCCATTTATTTTTTGACGTAGGTTTGCTAGGCATTGTCCCAATCATGCATGTTCTTAAAGAGTTTTTTACTATACTAGTACAATAAAAATAATATTTCTCAAACGAGAACATCTTGAAAAATAATAATTTCAAAGATAATACAAGAATCAATACATGTGGGTACTGCCTGCACAACAAGGTGTGTTGTGCAAGTGCTACCTCTGCAACTAGCAAATTTAATTTTTCTTCTTGCAGATCTATGGTTTACAGATCATGAAAGTAACAAAAATAATCCATTGGCTAAAAAAAAAAAAAAGATGATATGGCATAAAAAGACGAGAAATGGGAGAGAAGAAGAGGAAAAAAAGAATGAGACATTAGAGATATAACAGAGCTCTGATGATGACACTTATAATATAATAAAAAAAATCTCGACGAGACGAATTCATGTATCGCCACATGTATCGCCTAAAGATGATGGTATACTCACTTGTTGGCATCTCATTATCAACTCTAAAGTTCGCTTTCTATGGTGTCTATAGATTTGTATTGTCAAGATCTTTTAATAGTATTGAAAGTATCGTCATTAGAGTTGTGATGTCTCTACCATCTCATTCTTTTTTTTTTCTTTTCTATTTTCTCTCTCCTTTTTTATGTTTTTGTGTCATGTCTTCTCTTTTTCTATATATTGAATTATTTTTGTTTCTTTCATGACTATTGTGTTTGGAAGTGTAGCTGTGATTGCTTTTTAAAGTGTTTTTTTATTTGGAAATGTATTAAAATAATATTTTTTTTATTTTTTAAAAAATATTTTTGATATCAACCATCAAAATGAAATACAAAAAAAAATTAATTTTATGCAAAAACAATTTTTGAAAATTAAGGGAACATAGTGCAAAACGATGCCTTAAATCTTTACAAAACATGCATATTAACTTTTGTGCATTTAAATGTTTGGTAAAGCATAGTTTAGGAATTATTTTTCAGTTAGTTGTGATAGTTTGAAAAATATGTTTTCCTATATGCTAATCTAGAGAAAAAAAACTCTAAAAAACTCTTTTAGTAAGTGTTTTTAAATGATTTTAATGTACTAATATAAAAAATAAATAAAAAATCTAAAAAAACATTAATCAGATGCATTTTCAATTAAAAAACATTATACACCACAATACCAAATACAAATAAAAATATTCTAACAATACCAAATACAAATTCGAATATTCTATTTGCTGGTTTGCATATCTCTGGTAGTATAAGTTTCTAAGATTTTTCACGTTCAGCAATAGATTCAAAGTCGTCCAAAAGGAGAGGGAGGAACATCTTAACGTTCACTTTCTCAAATCTCCAGTGGCAGGTTGGGAATTTAAATATTCATATTCAAAAATCCATAACTTCTGGATGACCAACTCCAGTAAGGAAGCTGAAACAATCATCATGCGCCGACATCAGACACTGGCAAAATAGGTTAATGAAAACGCGGTGCAATCGGTTCCTCAAATTTTGAAAAAAAAAATTTATATATTTTTAGATCGTTTTAATGTTCTGATCTCAAAAATAATTTTTAAAAAATATATTATTATTAATGTATTTCTAAATAAAAAACACTTTAAACCGCAACTATTATCACAATCTCAAACATACTCAAATCATGAGCAGAGTTTCTTCATATCACGTAAGGTAAGAATCACGTCCAGTTTCATTCTAATTATGGTTTACTTACATTTGAAAGAAACTTTCCAAGCATAATCAGTCTAGTGTCAAATTTATTAGGATTCTTCTGCTATCGAGCTCAAACTGTACAATGCAGTGCCACTAAAGTTTGACCAACTTGCCCTCTCTGCATATGGTAATTCTGCTTCCTAGACATGTAATTACCAAGTTGCAATGGCTGAGCAAGCAGCAAACAACGAATTTCACAGCATACAAGTACACCAGTTTTGCAGCATGCTACTAACAATACAAGGAGGTAGTGGTTGCTATAACAGTTGCACAGGTTGGCAGGTAGATCTATTGGCAAGGTATTGTTTATTGGCTGAGTTCTAAATCAATGCCTCTTGTAACTCAGTATACAAGGATCTGTAATTGTCTGAGGCATAGCCTAATGGTAGTTACTCCTATCCTTCAAAAGTTATCTATCAATCAAAAGTATGCAAGCATGACATGAAATTTGCAGCTGAATATAAATTTAAAGAGAGAAGCGCTATCTCCTACAGTTTCCATAAAAGCTAATTTAGAGAACAAAAAATCATCCAGCCTCCTGGATATAGACAGTCAAAGGAAGTAAAAAATGAGTACAGCAAAAACAATGAAAGATGAACATAACGAAGCATGTCCTACTCGGTTTCACATGTAACAAAAACACTCCTTTTCAATGTTACGATTGTAAGATCAGAGCAAAGAAATGCAACATGAAACAGCCACTCATCTTCACCTTGTGAAAAGTTCCTGTGAAAGAGACTGTCATAAAGGCATCGAGACACCTACAATATAAACAAAATAAGTAATCAGGTAGGTGGTTACATCATACGAAATGACAAACATAATGTCATGTTTGATGTAATTAAAGAAACAAATCTCATGATTACATCCCACTCAGACTAGGAAAACATGTATGTTTCAGTAACATAGTTCTTAAACAATTCAAAAAATAAATAAATAAATAAAGTGAAAAGGCTGTCATGTGAATGGTGATTTTATTGTCATTTCTGTTTTATAATTTTCATTTCCTGAGTATTGACAATAGAGAGCATAAATGCCACTTTGGCTATCTAACTCACTACAAAACAAAGTTCTTTTAGCAAATACAAAAAGATCATCTCAGTTAAAGGGGTTAAAAAATGACAGTTCAGTTCATAGTAACAACTAGCAAAAGCAGCATGGAAAAATAGTAGCTTGCACAACCTTTTGAATAGTAAAACAAGACTTTCATAGAGAACCAGTCATTAATTAATGGCTAGCAACTGTTCCTTTCACAGAAGTTCTCTTTGAGAAAACATGAAATCAATCCACTGAATCAACCAATCAAACTGCAGCCAAAATCTGAATGTTCTTCCATCAATCAGCATTACCTAATAACTGAGATCAATAAAAATCATTCCAGCATATGTAAGCATTTAGAATCATATGTGTCTCTCCTTCCCTCTCTCTTCTTCAGACCATTACCTACACACATTTCTTCTTTCCTTATCAAGCTCAGTCAAAACCATATACCATTCTTGACACCATAGCACCACACTCTTTTGATGCAGAAAGCAATTTCAGATTTGAAATTTTCAACCTATCACCAGAGACACTGTTGAAGTTGAACTTCGATCACCAATGGTCGTTTCTACTTTCATAATCAAGCTTCATCACAACAATGTGTTGTTCTTCCCACCATACCACCACCTCACATTTTATATCGTTAATTGAACACCATTGATAATCTTCTGCAGATTCCAGATGAGTTATATACCCCCCACCCCCAACCCTTCTATTTGGAACAATGCACGAACGTTACAAACAGAAGCAAGGAAAATATCCTGGCAGATATAAAGGAACACCAATAAAGGGGAGATATTTCTACATCAGAACTGCAGAAGTTCCCAGGATCTTTAAAAATAACCAAAACCCATAGAAAATTGATCAGTAAGGATCCTTGGATTTTTTTCCCTAAAAAATGTGATTGATAGCAACCTGCGGTTACCCCATGGATTCTGAATCTAAGAAAAGCCTAGACCATCAGTTGTAATCAATTGACCACTTCACAGGGCTGTGACAAAATCCAAAACAATTTATGCTTTCTATTGGTCATGATCATGGCTCCCTGTGGGAGTTGTTTCTGGATTAGATTTCCACAAGTCCGTTTATTGCAAAAAAAAAAAAGTCTTTATAGTCTACCGCTGAACAAGCTGATATATTTTACATTGTGGAGAACAATATAAATGTACCAGTTTCGGCCAGTAAAATAAACAAACAGGTGGCTAGCATAAAGCTGGGGAGAAAATGATAGGAACGGAAAACCAAACCCACCTTGAGGCACTAAAGCCCAGGAGTCAGATTCGCTAGACAAGCTCGAAATCAACCTCGCTGATGCTACCGCGCTGTGCAATGGAAACATCGATTCGACGCAACTCAATTGCAGTGGTAATCTATCCATTAAAACAAAAGTAAGAAAATAAATAAAGAGAATATCGAAAAGGCTTTTAAGAGAGGGAGAGGAAAAGATGCCACCTTGAGGAGCGAGAGAGGCGTCTTGTTGTTGCAGGAACAGAAACCTGAGTTGGAAGAGAGCTGGATTTCAGTGAAGAGAGTTCAGCAGATACCGATTTCTTGTTGAGCTTAAAAAGGAAAGGCTGTAACCTTGTTGATAACCTGGACACTACCTTCGTGGAAGCCATTTTTGCCTGTCTCTGTCTCTTAGGCCTTTGATTTCTGACGAGGGTTTTACTTGTTACGTGCCAGACAGGGCCAAGTAGTCGTGAGGATGGTACGCTGGTTTGGAAGCCAACGGCAGGTCGTTTCCACAGTTCTTTCAGCCTTTGCACAATCACCCCTAAACTTTGATCCTTTCTCAATTACCGCCTTGTATGCTGTAACTTCAAGCTTCTTTCCGATTTCGATAAACATCCTCAAAATTATTAAATTAATTTATGAGATTCACACAGGCATTTTGAGGATGTTTTAGGTTCTACACAAAAAGTCATCTGAGATGCCAGGTTTTATTGAATCTCGCATATCCTAGGATATTATATTGCTTAAAAACCTTGGAATTAAATTATCCTCTAAAATGAGGGGAATTTGGGATACCAAATGCTATGGCATTGTGATTTTTTTTTCCTTAATTAAATTCCCTCTTAAGTTGTCTCTTGTAGCCTTATTTTTAGTGATAATTAGACAAATATTTTAAGTGATTGGTGTGTGTAATGCATTATTTTACTCTATAATTATAATCATTTTATAAAATTTAATTTATTATTGTAGTTATCTCAATATATTAGGTTTAGACATGGATGTATGTGTTGAAAAGGATAATCGCAATATATTAGTTTTATTGTAAAATTAGATCCTTAAGATTTTAAGGATGAAATCATAGTTTTAAAACCCGACCCGGCGGGTCCACCTGAGGCTGGAACCAGGTCAGGTTGAAAAAAAAACAGGAGAGGAAAAACCCGGTATGACCCGGCAAGACCTAGTCAAAAACCCGGTTGCAACCCGTTGATTTTTTTTGTTTTTTACTAAAACGATGTCGTTTTGATTTTTTTAAAAAAATTTGACCCCTTGCTTTAAAGCCTGATGTTCTATGTGGTTGTCCTGATCTTATGATTTAGGTTGTGGATTTAATGGGTAGTATGGGTTGATTTAAGTCTATTTTCTAGGGTAACTTTTGTAAAATTGAATACTTTTTTTTCTTTAACACTAGGCTGGTTTGATAATTAGACATCATAATTTTACATGTTTTGCTTTTTATTAGGTTATCTTGTATGTATGATCTAACTCACAAGGTATGATGAACATACCTGTGTTTGCTGGGTTTTTTTTGTCATTTTTGTTATTTTTTTATTCATCTTTGTTATTTGGATTGTTGGAAAATAACATCATATTTATTTTTTATTTACTTTTAATAGAGTTATATCCTCACGACTCGAGTCACAAGTTTACATGTTATTTCTAGTTGATTTTGGGAATGTTTTTTGAGTTTTTATTATATTTTATTATTCAATATAAAATTAGTTTGGAATTGAACCTCATTTTTTTTTTTGCAAGCATTCTTTTTATATAGGTCATCAATTTTTTTTAATTTGTTTCATTTACTAGCGTTATTTTTTTCTATGTAATTAAATAAAATTAATTTATTAGATCAAGTCAAGTATAAGATTCAAGTCATGATTTTTTTTTAATACTTATTTAAAACATGCTAACTGTACATGAATATCCTTTTCGATTTAGGACAATTCACCAATCTAATATTAAACTGGTTTTGATTTAACAATTTCAAAACATATCCCATTAAGATATAAAATCCTTAAATTGAAACAAATGAATTATGTATATACGGATTAAAAAGTTTCAATTGCTATTAAATTACTAAACCAATTATCCAAAGTTTGCAGTAACTCTTTTTCATGATTTACGGTCATTTTATATTTTTCAAAAACTTGATTTTTTTAAAAAATTAATTTTTTATGTCTATATAAATATAAAAAATAATTTTTTAAAAATAAAAAAAATATTATCTAACTTATGTGTTGATTAAGTATTAATCTTGAATTTATTATTTCAATAATATAAAAAACTAATGACATTAATGACAGAACTATGGCCGGATAATAAATAATTTAGATGGAGTTGATGGATATTGGACTTGATGCCAAGAGAAAGATAATGACTGAAGTTATCTCATGCACTCAATTGATGAATCACACGTGGTCGTATTACAGACACAAGCCAGTTAAGGACCTGACAAGGAAAACAACAAATTATGGGCAGCCACGTGATCCTCTGCAGCTTACCACGTTTAGCATTCCTGTCTCCAAGACTATCAACAAGCCATATACAAAGTACAAACTGAACTGTATTCTCTCCCTATATAACAAGCTTTTTTTTTTAATTAAAAAAAACTACATCATCACTCACCCATCTCCACCACCCTCTCTGCTGATTTTCTAAGGTAAACTTTCTTATAAATTCCATAGTTCAAACGATGATGACGATGAAACTTTTGGTCAAGTTGTTTTTTTCTCTTTGCTTTTTTTCAGACTTTCATGTGTTATTATGTGGGTCATGTGATATTTTATGTGTTATTATGTGGGTCATGTTCATGTGATTGATATATTGGCATTGATTCTGGGATGCAGGTATTGAACCAATTGTTATTGGAAAATATGGTTTTAGAATAGAATTACCAGTCTAACATGGATAGTAACATATTTTTGTTGATTTGCTGCTGTGGTTGATATTTGTCATTGATGATGTGATGCAGCTATTCAATTGCTATTGGCTGATTGATCAATAATCATGCCAAAGGTTGTCGAGACGCAGTCCATGTTGCTTCAAGTACTTATACTGGTGTTCTTCTTCCTCTCGGCCTCTGTCAAAAATGGAAATGCAGGGATAACGAGTACTTTCATCCGGTCAGAGTGGCCATCTAATGACATACCTCTTGACCATGAAGTATTTGCAGTTCCAAAGGGTCATAATGCTCCACAACAAGTAAGCATTTTTACATTTGAATAACTCGTGCAAAAAAGATCTGTGGTGAGATTGCATGTGGACATATGAATCTGCTCAATTATTTTGTATGTGTTGCCCAACTTTAATGCTCATAGATTTATCATGCAATTATGTGAATGGAAAAGGGGAAAAAAATGGCGTTTCGGTGCATTTGCATATTCTAAGTGTCTTTCTTGCACCTTTAATATGGACGTCTTCTACACAGCAACTACAACAAATGAAGTAGACTTCAAGAGCAAGAATACTGATCGATGTGCTATGTTTTATGACATTACGTGGTTCATATACCTTGAAGTCTACTAAACTAAAAGTATGTTACCATCAAGCTCACTTTTCGTTGAGAGTCCCTGGAATCATTTTGTTTAGATGATGATGGGGTGATGCATATCATCTACCATATATATATCTGCATTTTGGTTCTTTTTATAGTTATTTATTTGTCATTTAAACATATTTTCCTGAATTGCTTTAACCATAGGTGCACATAACCCAAGGTGATTACAATGGAAAGGCTGTAATTATCTCGTGGGTGACACCTGATGAACCAGGCACCAGCAAAGTGCAATATGGTGTGTCAAAGAAGAACTATGATTTTACTGCAGAGGGGGCAGTGAGAAATTATACCTTTTACAATTATACGTCTGGCTACATTCATCAGTGCCTTGTTGATGGCCTTGAGGTAATTAATAACTTGAACCATGGAAGTAGGTGAATTCATGAATTGCTGAATAATTTTTGTCCTTTTCTCCGAGTAACATATAAATTGCTAATTGCAAGTGGATATAGTAGATTACTGTGTTAGAAATTACTTAAATAAATTCTGTTAACCTCTTACATCAATGACTTTAACAGATTCTGCGTTAGGCAGGGCTCGTTCACGTCGTAAATAGGTTCTATAGGCACTCTGGGCTTTTCTGCTATGCCAAACATATAAGAATGACTTTTGAGTAGTTAGTATGGATCTAAGCATGCTTTGATTGAATTTCAATGCTGAGTACGCCGATTGACACAGCACCAATTTGGAAATCTTTTTGGTTAATAACTATCTAAGAAATAACTAGTTGAGTTTCTTTCTTGTTTCCAGTATGACACCAAGTACTATTACAAGATTGGCAATGGAGGTTCTTATCGAGAGTTCTGGTTTCAAACACCTCCAAAGATCAATCCAGATACTCCTTACAAGTTTGGAATTATTGGTGAGTTGTTTCCTTCTGCACAGAGTTCTGGTTGAAAGTCTTACAAGCTGCTTTGAACTTTGATATGCACTGCTGGTTTTCATATGGATATAATTTGGCATCATAGATTTGATGGAATCCTTGCTGCTTATACTTGAAATGTTTATGTGATATGAAGCATCATAATGGCTATCAAAACACAATTATATAATCAAGTTTCCAGAACTTGGAGGAAATGGTTCTTCACCCTGACAATATATTCCCTATATCCGATGGGCAACCAAGGTATAGGGTTTCAGACAAAACTATGTCAGAATGTGTTTTGGATCATTTCTTAGCATTTCAATTGAAACATGGCATATTATGAAATAAAATGATCGTTATTTGAAATTTAATATTAGACAGGGCATGTCCGTACCAGAGTAATGTGTTTCTAAAAATTCCAACTTCTCAATGGCATCCCTCTATCTAACATGGACTTTCTCTTTTTGCAGCATTGTTCATTATACTTGTACTTTTCCTTTTGTCCTTTCTACCACCCAAAAGTTGATATACATAAGTTCTCTATATGCATGCCATTGTCTTTAAATACCAAAAAGTCTGCGATAAATTCTACTCCTCCTGTCTGGGCTTGGTGTCAGTGCCACCTCTATCTTCCACAAGTACTTTACCTTGGGGGTATTTTTTTTTTTTTTCCTTCTCTTTAACATGCATAAATCTGAGTACCCTTAACATGTTTCTACCTGTTATTTTCTTATGAATTTCATTAATAAGTTAGTCCTTTCTATTCTAGGTGACCTGGGCCAGACATATAACTCCCTCTCGACGCTTGAGCATTACATGCAGAGTGGAGCTCAAGCTGTCTTATTTGTAGGAGATCTTGCTTATGCTGATAGATACATGTACAATGATGTTGGTATACGGTGGGATACCTGGGGTCGTTTCGTTGAGAGAAGTGCAGCATATCAGCCATGGATGTGGTCTGTTGGAAATCATGAAATAGAATACATGCCTTACTTGGTAAAATGTTCAGTCA
>Ga0325404_1006331_pt1 | contig 12427 bp, 9 predicted proteins | sample PopdelMetagenome_18_FD_205664 | JGI IMG/M metagenome (GOLD analysis project Ga0325404, IMG submission 205664) | Populus deltoides microbial communities from Bellville, Georgia, United States - Xylem-Control-R1 | ecosystem: Host-associated > Plants > Phyllosphere > Stem > Wood/Secondary xylem... | reverse complement strand
TTGATTTAAATTAACAAGGAGATTATATCAGTAATTAATTTCAAAAAGGGATGGAGTGGGAATATAATAGCAACATCGTTTCTTAATTATTATGAAATAGAAAATATGATGTTCAAAGGAATCTAGAGATATTATGATACAAATGTTCAAAATCAAGATTCACAAAGAAAAACATTTAACTTTTACTATAATTATAGTATATTTTAACTTATAATAAAATTTCATATATTGATAGAATGTGTTGTAAATTTAGAATTAAAATCCATATGTATTGAAAAATTGTTAACGTAATATTTTTATTTTTCTTTTAAAAAATTGCTTTAAAAATAATTAAATAGCAAATATATAATATAGCTATGAGTCATATCAAAGAAATATAATTGATATGACATTTGAAAATTTGTATACATAGTAAATATTTATATAGCTTGCACCTCAATTCTTTTTTAATATATGTCATTGTCGCGGGTGTCAAAATCGTCAAAGCTTTTACTTTCTTCTCTCATTGCTCCACACGTCAAAGTTTCTAAATACTCTACAATTTTAAATATATGTTATGCATGTGCTCATCTTCTTCGATGGAGACCGACCCTTTTTTCTTAATAGCTCAAAGAAATTTATTAAACATCTATGGCTCAAAAAGAGATTCAAGTAGAGAGAGAAGAAAGTTGGATATTGGACATGAATACCCATCAAAGCTTAAAAGAGAAATGGAAGCACACAAAAACTTCTAGCTTTCGAAAATACCAATTCGTAGAGTAGGAAACAAGATGAGTTTTTTTTTTTCAATGAAATACGAGAGTTATATTAAGAAGCTGTTATAGTCATTAAGAACATACCTAGTTTAATAGCTAATAATTAACATCTCTTAAACAAAATCAAACATTAAAAATTCTATAATAAAAAAAACTTTAATGTATGATCTGAACGCTTATATACTTTTAAATGAGTTCTCTAGGACGAATGCCTATGATCTAAAGCATTGGCATGAGAGGAAAATGAAGCCAAACTCTATTAAACAATTTTGTTAGTCTACAAATATTAGAACGACAAAAGAATGTTTGGATCGAATTGAGAATATAGAGGAAAACAATTCTTACTTAATAATTTATTGCTATATAGTTGTATAGAAATGACACCAAACTCTCTCATTCTATAATTTAATTCGAGCTTTATGTGCAATAATGACAAAGAAATATTCGACATAGTTTTCAAATTGCAAAGTTGAGTTGATTTCTTGTCATGTGATTATGTGTTTGTTATTCTGTCGTATATTCTTTCTGTTTCCTGGTCTTGTAGATTAATTTACGGGGTGACCATTAGGGTAAAATGTACATCAAATGTTTTGATTGACACCCTTTATATTTATCATTAAATTGGGTTTTCTTGTAAGGCTTACAAATTTCGGATCCAATACTCAAATCAAAATTTTTATAATTGATTTGAGTTGAGTGCATTTACTTTTATAATATAATGTGGTTTGAGTGGTTGAAAGGTTGTTTGGTGGTCAAAATTATGAATTTCTAGCATCAAATAGTTATAAAAAAAATAATCTCTATCTATATACTTTATTTTTATTATAGCTAGGCTCTGTTTGGTAATGTAATTCAACCTGTTTTTTAAAATGTTTTTTTAAACTACTTTTTACTTGAAATGCATTAATTAAATTAATATATTTATGTGTTTTTAGATGACTTTAATATACCAGTGTAAAAAATAATAAAATAGATATAAAAAATATTATTTTGATGTATTTTTAATTGAAAAGCACTTTTATAAAATCACCCTGCATCACGTTACGAAACATACGCTATGTATTAGAATTAAAAAAGTAAAAATATAGGGGGTTGATTTGCACATTTTGTGCGTAGCTATGAAGACTTTTTGACTTTTCTAGAAAACCCTCTGGATTTGGTATGACTTTCTTACTAAATCTAACATGCTAATTTTTGTCAAACATTTTCACTTAGACTTCCTTTCCAGCTAATTGTTTTCTGTGAAATCCTGCTAGCTCCAATTTGTGCTCTCATTGTCTCAATAGTACACTTATCTATGAAGGAATGCTTTTAGGAAACCAAATGATGATATAATGAAAATTAAAATTTGTGTGAGACACTTGACATGGGAACCATGCATGTGCATCTAGTTACACCAAAAATGACCAAAGGAATCAATCTCGTCTGCAATTATTACACCCACTTTGGATAATCTTGTCGACAAATTGCAAAATTGCATCGCAATCACCTTTTTCTTTGTAATGTTTAAGATGTGATTTTATACCTTCCGAGCCAATGCCATTTCCACAGAGTGAGAGTTAGGGGCATTCCAAGCCATATTTAACGGTCACATCCCTAATGGTTTTTGATTATGCTGTGGCTTTGGGGCCAAAAACTAGTGCATTTGCATGCAAAAACTCAAGCAACAGACACAAATACACCTTTCTCCCGTAATGCGTGACAAAGAAATCAATTCATGTCCCATCAACTCGATAGTAGCCCTTCCATGAGATATCCCGAACACCCAATCCCATTATAGATCTCATTATCGCACTCCAAAAAGCTTGAGCAAATATATTTTGTTGACATTTCAATGCCTTTCCTTTATATATAGCCCACATATATGTTGCTTGCTTTGCTTAAATGTCTTCCTCTTGATTGATCAAAAGCAAGGATAGAAAAAGAAGTTAAGAAATATCTGAAGAAAAAAACATGGAATTGTGACCCAAGAATCTTAGGGTGCATGTCCTTTCATTTCTTTTTAATCAACCAATCTATAATATATGTAAGTCAAAAAAAAAAAAAAAAACAAAGTTCCATGAAGAGATCTTGTGGATCTTAGGAGTAATCCTCTCTTTTTTTTATTTTTTATTTTTTATTTTTTATTTAGGAGTAATACATTACTCCATTGTGGGAGTCCATGAGTTTGACATCTCTTACTAGATATAGCACTCAATGCCTTTTGTTCCACTTAGTCAACATACCACAGTATATTTTATATCTTAAATATTATGGTATCCCTAGAAACCGGAAATTATAATGGAGAGAATCTACTTCAACCAGATTGTCCACATTATTTGGTCCCTTAGTGCCAAATATAATAGCTAGCTAGGCAGCCAAAAGGGGACAGAAACAACCTCTTTTGACCACACCCTGCCTGTAAATATTATACAAAAATATGCATAAGTCATGGATTGAACGTAAATTATGTTGCTCTAGCTAGCGAGCATGGTGGCTTCTTTCTTTGAGAGCACTATAAAACACACATCGTTTTGAGAGAAATGCAAGGTTACCATAAGTCAACCCAAGCAACATGCACTCCTTTTTTATCTACTAGGAGACAAAACTAGAACCATATTTTTCACATCGTGAGAGGTGATTAAACTTCTAGCGATGCATGAACACCACGAATAATCTGCAAGGTGAAAAGTATCAGGAAAGCAAAACGGCCAAATTAATCGCCTTAATTTACTCAAGTGAAATTGTTAGATAGATAATGATGTTTGGAATTACCTATAGTGGTCGCTATGTAATGATTTTGATTTTCTAGAGTGATTTATACTTTAATTCTCGTGTCCAATTATTATATCTTAACCAAAAATTAAAAAAAAAAAACCTTAATTTTTTTACTCATACAGTACTGTTTTTATGTTAAAATATTTAAGTTATAAGCGAAAACTATTTCCATGTGTCTATCACTATCTTTTGATCACTAATTGATTCCATTAATAATCTTGATTTTTTTTTCCTTCCCTAAGTTCTCTAGTTCTATGGTATATATATTTTAAATAGTTTATAATTAAGTCGATTAAAAAAAAAAGATATTTTAGGATAGAATAACAGGGATTTTAATGCGGATCAATCCACGAGCACCATCAAGGATCCATTACATGTTCAAATGGGTCCAATCATAAGGTCAAAGATAAAAGCATTGAAGGAGGCAATGCATAGACTTGTTACAAAGGTTTCGACTATTGTTGATTTTAGAGATCCATTAAAGCATCAAGAGGAGATTTTAGTTCATCTAATCCAAGTGCAAGAAGGGTTCAATCGATGTTCAACATGGGCCTGATATGTCTGGTCCTATGACAATCTTGTTTGAGCAAGATTTTCTAATGTTATAAGAATTATAAGTAAGCAAATATTCTCCTAATAATTTAAGGAAGATTTCTGTCAAGTTTGATTTCTAAGCTATGGATGATTATTTAATGATTCTCTTAGTTTAAGAAGAAAACTAATAAGGCAGCAAAAAAGAAAGAAATTTGTATTTATTATTGTCTAAGTATTACAAGGAAACCTGGCTCTACAAGGAAAAGAAAGAGGTGAAAACTCTTCCTAGAGTTACATGAAGGTTTATTTTGGCTATAACAACTTTTAAAGCTGGAAAATCAAACTTATTTCTTTTAGTTCTCTTTGGTTATTTGCAGCAACATAGAGAAACTTTAATTCAATTTGAATTTTTAAATTTTTTAGGTTTGTTTAACATTGTTTTGGTTTATTTCAATTACGTTTTGGGTTTGATTGTAAGTGGACTTCATATTAGCACACATCTTGGGTAAATGGGTTCAAATCAACCCATTAGGGTGCTTTTGTTTGGAGTATAAAATCTCCTTATAAGACATTTTTTATTAAGTTTTATGATCAATATTGTTGTTGAACTATTGTTCTTGAGTGTTAGGAGGATTTCTCGTATTTTTTGCTTCTATAAAAAACTGAAACTGACTTATCAAATAATAACTAGCTTCGAGGCATTTTCCTTATACATCTTGTTCATAAATTTGTATTTGTAGAAAAGGGATTCTCATTTCAATAGTTTTGGTGTCTTGGAACATGTTTTCATTAAATCACATTCCTATTAGACTTATTTTGACTTTCCAGGATTCATTGTCAATTTTATTGTTGGTTGCGTGATATGTGATCATGAAGTTCTCATCAATTAGTATCCGAGTTAAGCTTTAAAATCAGGTCATATCTTTCTAAAAATTTCATTGTCTTTGTGTTCCATAAGTTTAGTTGTGTTTTTTAGTATTCTTTTTCTCTTTGTGTTTTTAGCATCTTAGTATCCAAAAAAAGTATTTTTTTTATTATCCCTAAACATATTAGTAATATAAAAAATAAAACAACATGAAGAATAAATATTATTCAAGCTAGTTCAATTCTACCATGAAAACACAAACAATAGAGAAACCAAATCAAACCATCATGAAATCACTTTAAAATTTATGTATTGGTTATCTGGGGTGGAATAACACTATATATTAAATATGGGATCTTTTTTAAATTGTTTGATTAAGTTTTTTATTATGAGTTAAATTCTACCGCAAACTAATCATACGTGAGTTTTTTTATTCTGAGGCATAACAAAACAATCTATAAACTGAGATTTATTGTTCATTAGGCATAAGGGTACTACATATCAACTTTGAGGTTGTTCCAATGTCATTTGGTATGGATTTCAGTTTTGGTGCTTAAAATTGCGTAATGGGTCAAATTTGCATCAAGCTATTAAACATGTTTATTAATGTTTGTTTTGAACTATTCATTTTATTTCTATTACATTTTGTTTATTTAGGAGTCAAATAAGTGTTTTCATTACTTTTTGCTTCTGTTTTATTTCGAGTTTTCGTATCGTCCATATTTTGTACAAATTTGCTTTGCTACTTGTGAAATCGTAATCATGGTTTTATTTTGCTTGTTTTTAGTATCTTATTGATTCTTGAGAAACTTTATATATACTTAAATTGCGTTATGATAGCCATTGACTTTGGTTCATTGATTTTCAATTCTGAAAGAACCGCAAGAAGATGAGCTAAGAGGTAAAAGACATAATGAGAATAATTGAGTGAAAAACCTTAGATTGTGGGGAACATGAGAGTTCTAAAATATATTTTCTTACTACTAATCAATTTTGTAAGATGTCTAAAAATAGTAACTCTGCGATATTGAAAGTGAATAACACCTTTTAGATGCAAGTTTTCGCCCAACAACTTGAGCTTCTAACTAGGGTAAAGAAGGATCTGTAAGATGAGTGGATTCAATAAGATAACAAAATAGTAGGATGAATGGATTGAAAATGGGAGCTGATCGGAGAGAAAACATTATCTAAAGGGCTGTATGGAATGTTAAAACTTACTTTATTGATTTTGTGGATGAAAATACAGATGTAAATGATGATGATGATGATGATGATGACGACGACGACGACGATGGCTTTGTATCCATGGGAAATAGAGATTGAGTTAAGAAAAATCAAAACTAAAAGAATGTTAGTTTTGACCAAGGTAGGACATTCAGCCAGAAGGAGAATCCCAATGATTTTAGGCTTCGTAAAGATTTAGGTAGAGAATTGGGGTCAATTAAGATGAAAATACCATCTTCCCAAGGAAACAATGACCTAGAGACGTATCTAGAGTGGAAAAAAAGGTTGAATGGATATTTAACTGTCATTACTACACTAAACAAAAAACAAGGTAAAACTCATTGTTATTGATTATACATTAATATGGTGGGATTAACTTGTTTTGAGTAGAAAAAGGAATGGTGAAAGGACTATTGATTCATGGGATGACATGAAAGTTATAATGAGGAAACAATTTATTCATAACATCTATTATAGAGAAATATTTAAGAAATTATAGAGCTTACATCAAAGGTTAAAAAGTATGGGAAGATTATCATAAAGATATGGAAATTACAATGATCATAGCTAATATGGTTGAATATAGGGAACCTACTATAGCTAGGTTTTTTAATGGGTTGAATAGATAGATAAGTAATATTGTTGAGCTACAACACTATAAGAAGATAGAGGACATGATTTGTATGGTTATGAAAAGGCAACTCACAAGGAAGAGAAATGTATGGTCAGCTTACAATTTGGGTTCTTCATCATCACGGAAACCAAATTTCAAGAGAAAGGAGGATGTCCAAGTGAAACCCTTCACTAGTATCAAAGTCGAACCACCCAAAACGAAGGATGATGTCTCTACGGGTTCTAAAGGTAAACCTAATATTCAGCCTTAACATACTAATGATATTAATTGTTTTAGATTTTAGAGGCTTAGGCATTACACTTTAGAATGTTTAAATAAGAGAATAATGATTATTAGAGATAATGAAGTCATAGAGTTTGATAGTGACAAATCTAATTGTGAAAACATGTCATCACTGAAGGATTTTACTAATGATGAGATTCCTACCTAGTTAAGGGTAAGACCTTGGTTATAAAGGGTACACTTCAGTTTCAAGTCAAGGAAAATGATATTGATCATGAAAGAAAAAATGTTTTCCATACTTATTGCCATATATAAAACAAGATGTGTAGTTTGCCTATAAATAATGGTTGTGCTAATATAACTAATACTACCCTTGTTAGTAAATTGAACTTAAGTACTACTAATCATCATAGACCTTATACACTACAATAGTTAAATGATTATGGTGAGATGAAAATGACTAGGCAGGTCTTGGTTCTATTTTTCTTTGGGAAGTATATTGATGAGATTATATGTGAAGTGATTTCAATGCATGTAAGTCACATGTTTTTTGAGAGACCATGGTAGTTCGATAAGAAGGCAATATATGACAAGGTTAGAAATATGTATATTTTTGTAAAAGATGGTAAAACCATCACTCTTGTACCGTTTACACATAAACATATATATATATATATATATATATATATATATATATATATATATATATGATGATCAAATAAAGTTAGAAAGGGAACATGATGATATGGGTAGAGAAAATCAAAGTGAAGAACAAGGTGAGTGAAGACCATTAGATTCGGCCACCACTCAAAACATTTATCCTACTACCCTAAACCATTTAACCACTTCTAAAACAACCATTTAACCACTTCTAAAACAAACCCAATTTTGGTGTGAATTATACAAAAAACTAAAGAAACAACCTAATTTTAATGATAGAGAAGGTGAGGTTAAATCTGCCTATTATTCAAACCAATCGATAATTCAAAGACATGGCTCACCTTCACAGAGCTTAGGAAGGAATTTCAAAGCCGTGGAACAATCCCAGATTTTTTTATCTAAAAAGGCTAAACAAATCTGGGAAAAGGTTTGACTTCCTATCTCTCTGCGACCCTGATGCAGATATCACAGAAAAGCTTAACAAGATATGGTTCTCTTCCTACAAGCTCTGTGTTAACATTGCGAAGTATTAAAGGCAAGTTGTAAAGCAAAAGCAATTACCTGTGCCAACTTTTTCACCTCAAATCAGAGTTCCAATAAAGCAAAGGGATGGGCATTCCTACATAGAGGTGTAAAGGAGAAACCGATCAGAAAATGTCATATACCAAACAAGTGAGGAAGATTGTGAATGGTTGAGTCATAGTCTGGTTGGGTTTTTTTTCAAGAGATACGGATTATGCTAAGATTAAAAACAAGATGCTGATGACTTTGCACAATATGGAAGGCTTTCGGTTCCTAGAGGTGTCTAAAGCAATCCTCACCTTCAATACACAATAAGATACGTAGTTTGCAGCAAATGAAGAGAAGGATTTTTAGGGAAAATATTTTGAAGAGTTAAGGCCCTGGTGCATTACTGATAAGGCCTCTAACATTTTCTCATGGATACTTTTTGGAATATGGAATATGGTCTCCCCATTGTAGCTTGGAATATGGAATGCATCAAACGTCTAATAGGGAAAGAATGTAAGATTCTTGGGTATGATTTAACTTCTGTCAATAAAGGAAATATATCGTGGTTAACAATCTTGGTAGGCAAGTCACCATCTGTTTCTCTTAATGGAACAATAAATCTCACGATTGATAAGGAAAAAGTGGAAATAATCATCTCGGAGATTAAATATGAGGCCTGCACAGATTTGACTTCGCTTATCTATTCCCTTGGGTATACTCTAGAGTCTGATTCAGAGTTGGACTGTACCTCATCACCAAGTGCTTTCGAGATAGTGGCTACAAAGGAGCAACAAGATATGGGAACTCCACTTTTACGGACCTAGATTATGTCACTGAAGTGATTATGAAGCAAAGTTTTAGCATATGTGAGACAAAGAAAGAAAGGGATGCATATGGCTATGAAGCTTAGGTTTACTTCCCGGAAATCCTAGACTATTACATGATTCAAGACTTGACTGCAAGTGGGAAATGGCAGATATCTACCCCTATGACTCTAGTCTTTAATATTCCACGTAATGATAAGGAAAACAGGCCAGATAACATGACTGTCATAGAAGAAGATCAACAGAGTTGGCCTAAAATGAATGTAGTCCGCAGCATGACTCTTAGGAATAGTAAACAGATTAGTGCCATTAAATGTCATGTGGGTCACAGGATGGCAGCCACTTCAACTGATTCAAATAGTAGTGCTAGAAATGAAGACTCAATTGATTCCTGCATCAAAGCTGTCAACCAAAGACTACAACTATCTCAGCCCCCAACAGACCTCTCTACAGCTTGTGATAAGATTGGGGCTAAGAAAGCAATTGGTCAGAAATTAGGTATTGACTTTTAAACAAATGGTGAGAGTATTGAAGTCACGATCTAAAAGGCCATCAATGTAGAACAAGACCATTGGGACAAGTATGTCCAGTAACTTTCTATGCATCTATGCATGGTTTTATGCTACTTTTTATGATTCTTAGCTGGAATGTATGTGGTTTGGGATCTAGTTTTAAAAGAAAAGCCATCAGCAAGTACATTAAGGATTTTAATGTTATTATATGTTTTATTATTGAATCAAAACTTTCATGCTCAGACTCTATAGTCTCTAGTCTATGGCATGGTCAGAAAATTAAATGGTCCTGCATAGAGGCTTAGGGTAGATCAGGTGGGTTGTTAGCCATGTGGGATGATGATCTCTTCATGGTGGATTCGGTTGAATTTGTTGGGAGCTGGATTAGCTTATTTGGCTCCTTTCTTGATGATGCTTTTGATTGTGTGATCATTGGGTATTATGGAGTTGGCTCTAGAACTGAAAGAGGAGCCTCCTAAATGGAGCTTACTGAACTTAGACATGCTTTTTCGGATTATCCATGGTTTTTAATAGGTGATTTTAATAAGACCTTATCTAAAGCAGATAGAAGCAGTGGTAAGTTAGATAGGAGAGAGGCTTCAGAATTCCAAGCTTTCATTGATGGTTGTGAATTGGTTGAATACCCGCTGGTAAATCATCGGTTCACCTGGTTTAAAGGTGGCTCTATAAGCAGGCTAGATAGAGCCTTTGCTCACACACAATGCCTATCTCATTTTAGTTCTTTGAAATTGATTAGATTGGATCATGGTCTCTCGGATCATTACCCCCTGTTTGTAGGGAAAGATCAAGTTAACTGGGAATGGAAGCCCTTCAAATGTCTAGACTGCTGGCTCATGGCCCCATCATTCCATAGCATCCTCAAGGTCTTCTAAAAGGTAATTGTGCATGATATCCCTGGTGACTTTCAGGTGATCAGAAGAATCAATGCTCTGAGACTGAAGTTAAGCCAGTGGAATAAAACTGAGTTTGGGAATTAGGACTGGGTTTTGCAGAATATCCAGTCTTCTATTCGGCTCCTCGAGGATTAGACTGAAAGTTGTAAGCTGTCTGACTCTGAAAGAAAAAGGCTATATGAGTTGAAAGGTAAGCAATGGAAACTCTGCAGATATGTAGAATCAATTTAGAGACAAAAGGCTAGACAGTCTTGGCTCAAGTTGGGGGATAGAAACACTCGTTTCTTCCACATCTCAATAAAAGTTACGGGATGCAAAAACTATATTCGTCAGATTATATACAATAGGAAGATTCTCTCCAGTCCAACTGAAATCAAAGAAGGAGCCAAAGCATATTTCTCAAACATCTACTCTAAATCCCTGACTCCAAGACCCACGATGGGAAATGCAGACTTTAAAAAGCTTAATGAGAACCAGGTTGCATGGCTTGAAAGAGATGTTACCATAGAAGAGGTTCACTTGGCCATCTTCAGCAATGAAGGCTCCAAAGCACCAGACCTGACGGTTTCAACTTCAATTTTTATAAGAAGTTCTGGGAGTTAATGAAACACGATTTATTCACAATGGCTCTTAAATTCTTCAGGAGAGGTCACCTTCCTAAAGGTATTAACACTAGTTATATTGCTTTAATTCCAAAAGTTGCTAACAGTTCCTCTTCTAATGATTATAGACCTATTAGTTTATTAAATGAGTTATATAAGATTATTGCTAAGATTCTAGCCACTAGGCTAAAAGAAGTTATGCAGAGTGTGGTTAGTCCCTCCCAATCAGTTTTCATTATTGGCAGAAACATCCTGGACTCAGTCCTTATTGCTAATGAAATGCTGGATATCATGAAATCTCAGAGCTGTCAAGGTTTTCTTCTTAAACTTGATTTAGAAAAGCTTTTGACACTGTATCCTAGTCTTATCTTAATGATGTTATGGGCTACATGAAATTTGGTGCTCGATGGAGGAAATGGATTATGGCATGTGTCTCGACTGCAAGACTATCAGTTTTAATCAATGGTTCCCCTACTTCTGAGTTCACAGCGTCTCGTCGTCTTCGGCAGGGGGATCCCCTCTCCCTTTTTCTCTTTTGTTTGGTTGTTGAAGGTATCTAAATTTTCATCAGCAGGAGCTTAAAATGGGTGCATTGTATGGCATGGATTCTGCAAGAATAAAAGATATTCATCATTTATAATTTGCAGATGACATTCTTATCTTCCTACCAAATGATCTTTAATGCCTGCTAAATGCCAAGAGAATGTTACGATGGTTCAATTTATGCTCAGGGCTCAATGTCAACTTCCATAAAAGTAGTTTGGTGGGTGTGAATGTTAATGGGATATATGCTAAAGGGATTTCTGGTGTTCTCAGGTGCAGATGTGATTCTTTTCTAATCAAATACTTGGGGCTCCCTCTAGGTGCTAATCCTAATAGGATTTCCATATGGAAACCTGTTCCCTCACAGATTTGAGGGAGACTCAACTCTTGGAAAGGGTGACTATTATTGATGGCGGGGAGAGCAATTTTGATCAAAAGTGTAATCTTTGCCATTCCTCTCTATTGTATGTCCATTTTCTGCATTCCAAAGACAGTGGCCTGTAAGATCACAGGCATGCAGTCTTGGTTTTTATGGGGTTGGAGTATTGATAATAGGAAAATACACAGGCTAGCTTGGGATATAGTGGCAAAAGAAAAGGATAAGGGCGGTCTTGGTGTTGGGAATATATCGGCAAAAAACAAAGCCCTCCTCTTCAAGTGGATTTGGAAATTGGGAAGCAATGACAAAGCTAGTTGGGCAGATTTCATTAAGGAAAAATATAGTCCAAAGTTCATAAACGGGATGCCTCAATTCAGGAAAAAACTTTCATGGATCTGGCGAGGAATCAGCTCTACCATTACTAGTATGGATCTTGATAGCACTCTTATTCGTGTTGGCTGTAAACTTAAAATGGGTAATGGTAACCATGTT
>Ga0325404_1006330_pt1 | contig 12427 bp, 2 predicted proteins | sample PopdelMetagenome_18_FD_205664 | JGI IMG/M metagenome (GOLD analysis project Ga0325404, IMG submission 205664) | Populus deltoides microbial communities from Bellville, Georgia, United States - Xylem-Control-R1 | ecosystem: Host-associated > Plants > Phyllosphere > Stem > Wood/Secondary xylem... | reverse complement strand
AAAACATAATTAATGTTGATTATGTGTTCGAGAGATCGCAGCAGGTGCTTCTGGATTAACAACGAGCATTATATACACTACAGTACAGGTGCTCGTCGGCTCCAAATATTGCATGACCTAATTAATTAGGGTTTTGATCAAATATTCTTCAGTGAGTTTTATAACATATAATTTAGGACAATTTGCAGGGAATATATTTTCTCAACAGTTATTTAATAATCAAGACGGTATGACATAGCTAGATATCATATACTCTGGTTTCTGTGCAAACAAATATTCTCTCCTTTTTATCTCAGCATATGCACCCACACACACAAAATAATTTGGAAAAACCTAATTATGGATCACAGCAATTTTTAGAAAAAAAAATATCAAGCCTAAATGAATGAATGGTGTCATTTAATTAGTTAAATTTTAAATTTGTTTTTTGAATATCACCAATTCAATTCTTATAAATCTCAAGACTACTAGAGATTTATATGGTCGTTAATTTCAGAGACTATAAAATTAGTTGAGGTGTGTATATAAACTAGTCTGAATATTTATATTAATAAAAAAAAATATGTAAAAAATCATTATCAAATTGTCACGAAAACTTGTGTAAAGATCCAGTAACTTCATAAATGTCTTGAGAATTAATGAGTAATTGTTCCCCAAAAGGAAAGTAAATGGCAATGCCACAGCTAATTAGAACAATTAGTAGGGTGGTATTTGACTTTTGGCTGGTGGGCCGTATAGTGTATGCGGCGTCCGATGCAAGGATGGTCAGTCACTCTCTCGAGAAATGAACCGTGTTTATGCAGTGACAAATCTACCCCCTTCTGGAAGACCTGGGCCAAAATGCTAACCCTTTTCTCTCTCTCTCTCTCTCCCCTGAGTAGGTGAGAGCATAGTTATTAACGGGTTGACCCGGTCAAGCGACCGGGTCTTGGGCCACACGGTCAATTTATAGATAAAAAAAAAAAAGACAATATTCTATCAAAACGATGCGTTCACACACCCGATTTCTTGAAAAAAAAAACAGAGAAGGAAAGCACAGGTAGTGCAGGGAGAAATTAGTCATTTTAAGCAAAAGGCAGAGTAAACTTTGTCATTAAGAAAACCTTTTGTTAATCACATATGCTACTGGTAATAAAGCAGCAAAAGACGAAGCCTTCATTTTTCAAGTAACAGACAAGAAAGAAAGTAAAATTTTCAAATAATTGTGCATTGGGCTGTGCAAAAGAAGAGTTACAAGTTGAACTTGGACAGTGTACGTAGCTTTACCACTTTATTTCGAATGGTGGAATGAATTTGGATTCTTCTCTGACAAAAAATGAATTTGGTAGGGTCGATTTTGGCATGGCTATTCACTTTCTCCTTCGATTCACTGACTGGCTGGTTTATATAATAAGTTGAATTTGTATTTTTTTTTGTATTTTAAAAGTATTTATGAGAAAATTTAATTTTTTTTATTTTTTTCTTTAAATTAGTATTTTTTTGATGTTTTTATATCATTTTGATGCACTGATATCAAAAATATTATATTTTTGAATATAATTTATCTATTAATTAAATTTCAATCAAATATTACCAATTAAATTAAATTGAAGATAAGAGTTGATTCCAAATAACCCGAAATAAAATAAAGGGTTTTTCTCTTTTATGGTTAGGGAAATATTTGTGTACTCGGTTATTTAATTTCTACAAGAGGGCATAAATGGTGTGGTGACTATTTGATTGCTTGATTCCATTAATTAATTACATCTAGATAATGAAATCCACCTTCTAACGCTATTCTAATTGCTATAATTAATAAAATAAAATAAAATAAAATAAAAAGAACTCGACATGATGAAGAATTATTAGACCAAGGATAGTGTGAGTATAGTCTATATATATATATATATATATATATATATATATATATATAATACTACCTATTATTTTTAAGGGTATGTTAAGGACAAGTGCAATTGTCAATTTATGAGAATTATGCACATTTGACTATTTCTAGAAGATGTTTTTATGTGAAATTATGAGTGAATGTGGTGGAGGTGAATTGATGATCACTAGCAGGGGACGAGGCAATTGCTACTTTTGCCAGAAAACAATTTGGTTGTATTTTTATAATGCTATCCATGCTATTTTTTAATTAAAAATATATTTTTTAATTTTTGATATAAGACCATCAAGTATAAAAAAAAATATTAATTTATTATCTTTTAAGAAAATAATTTGAAAAACACTTTTAAAAAACAGGTGAAAGGAAAAACCTTTAGTCTCTCAAATTATAAATAAAAATTTTTACTTGAATTAAAATCAATAATATTATAAATAAAAAAATTTAATTTATTAATTTAAAAAACACTTTAAAAACTAGGTGAAATAAAACTGCTTATACAACGTAACTTTTGAGTTATAAATAAAATATTAAATTGAAAAAAATAAAAATTAAAAAAATAAAGGGGGTTTGAAATTTTAATTATGCACGGATTGAAACAAAAAATGTAAAGAATAAAATTTAAAAACTATGGTATCAATAATTGGATATTTACCACATAATAATAAAGAATAATTTGATGTTTTTAAAAACTAAGGTTCTGTTTGTTTGCTGAAAAGTAATTTTTTTTTTAAAGTGAATTATTTTTCGATGTTTGGTAGTGTAATGAAAAATAAGTTGGAAAATATTTTCTTGTGTTTGGTTATGTTATGGAAAATAACTTATTAATGTTTTATTTTTTTCAAATTTATTAAAACAATAAGGAACAAATCTTACAAATTAAAAAGTTGAATGAGAATGAAATTGAAAAAAAATATATAATTTCATAAATTATCTCAAATAAAATAAATAATAATCAAAATAATAGAGATCAAATCTAAAAAATAAAAAAATTGAAAGATGAAGAAATTAAAATAATAATTAACATTTTATAAATTATTTCAAATGAAATAAGTAACAATCAAAAGAATGAGGACCAAATTTGATAGATAAAAAATTTGAGGACCAAAATTAATATAAAAATTAAATTATAAGGGATGAAATTGAAAAACAAATATTCAAAATATATATATATATAGCAATCAAAAGTTTGAGGACCAAATTTGATATAATCAGTAAATAATATAATATTTCTAAATTTTTAACAACTTCCGGAAAGTATTTTCCGTCCAAAATAAAAGGAAAACATTTTGTTGGAAACTAAGATAAATTTTCCTTTGATTGGAAAGTGTTTTTCGTTGACCAACTTTTTTAATGGCAAACAAATACATGAAAGTTTGAAAAATGATTTTTCAGAAATTATTTTCTAAAAAACTAACGTGACCTAAGAGAAATAATTTTTAAATGTGGGGATTAAATTTTGAATGCATCATCTTCCTCCTTTTGCACCAACTTATTATAAAGAAACCTCCTTATTAAAAGGAAGTTTTCAAACCTAATAATCTCAAAATCTGCTTTAATATTATTAAATCAAATCTCAAAGCCACTCAGCAAGATTCCACTAAGATAATTGTGCACTAACGTTTGAACATGATCATGATTGGTCACCCAAAACCGTCGCTTTTTTTATTAGATAAAATTTAAAAAATTTATTTTTTTATTTTAAATTATTATTATTAATTTATGTTTTTAATAGTTTTGATATATTAATATTAAAAAAACCTACTAAAAAAATAGAGGCACAAACAGCAGAAAAAGACGTACGAAATACGCGGGTGATGATGTAGTTTGGAGCAGTTAGTTTACCGAACAAGAACTACTCAATTAAAACCTTTCTTTCTCTAATTCTTTTACAAAAAAAAAATATTTCTGTACTTTGACCGGTCCCACTCTAAATTTAATAGGCTATTTAAAAATACAGTAGTGGGGGCAAGCTATTTAGAGGTAATTAACAGGAGTCCCGTGGATTTCTGGTTACAAGAAATTCTTTTTATTGTTTTTTTAGTGTTAATAAAATTAATTAAAATATATATAAACTGGTTCAAGTATTCATATTATTAAAAAAATTATAATAATAATTTATTTTTAATATAATTTATATTTATAAATATATTAAAATAATATTTTTTAATTTTTAAAATTTATTTATGATATTAACATATCAAAATAATTTAAAATTTTAAAAATAAAATTTAAAACAAAAAAATAAAATAAAATTTATTTTAAAAAAATAATTTTAAAATATAAAAACAAACAGATTTTAAAACAATATTTAAAAATATTATTTTAAAAAAATTATTTTAAACCACAACTACTATTATATCCTTAAATATATTATAAATCCAGAAGAAAAAGGGGAATTCCAATCTTTAAAGTCAATCTTAATTAGCTTCTCAGTGTATCAATAAAATCCTAATCACGTTTTTCTTTCGATTTTGATCAACAAAATTATTAAATAATAACATGAGGTTCACGATATATCTCTTTTTATATATTTAAATAAATCATCAAATTTTGTAATATCATCCCTTTAAATTACCCGAAGCTCACCATGATGGGTAGAAAACATGAGATCCTAACCATTTTTATGCAGTTAAATCTATCCTGCAAGGGAATATTTTATAGTAAATTCATATATTTTTATATAAATAAATGATAAATTACCTAGTTTTACATGATAATTTAACATCTGTATTAAACCAATAAAAGAATCTGACTGACAATCTACTTATTTGTTTAAGAGATTTGTTTTTTTTATGGTTTTGAATTCAAGTTATCTGGTTACTAATATGATAGCCACTTGAGACTTACATTATCATTAATTTCAAAGCCCATAGAATTAGTTAAGATGTGCGTAAGCTGACTCAGATATCCATATTAATTAAAAAAAATTAACTAAAATGAAACTTAGGCTGGGAATTTAATTGACAAAGTGTTAATAAAATGTGTGTTTGGTATTTTTTTAATTAAAAATATATTAAATTGATATTTTTTTATACCAATATATTAAAATTATATATAAAAAAAACATTAGTTTTAGATAAAAAAAAAAACAGTTTAAGAACCAGTTGAATTGTAAAAACAAACATGGATGTGTTTAAATTGTTCTTAAATTTTTCAATGTTTTTCAATCATTTCAAGACACTAACATTAAAAATAAAAATAAAAACCCGAGAAAATATGTGTTAGGACAACGTTAGCTTCATTTTCAAACTTGCGTTGCCAGACTCAAGGTGTGCTGTCTTCTCGCTCTCAATCTGCATTACCTACCTTCCTATTCCTATATATACCATAATCCTATCTATCGTCACTAATACTAGACTATTTCTCTCTTCCAAATCTCTGAAATCTAAACGTTAACTACATTCTGTTCTTTTCATGCTTTCAAGCTTTTCAAGAAAAACAAACTGAGACAGACAACTTCTTTTTCTTTTCAAGCTTTTCCAGAAAAACAAACTGAGACAGAGAACGCCAGGAAAAGAAGGAAAAGAAAGAGAGATATGGGACCGCTTTTCCCCGCGGGGATTCTAATCGCTGTTGTAGTGTTTCATGCTACGGTGGTTTTGTCTTCTTTTCCGGCCACTTTGCATCTGGAGAGAGGGGTTCCGGCGAGCCATAAATTGAAACTGAGTCAACTCAAAGAGCGAGACAGAGTGAGGCATAGCAGAATGTTGCAGTCTTCAGGAGGTGGTGTTGTTGATTTCCCTGTCCAAGGAACCTTTGACCCTTTCCTCGTTGGGTAATTCTATCTTTTAAACCATATTTGAATCATGAGTTTTTCTTAGTTTTCGGATTTCTTTTCTTGTTTTGCAAATTGCTGTTGATGAAGACTGGATGTTTTGGATTATGGGGTTTTAAATTTTGGATTCTTAGACTCTTAAATGAGATGTTAAATGTGTTTTTAGTCTCAGTTTTTTTTTTGGTTCTTTTTGTAGGCTTTATTATACAAGATTACAATTGGGTTCTCCTCCAAGAGATTTCTATGTACAAATAGACACTGGAAGCGATGTTTTGTGGGTTAGTTGTAGCTCCTGCAATGGCTGTCCTGTTAGCAGTGGACTTCACGTAAAGCTCACTTTTTTGTCGCTTTTATAACCATATTGTTTCATATTTCTATTTCCAGTTTCATGAATTTTATTTAATGAAAAGGAGAGTAATTTGGTGGTACAGTGTTTTCAATATTGTTCCTTTGGTTCTCTTATTACAGATTCCACTCAATTTCTTTGATCCTGGAAGCTCACCAACAGCCTCGTTGATATCTTGTTCAGACCAAAGATGTAGTCTTGGGCTTCAATCCTCAGATTCTGTCTGTGCTGCACAAAACAATCAATGTGGATACACCTTCCAGTACGGTGATGGCAGTGGCACATCAGGATATTATGTGTCGGATTTGTTGCATTTCGATACAATTCTTGGCGGGTCTGTGATGAATAATTCTTCAGCTCCTATCGTATTCGGGTGAGCTATTATGGATCTGTCAAAATTAAGATGGTAGTTGTATGATATTCATTTGTTTGAACTCTGGAATTCATGGATTCTGATGGTGGATTATGAAACAGGTGTAGCACGTTACAAACTGGGGACCTGACAAAGCCAGACAGAGCAGTTGATGGGATATTTGGGTTCGGACAACAGGACATGTCTGTTATCTCCCAACTAGCTTCACAGGGAATAACACCAAGAGTGTTCTCTCACTGCTTGAAAGGGGATGATTCTGGAGGTGGTATATTGGTTCTTGGAGAAATCGTGGAGCCGAACATAGTTTATACTCCACTTGTCCCATCACAGTATGTTTTCCTCCCTGTTTAATATCTTTAGATTTCCCTCACAGAGCGGCAGTCATTGTTTTATTCTTCTGAAGCCCTTCTCAATTGACTGTTGTATCTATGTGCTTATTCTAGTACTCTCTACTACATAGCTATGAAATCTGGTCTGACCTTCTGAGCTTATGTAGTTCAGAATCATTAGTGCTTGTCTCTCATTTGTTTGGCATGTAGCTTCTTTACTATATTATTTCAGTTGTTCTTTTGGTTGTGATTCTCTTCTATTTTGTATTTGACTCACTGTTTCTAATGGTGCAATCTCATAAAATATTTATGTTTGCTCATATTTTAATGTCAATCATTTAAAGATTTGGAAGCCATTGCTGTTTCTGGATTCAAGTGGTTTTGGTTGATAAAACTCTATGCACTTGGTATTATCTTGAAGGCAAGGAGCAGATAAGCTCAAACTTCGCATGTCTCTAATAATCTGTTGCAGAATTATGTTTAAGCTTGTCCCATCCTATTGAGTTTGATAATCTGGGCAATCTTTTCCTGTATGGTGATGCTTTTAGCCTTTTCTACTACCATGGAACTGAAAGTGATGAATTTTTCCAGTTTGGCTCATGTGGTGATAACGTATAACTTTGGACCTCATTTTTAGTTTCGAAGGATAATTATTCTGCCTTTAACTAATATATGGTAAATTTGCAATAAGCAAAGAATGTCAATTTTTAAATAATAAAATTCAATAACTTGGTTGGTATTTTAATCTATTGGTTCATATGGAAATACGATCGGGGTGAAAAAAATATTCTTGTCATGAAATTACATAGATCAGCTTCTTCATTGACATGCCTTGTACTCACCATCCTAGACAAGCAAAATCATTTCAGTTCAACACTTTAGTAGTTTACTTTAAGAGGAACGTAGTGAAGCTTAAACCAGTAGTCTTGCTACCACAAGAATGTTATCTTCCATGTCAAAAAATCATTTCGAGCATGATACCATAATTGTTTAATAACTTTGATGGTTTAGCTTTATTGATTGGTAAGATAACCTTGCCCCTCCTTGGTTGTTAATAAACTCTCGAACCTTTGGAGCATACAATTCCTTACTGCATCAAAAGTTTCCCTGACCACCTTTATATGTGAATTTTCAGGCCTCATTATAATTTGAACCTGCAGAGCATTTATGTCAATGGACAAACTTTAGCCATTGATCCATCAGTTTTTGCAACATCAAGCAATCAAGGAACTATCATTGATTCTGGAACGACCTTGGCATATCTAACAGAAGCAGCCTATGATCCTTTTATCAGTGCTGTAAGTGCTCAAAGGAAATTTATATCAGCTAATAGATTGAACATTGTTAAGGATCTTCATTAGCCACTTCTTTAGAATGATATCCTTATCATGTTTTTCTTGCAAATTTATTGGGAATTTTGTTTAACTTTAGCAATGTTTGAATTATTTAGTTGCTCTCTTGTGCAGATAACATCTACTGTTTCACCATCTGTAAGCCCATATCTTTCCAAGGGAAATCAATGTTATTTAACCTCTTCCAGGTTCATTTTCTAACTCCATTATCTTAGTTCAATTTCCATTTTGTATGTGGTGTCTTAACCCAGAACCATATGTTTGCTTTGTGCTCAGTATCAATGACGTATTTCCTCAAGTTAGTTTGAACTTTGCTGGTGGTACTTCCATGATTTTAATTCCCCAGGACTATCTTATTCAGCAAAGCTCTATTGTGAGTTCCTTAAGCTTGATATTAGTAACTTTCTATTTTATCCTGTTAAAAATGTCTAGATCTTCTTGATTTGCATCGAAGTTGCTGGTGAGTTTATTGATAATGGTTTTCCTTTAATTGAATATTCCCTTAATTTATAAATGGATACCTGGTCTTGATCATTTTCTGTTCCTGGCTTCTTTGTTTGCTTTCCTTCTGATTCTGATGCACAATAATGAACAAGGTTTAGTTGTTATTGTGCTCGCATTTTCTTTTATCTATTTTCCATCAATTTGAATACAACTTCAATGCCATCTTTGATCACTTGTTCTTCCATGGCTATGCTGCACTATTCACAGACCCAACTTCCAACTATTAGCCTTGGTTTCTGCTGAGAACTGAAAACACATCAAGAGATTCTATAAGGATTCTCGACGATTGAATGTGGTTCCTTTTCATATTGGTCCCAGTAATTTGGAATTTTGGTCTGGCATCCCTATACTCTAACCAGTACGATTGAATTGGTGTTGCAGAATGGTGCTGCATTGTGGTGCGTTGGCTTCCAGAAAATTCAGGGTCAAGAGATAACAATCTTGGGAGGTATTGACACTGAACGATCTTCTTTGTTTCTTTTAATTCCCTGGAATTATTTGCTTGTAAAGATCATATGAGGTTATATATCAATTATCCAAAGATATAGAAATCTAAACAAATTCAAAATTTCATTTATCAGGGAAAGAAAGCCCAAATTTTCATTTTACTTTGTGGTTTGACTTTTATAGAGCAACTGTACTTCTGCTTTGGTCTAAGCAACACAGCCTTGTGCAAATGCGCAAGAGGCCGTAGTTTCTATTACCTGCTGATGTTTAACCGTAATCATTTCCATGATACTGTGGCTGTACTACAACAGAAAATACATTATCTATAAAACATTTAGCGTTCCTCTTGCTTTTGCAGAACCGAACATTAGAATCTCCTTACATATTTTCAATGTTACAACATCATTTCAACATTTTTCTATGATCTTTTCTTTTAATTTCACCTTGAGGTGCTAACATTACCAGCTTCATATCTGCTCATTCCTATTTGTTGCTTTTTAGTTCAATTGTATTGCTAATTAAAAATATGAGGAAATTGATTAAAATTTCACCTCAAAAAGGAGAAAATTCTTTATGATTATCCGTTTCTTATTTGTGACATGTTTTATAATCACGCCATTTATCATGAATTTTAGCTTATCATCCAGTTTTATTTTTATTTTTACTAAAGCAGCGTGTATGTGCTCCTGGTCAGCTCTTTCTCATTCATATCCAACCAAAAATTGTGTTTGTGCTCCACTGCTGATGTTTTTTTCTAAACATAATTGCTTCAAAACTCCATGCATGGTTCTCAATGAAACACTTAATACTCTGCTCTGATTAGCACTCTTCAGCTTACATTTATCTTCATGTCCTAGATAATTTCCGCTACCAAGTCCATGTACAAGTTGTGATAGTCTAGCTAGCAGCCACCTACCCTATTTCTTTTTTTATGCTACCTTGTTTGACCCTTTTTTCGTCTCTCTCTCTTCCTTTTATTTGAATAATCAGTAATCTTTTGCCTACGAACAACATTTGCTGTTGTCTTGTTTTTGCAGATCTTGTTCTAAAAGACAAAATCTTTGTTTATGATATTGCTGGTCAACGGATTGGATGGGCTAATTATGACTGTAAGTTTTGATTTTCTGTAATCGGCATTAGCATTGCGTGTTATTAAAATCATTTAGTTATTTAAATCAAGAATATAAACACAGAAGAGATTCTTGCTAAAGGGTAATTTATGAAGCAAGTGTTGGCAAAATAAATAGATTTTCTCCCTTTAGAAAAGTTGTCAGAACTCATTCAATATGCTACAACAACGAAATAGGATATGATTCTCTTTAGTTTGCAAATTTATTTAAGATTAGACCTGCTCCTTATCTCCATTCCTTGTCTGTGAATTATCATGTTAGGCTCAATGTCAGTAAATGTGTCTACTGCCACGAATACTGGCAAAAGCGAATACGTCAATCCGGGGACCCTGATCAATAACGGTTCACCAGAGAACATGCCTCACAAACTGATACCAGTGACTATGATACCATTCCTTCTGCACGTACTATTGCTCAGCTGTTACTTGTTTTTGTAGCACACCATGCAACGCATCTGGAACTTTGCTTCACTGTAATGCGCTCTTTCTGGTCTATATTTGAAGCAACCGGCAGGGCCATGCAGTATTACTGCTTTGGTTGCATCCAGTTGCTGTCTGGTGTGCAACTAATTTCTGAGTGTCTTTTCTTCTGAACATACTTCGTCGTCGGCGGTGTACACTGATACTTTCATGATTCATCCATTATCGCTCTGGCTCTATTGCAAGCGCTGTAAATTTACCTTCATATAGGATTTTTGATCTAACAGCAGAATTAATATATACAAAATGTTTCGGTTTGGTTACTTTTTCAGTGTTTTCTGTAGTTTGTATCCATAAACAATTTGTGAGTTAAAAGTAACACCGTAGTGGTTTGTGACATAATTTACTTGGATTCTTTTGGTCCAAGCATTTTTAATAGAGCAATGTGTCATCTGCTTCCGTTAGATTGTGTTTGGTATGCTAAATAAAGATGATTTTTTTTTTAAATGATAAAAACAAGAAAATAAATCAAAATAAAAATTAATGGGTTTTTGACATGTTTTACCCAGGTCATGGTCATCTCAAGTATTTTCTAGGTCAAGTTGGGTCAAATTTTTCTTAAACCCAAACCTATGTTATTTGACTTATCAGTTTGATTGCCATGTCGTGACCTGACTCGGGGGTTGACTAAAGGTAAGGTCCGAATCATAGGTTTGGAGAATTAACTTGATTTTTTTTTCAGGTCAATAATAGAATAAAAGTGATTATTATTATAATTCTAAAACTCGAGTTGGACTTTCACTCGAGATAATGCCTGAGTCACGAATCTAGTTGACTATTAACTTGAGTCAATATAAGAATAAAAATAGTTATTATTATAGTTTTAAAACTCAACTTAGAAATCGACCTAAGGCAAGGATCATGTCACAAGTTAGGGGGGTCAATGTAAAGATAAGAGTGACTATTATTATAGTTTTAAAACTCGATTAAGGGGTTGACTCGGGGTAAGTCACATTATATGATGGTCAACTCGGGTTGACCCAGGTCAAGATAAAAAAAACCCGACTCGGGGATCAACCTGAGGAAAGGTTCGGGTCACATGTTGGGAGGGTCAACCTGAGTTGACCTAATTTAAAAAAAAATCAAAGCAACCTCCCGTGGACCAAAATAATTCAAAAAACATCAATGGATTTTATTATAATTTAGGTTATTATAATATTATTAATTTCAACGTTTAATATAAACTAAAATAAAAAAAAGTAACATCTAATTAGTTTTTTAAAATATGTAATTTTGATAGTAATATATAATAAGGGTAGAATAGACTTCTATATATTCTACCTTTACCTTATATTTGAATACCTTTTTTACTTCTTGATTTAGTAAACAATATATGTTATAATCTATACTTCAAACATTGGACAAGATAAGAATATTAATGTCATTATAATATATTATTTTATTTTATCTAATGTTTACCGAGCACAAAATAAGATAAATTATCCAGTTCAATCTAATATACACCAAACACAAGATATGATAATTATTTATCCAGTCCAGTCATGAATGCTACTTTAGAGAATTTGTCTATTTATTTATTCTTTTACAAAATTATTTAAACATTTTTATCTTGACATACAAGTTAAAAAAACCACTTTTATTCACACTTGTGATAAAAGACACTGGACGCAAAGAGATGAGAGATGGAGATGATTGGTTAGCACATCTAAGCATCTAGATGTTCATTGGATTGTATTTGGTTAGTGTTACATAACAAAAGAATATAAACATATTTGGAGATGTAAAAATAAATATCTTTAGAAACAATTTTAGAATTAATTTTTTCCTTTCAAAACAAAAATAAAAG
>Ga0325404_1006329_pt1 | contig 12427 bp, 8 predicted proteins | sample PopdelMetagenome_18_FD_205664 | JGI IMG/M metagenome (GOLD analysis project Ga0325404, IMG submission 205664) | Populus deltoides microbial communities from Bellville, Georgia, United States - Xylem-Control-R1 | ecosystem: Host-associated > Plants > Phyllosphere > Stem > Wood/Secondary xylem... | reverse complement strand
AATGGGTATGAATGAAAATATGTATTCTAAGCTCATGAAGATATATAATAGAACATAATCCTTTATCAAGATAAAATATGTGTTGAATGAGAATGGTGTTTGGATTTCTAAGGATAATAAAGAAGCATAAGTTGAGGAAGAGCATGATGTAGATGAATAAGAACATATTATTAGTAGTGATGATGAGTTTAAAGCGATGTTTGAGACACTATCAACGCTTCCTCGTCGGAAAAAGTTTTTATAAGTATTTGGACATCTAGGATGGAAAACCTCCTAACACTCCTTGAAATGAATGTGCATCATCTTATAAATACTCAATTATATGTATTAGCTATTCAAAAGGAAATGGTAGGTGACTTAAAGGATATCAAAAACACGATGGATAATCTTCTCTCTCGTTATCCACCACCCTAGATTGTGTATTAGAGTATATGCATTGTGTTTTTATGTTTTATCCTTTTTTTTTTTTAATTTTCTTGTTGTAATGAATAATGTATTATTTTAAAGATTATACAATGAACTTCTTATTATTTTTTATCTTCATTACCTCTCCATTATATGTTTTTTTATATATTTAACAAAGAGGGAGAGAAATGTAACTTACATGTGTGCATTCCGTTGCAAAAAAAGAAGAAGGAAAATTTGCTTAATAATATATGCAGACATTTAGATGGAGAAATCTAATGCACATGTTATTACATTGCTTAGATTGTGCTAAATTGTTAAAGTTTCATATATATTGCATTGTAAAAGATAGGAAGAATTGTTGACATTTAGAGTCACATATTCATGTTTTTATATATTTTGATGATGATAATAAAATGAAAAATGAACTAATAATATTCTTGGTTAAGAATAAGCTTTAAACAAGTTTTATATGAAAAACATATCAATAAGCATGACGGATTTCATGAAGAAATCAATCAGGAAGTCCGAGAATAAAGAAAAGTCGAGACTTAGATTAAGTCTTCATTTTAGTGCTTATATATAAATCTTTATATCTTATTTGATAGCACAATTAAAATGAACTTACAAACTTCACTCTGCATGCATTAAATGAATGATAGTAAAATATAAGATAGACTGTTATAAAAATTCACCTAAGTTAATATGATAAATCTAGAATTCTCCTTAAACTGGTTGACCGTTTAATGTGATCAAATGAACCGGTTGACCACATATTCATCGGTGATGAACACTTAGGAATTATACAGGAATCGATTGATTAATTGGCTTGACCAATCTATATTGGTCGATTGTTTGAGCTGTTAGTGGGATTATAATGGCTATAAACATCTTATTTAAAAAAACAAACATATATATATATATATATATATATATATATATATATATATATATATATATATCTTCTCTGGTTGCTAAATTAACAAGAGAATTCGAACATATATCATATAAAATCTATTTTAAAAGCAAAACAACTACAAAATCATCAATCATTGATCATGCTCTAATTTGTACTATTAAACCTTCATATCCTAACACAAGAGTATTCAACCTCATTCTTACAACACTTAAACACCTTCAAATCCTATAAGTGCTATTTCGTGAGATATAGGGATGTTTGAAGTTAAATTGTATTATCCACTCTACTAAGAAAGTTGTTGTGAAAAACAAATTCATTCTTGTAAACATTTGAGAGTTAGGTTAAAACTCCTGGAATTGGTGAGGGAATTTCACCAAGAAAAAATCATGAAGATGACATATCTTCAAGTGGGAAAATCTTGAAGAATGAATTCCTTCAAGTGGTGTAAAAAGCTTAGTGTGGATTCATCAAATGGCTATTATACTCTTGAACTTAGAATAGTGAAGGAATACAATACTCAATTATGGTTTGATACTTGAGGTGTGGATGTAGGCTTACTGAACCATGTAAAAAACACGTTTGTAAATTCTCTCTTTTATCTCTTTACTTTAAGTACTTTAATTGTATTGTTAGTTATTATATTTAATTGAAGTAATTTGCATTAATTATTGAATTTACCGATACACCTAATTCAGCCCCCATTAGGTCTTTAGTTACCTTAATCCTATAACAACATAAACTCCTATAATATAGAGTTCACTTAAGTTCCAAGTTACACTCGAAGGATCACACAAGCATAATAGGTAGTTAGTCCATCTAGTTTAAGTGGTAATATAAGCATTAGCATATGAAATTATTGATATGAAAGCTCGGTTAAGTATGACATTTTCTTCATATTTTTATAGAGAATCATAATCAAGTGATGATGAAGATGATTTTTATATTAATAGAGTTTATGAAGATAAGAAAGACAAGGAAGATAAGAAAGACAAGGAGGATGAGGATGTTGAGCTTGTTAAGCCACTAACCAACTTATGACACCTCTTACTCCAAAACTTAAGTATGTGAGTGGGTATACCCAATATGTATGCAATGATTACGTTATACGTCATAAGCATTCATGATTATCAGGTGATGAACTGGAAGTTGGATAAAAATTCAAAGACAAGTTTAATTGTATTACTGCAGGGAAGCGGTGGCATATTAAAAATTTATTACAGTACAAGGTCTAGCATTCAACTAAAACTTATATGCAATTGGGATGCATTCAAAAACTAATATATATATATATATGGTATTTGTGTGAGAGTATCCCTAGAAATTTGATTCATAAGAGATCTCAAAATTAAAAAGATCACACACATGTCGAAACCCACTTATTTTAAAACATCATCATCAGATTGACTCATATATCTTTGTTGAGGTGATGTTGACAATTATGAAAGATGATATAAGTATAAGTACTGTAAAATACAAGCTATTATGAAGAGGGATTATCAACGTCACCAGTATGCTAGGATTGATTTGATTTGTGGTTAGCAAAGTTCCCACTATATTACTTTGATATAGTTAAGATGTATTGCTCTAATCATATAATGCGGCAGTTTGACCTATCTCGACACATCCCAAATTATATTGATATTGGTGATAAGTTGCATGGGATCAATCATTAAGGTAAGTTGGAAGGGAAATGGCTAGTGATTCATGTAACTTACCTAAATCTTTGGAGTACCTGTATAGATCAAATATTTAAGGAGTGACATTCAACAATTGTCTAGATACATACATGAGATGATGTTTATCCAAAATATACTGATTTATTGCACCTATATGGTCATATTTTCCAAGGTGTTTACATAATTCAATGCATTATAAGTCCTAATATTCAAAACATAATTGATTGGTATGCAATATGTTTTTTTCTATTTAACATTTATTAAATATTGTTAATGTTATTATATATGATGAATGTTAATTATTTCTAATGTATGTATACAAATTCATTACTTATTATAGAAAGTTTAGAGAGCAATAATCGTTATCTATAAAAACATCGATAAAAAAGGACATACCATGGCCAACAGTATGTTTAATTTGTGCTGTGATAGACTTTAGGAGGTTGAGGAGGCTAAGCATCTTGAAGCGGTGTTAACAGAAGATAAGATTCCTTATCATGAACAAAGACCTATTATTAGGGAGGTCAATCCATCCACAAGCGATTCAGGCTTATCCACGAGCTAATGTGATTTTGATGTTGACCCCTACATATACTATTAGGCTCTTCCTTAAGTTGGACTGATTGAGGGGGAGGTGTAGTTTTGTTTATGAGCACTTCATGCTCGCCACGAGCTCTTTAGACTTGTTCATGAGCACTTTAAGTCGGTTTAAGCACTGGGGTGATTTTTAAATGTAGTTAGATTATATGATTTAATGTTATAAGAATTATGAATTGTAAAATGTGTTTAATTGTGAATTGTTAATTTTGATTAATTATGAAGTGTGTTGGTTTTTTTTAATTATGTTGCAGAGGTGAATTGTAAATTGTGTTTCTGAATTGTGAAGTTGGGTTATGAATTGTGATATTAGAAAATGAATTGTAAAGTTGTGTTGTGTTAGGTTGGGTTGTGAATTGTGATGTTGGAAAGTGAATTGTGAAGTTGGGTTATGAATTGTGATGTTAGAAAATGAATTGGAAAGTTGTGTTGTGTTAGGTTGAGTTATGAATTATAATGTTGGAAAGTGAATTGTGAAGTTGTGTTGGGCTGGGTTGGTTTTTATTAGCAGGGAGTTAGAGAGGCTAGAAAAACCATTATGGCTATATGTTTTGGGCAAGTCACATGTCTTGCAAGCGACTCACATATCGCTTACGAGGCTTGCAAGACACCAAAGCATGTTATTTTCATAATTGTTTTTTGAACTTTGGTATTTTTTCAATATTTTTTATTTTGCTCATGTCCAAAAACACTCATCATAATTTACTCACGAATACAAAGTCATTGCACTTGTTTTCTCACTAAAATGAATTTGTTTTAAGTAAAATATTTTATGTTGTAATTTTTATATATTTATTTTTCATAAAATATTTTATAATAAAATCAGTAAATATAAATTAATTTTAAACTTATTTAATTTATTAAAAAATATTTTTAGTTTATAAAGTTTTATAAAATATTTTATAAACCTCCATCACTATTGTTGTCGCTTGTACTACCATCATCATTGCATCATCACCATTATATCATTTCATCTATCACCATAATTTCATTACTCTATCGCCAACATCAACACCAACACTAACACCAACACCATGTTACTACATCTATCACAATAACCTCACACTCTATCATCACCCCCACCCTCACCCCCTATTCTTACTTTTATACCACCATTATCGTTACCATAATCACTATCATCATCATTTTATTATATATCTAATATCATTTCTTGTCAAGCAACATATACTTTTTTATATAAAACATTTTATATGTAAAATATTTTGCAAAATAAATGCTTGTTTTTCTACCTAGTCATAAGCCATGGTAAGCATAAAACATAACCAAACATGAAAAATAATATATTTTTAGAGGAAAGATAATTATTTAATGCAACAAAAACTCTTAAACTTATTTATTTAGTTGTATCGATTATTCATTTTTACTCATGTATTTTCAATTTGGTCACTTAACTCTAGTATTATTTCAATTCATTTAGTTAACCATCGTATTTTTTAAATTTGTTTGACTAACCGAATAGTTAATTTATATTAAGTTTCAATAACCATTGTGCATGCTAATTATGTGATCTCCTCGTATGTTTTGAAATGAATGATTTTTTTTATGTTCTTTCCATTTTTTCCTTGGCAGTATAATTTTTTTTTGTGTCTCTTATCCATTTATATTTCTAGTGCTATGCCTTAAATGGATTGATAAATATGTATGCGAATTCTTCTTCAACTACTGTTCTTAACAATGTCATTCCTGTCATTACAACAATATAAAACACTATTACTATTATTATCATTGTCATCTTATCATTAATATAACTATTATAACAATCTTTACACTATTATCCCTTCAATATCATCATTATCACAACAATAATCCTACTATAACTAATCAATGACTTATTTATTAATGTTGCTAATATTTTAACTTAGTTGTAACTATCACCACTACTACAATAACAATTAAATTGGCTACCAATATCCATCATTGGGATACTATCACCCAAACCATTTTTTTTTGTTATTATTATCATTATTATTTTGTCATTTCTATAACCAATTTTATAACCATTATTGCTATTTATTGTTGAACAGAAAAACAATATAGTAATATATATTTAAAGTTTGTGTGTGTATTAAATGGTAAAATTATAAATATTATATATATATATATGTGTGTGTGTGTGTGTTTTATATGAATATTGAGATATGTATATGTTATACCGAATTCAAAAAAAATATAAATATTCTGCATGTATATTTATACAATATAAATATATATCTTGAGATTAGAGTTGAGTTGAGTTTTTTTTATTGAATTTGATAATATTCTTATCATATTCATTATTAATTGGATAAGATAGTTGTAACTATCCGTTAAAAAAAAAAAAATTATCAATATTCCAAGGTCCGGTCAGCTTAATAAAGCTTAAAAAAAATTAGCATCCCAAATTGCAATCATTTTAAAGCTATTAATAGAAAATAGCTTATGTTATGGAAATTATTCTTCTTTAACACATTCAAATAATAAAATTAACTATTTGTTATTTAAAAATGCAGTAATTAGGAATTAAAATAAAAGGATCCTTGATGCCTGAAAGTTGGGACGGAATACATCTAATTTAACCACTAAAACAATTCTCTAATTTCACGTCTTAGGTCATTCGTTTGAATTGTTCAGTCATCCAAGGTGATATTCCTCTTCTTTCTTTTCAAAGAGTAAAATCTGGATCCAATACATTGAATCACTAAGTGGTTGCTTTTATTAAAAAGAAATAGAAAGCTAATTATGAAAACCAATTATGAACACAATTTCAATATAAATAGAAAATAATAAAAAAGAAATAGAAAGCTAATTACGAACACAACTTCAAAGTTAAAATTTCCTTCTCTCCAAGTAACCAACGCAAATTATTGTGTATGGAACTCCCTTTATGCATGTCCTTGATTTGTTACTTTCCGGTTAAAATACTAAGAACATATTTTTTATTTAAAAATAATATATATATATATATATATTAAATTTTTAAAATTTATTTTTAACATCAACATATTAAAACAATTTTAAAAACAAAAAAATAATTCAAAAAAATTTTTAATTTATTTTTTTTTAAAAACACTTTTCAACCACAAAAATAAATTTTATATAAATCTAATATTTAATTCCATGCTCTTGTAATTAATATTAACGTGATCAAGGTAGAATATTTTTTTATTTAGAGAGTGTTTAGAAATGTGGTAGCGGTTGCTTTTCAAATTATTTTTCATTTCAAAACACATTAAAATAATAATTTTTTTATTTTTTAAAAATTATTTTTGATATCAACACATCAAAATAATATAAAAATATTAAAAATATATTAATTTTAAACAAAAAAAAATAAAAATTTAATTTTTTTCAAAACCACTTCACAGTGCCAAAAATAGCCTTAATCAATCCTTTTACTCTTGAATTGTTAAAATATCATCCTCCTTCCACCACAATTGACAACTATGCTAACGTGTTTTTATTTTGCTGCAAACAGAGGATGGGCTTATTAAATAATAAAAGAATTGTTTTAAAAATGAAGACAACAACATAACACTAAAACAAAAGGGAATTAAAAAACATTAAAAAAAATATCAAATTAGTGTTTCATTTTAGTTTTTTTTTTGTAATGATTTTAATGTATTGATATATCATAAATTAAAAAAAATAAAAAAATAAAAAATTATTTTAATATATTTTTAATTAAAAAATACTTTTAAAAAACTTTACTCTATAATATTAAATACATACCGCATCATTGTGCAAAATGTTGAACTTAATCATTATGAAAATAAAATTAATGTCCATGTTAGGTATCACAACTTCAAAAATTCTTTTTTTAGAAAAGGGAAGATGAGATCTTATTTTTATTTTTATTAGTGTAATTTTGATGCATTTGATTTTCAATAAGATTCTATTTGATCAACTAAAGTTAATGCCGTGCATAATATTTTTATAAAAATATTTTTTAATTAAAAATATGTTAAAATAATATTTATTTAAAATTTTTAACATTAATTCATCAAAACATTAAAAAAAAACTTAAAAATTAATTTGATAATTTTAACTTTTTAAAATAAAATAAAAAAAACATTTTTAAAGACAGATTTAACTGTAAGAACGAACAGACGGGTAACCTTATATTCCACACGATATTCAACAAAGAAGCGCGAGTCAGAATTGCCGAGATAGTGGGTTTGGTTCGTTCAACGACGTGGAACAGAAGATTGGCGATATTCAATGGAATTGGCCACGTGTCGGTTAAAAGTGAATGAATGGTAGGTGTTGAAAGCAGGATTTTGATTAGACAAAAGGGACGTTGATGTGACGGAAAAGAGACTGGGGTCCACCACCCATCATATCCTCAGTCCCACGCTAACCTACCCTACCTAGCTGGCAGGGCGCTGCGCCCGTGCCTTTGCTAACGTGCGCTTACTGTTCATTTGGTGGTGATCTTATGGAGTCGATCGTATTGCATTTGAGTGCGTCAGCCAGCAGTTTATTTGCCACGTGATTTTGGTTATTAGTCAAAGAAAATATTCAAATACACGAGAATAGTCAATCAATTAACAAAATTTCTAACGGGTGGAAAAATGAACTCGAAAGTGGGTCTAAGTGTGTTCCAACGGCTTTATAGAAATTTGAATTTTTTACTTAAAATTATTTTTTTGTATTTTAAAATTTTTTTAATACATTAATATCAAAAATAATTTTTTAAAATTAAAAAAATATAATTTTGATGTATTTCAAAACAAAAAATATATCATTTTATTTTATTTTTTTATTATTATTAATGTAGGTATCCAGGTCAGCTTGCGCGCACCTCGATTAATCCTATAAGCCCTGAATTTAATGACCATGTAAGTCTCAGTAGTCATCATAATAGTAATTACAACATTTAAACCTAAAATCACAAAGAAAATAAATCTCTTAACCCTAAATTTTTATCATTAATTACCTACTAAATCATCTTAATTCGTTGATTGATGGGTAAATAGCTTTTTTTCAAAGTAACTTGAAAACAACTTTTTATTGTTAAAATGTTTTTATTTTACATAAAATAAGGATTTTCTTAATTATAATTAAGACTAGATTACTTTAAAACGCATATTTACCGAATATAAAAATTAAAATGTCTTTATAAAACGGAAAAGAAAAAGGAAAAGAAACGAAAGGCAAAGTAACTGAGGCCTAAAGGAAGGTAGAGGAACAGAGTCTCAAAATCTAGGCTAGATCTTAAATTGTACAGAAGATATGATCTCTTGTCTCCGAGTGCCTTATCTAAGAATAATTACGCAGACAAAAGTCAGGAGGTCGCGCGATTTGGTAATAATCGTCTAAGGCCCGCACCACACTATGCATCGGATAAAAATAAATTTTATATGATAAAACAAATTTACACTAATTTTTTACCGTGAACTCAAAGGGTTATATTTTAACAGAATAAATTGAGGATTAAAGATATTAATAAATGGTAAGGAAATTTTTTAATATTAACTAAAAATTAAGTAAAGAAATTGAAAAATGAATGGAGATTAACATATTTTATTTTTTTAATTATATAAAAATGTTTTTTTAAAAATACTAATTTAAACTTCATTGAAACTAAATGATTGGTTATAATAATTCCTTCTTTCCTTTTTTTTTTAAAAAAATATTACTCTTTTATGTTTTTTATTTAATAAAAACCAAAAAGGAATTAAATAAATCTTGGCGATTTCAAATGAGGGTAAGAAAAAAAATCTAATTAAAACCATTTTATTAGGTATTTTTCTTGCCATAATATATGTTTTTTTATATAAATTTTGATAGCGTAAAAGTAGAGTACATGTGTTCTGTTTGAGCTATTATTGATGGTCATTTTTTGTCTGCATTTATTGATGGTGTTTACAAACATAATGATGAGGTTTGAGATGCTTAAAAAATAGGATGTGTTTGTTTTTTTACTGTTAAGATTTTTTATTTTTTTGATTTGATGTTGTTTTTGAAGTGTTTTTAAAAAATATTTGATATTTTTGATATAATAAAAACTTTCTAATTAAAATATTTTTGATATAATAATTTTTAATTTTTGTTTGTTTAGTTAATATATTGTGAAGCAATATTATAAATCCTGAATTTTTGTTCTTCACTAATATATATTTTAAAATTTTAATTTTTAATACAAATTACATGAGTATATAGGCTACTAGGTTTTGGAAGATTTTGAAGTTTAAATATCTTTCATAATTTTGATGATTTAAAATTATTTATTATTTTTTAATTTAAATATATTTATTTACAGTAGTGTGACTTGTTGGAATGAAAAAAACATGTTTTAGATGTCAAAAATGCTAGTTTGGAGAGCTTGACAGCTTGTTAGGTACTAGGAATTTTTATGGTTGTTGGGCAGTGTTCTTCGTTTTTTGGAAAAAATATTATTTTAGCTTTATAATTTGAACCAGTTTTAATCCGTTTATTTGCACTGGACACTTTGTTAGACCTGATTAGTCAATAATCTAAAGTTTATTCGCATCAATAACAAGTTTTTAATGGATTTTAATCTTAGGGTTTCGGTTTTGAACCGAAACTCATTTTCATCAAATCATGTTAATTCTTTGATAATTAAAGTGAATAAGTGTCAAATTATCAATCATTGCATAATTTTCAACATATTTATGTCCTTGGTTTGATCGTATCTGGTCTGGGTTAGGGTTAACGTTGTTGGGTTTGGGGTTAAATGTTCTTTGTGTTCTTTTTTTTTTGTATAATCCATTTTGGCCAAGAAAAGTTGTGCTTTTGTGTTTTTTGCAAGTTTAATATGTTTTTTACATTGGTTTTGTTTTTGGAATCTTTGGTTCAATTTATGATTGAACCAAATATTTCAGGTCAACCTGAGCAAATTAAAATTAGGTCAAAGGGTTAAGACCTTGTTTCACTTGCAATTTTTTTGCTAAAGAGTTTTTTGGTTTAAGAGAGTATTTGACAAATACTCATTTAGACCTATTTTGACAGTTTTATTTAAAGAAAAAATGAGTTTTTTTACCAAACAAAGCCTAAATAATAATAAAAAATATATTTTTTTCTTGCATATGGCCAAAAGTTCTAAAATTATTTAAGAATCTTTTTTTTAAGAAAAAAAATCTAAAATGCTTTCACATGTTTTTTAAAAAATATTGCTTGGATTTTACAACAAGTTTGTAAAGTTTCAAAAGATTTTGACCTATAGTTAAAAACTATTAAAATAATTGTTTTTGACAAGAAAATATATTATTCACTTTTATTATAAGCATAAAAACTTTAAAAATGATTAATATAAAAAATATTATTAAAGATAATAACTTATTACGACTCACTTTAATATAAGAATAAAAATACATGTATGAGGTTAATATTCAAAATATTATTGGAAATAATAAAAGTCATTCACTTCTAATATAAGAATATAAACCACAAGAAATTTTATCCGAAATATTATTTGAAATGATGCAATGATAAGCCTCAATGATAATTGATGATATTTCACAATTCTAGATCAAGTTCTTGACCTAGAAAAACAGAGTTCGTTTATCATAGAAAACCTGTCATAATAGGTTGATAAAAATAGAAACGCCATCAGACCATAGTAAACAAAGAAAAATAATGCAACTTATCTCAAGTAAGGTATATTAAGGGTGTTAATATATTCTCTTTATACAACTAGTTCTTTAACTAGAATCTCTAAAAGACCAATTAGAATTCTAATAATCATAATGTTAGATACCAATTTCTTAACCAATCAAAGACTTTCCTGAACACGTTTGGAAAGAGCCGCTGCTATGTCTCGTTACCATGAGGAGAGTATAAAAATAAAAATCAAATATTATCAAAAAATTATTTTCTTTAAATATTTCAAAATTGAAATGATTTTACAAAACCCATTGCATCGTATATACGAAAAGCACAAACATTATTACATAAATTAAACTACGAACACAAAGTTTTTCAATTTAGAAATAGTTTCTTCTTCTCCAAAATACTTGCAATTACAAAGCATATGCTCTTAACCATCACTATAATATTTATTCTCCATCTCTTTTAGCTTGTCAATGGCTATAGTGATTGATATTTTTCATTTTCTTATATTGGATATTTCTCGTGTAATAGTCTTTTGAAAGTAAACATTTTTCAATTTACAGTATAGTCTTCATCAATCGATTCATGCTACTGAACTTCACTCCTTGATTCATCACTTGATAGCAAACATCATTTGTCTTCAATTTCGTCAACACACAATACTTTAAGACTGTAGAGGAACAAGAGATTTTGTCTTCGAACTGTTATTTACCCCCACTAAGATTTTAAGGCAAATATACTTTTAGGATTTCCCAAAGCTAACCGACAAACTAAGATCAACGATTTCAATTGTTCGAGAGTGTGGTTGTAACTGTTTTTCATAATGTTTTTCATATAAAAATACATTAAAATAATATTTTTTTATTTTTAAAAAATTATTTTTAAAATGAGCGTGTCAAAACATATAAAAAATTAAATTTTAATAAAAAATTTTAAATTTTTTAAAAATATAGATACAATCACATTTTAAACCATCATTACAGTTATTACCAAATAATATTTAAGAACAGATTTATAAACAAAAAAGAGAGGAAAAAGAAGATTAGGTATATTTATAATACGTCTCTTAATTATATGCAAGCAATCAGTTAATAATTCAACTGTCACTTTTCAAAATCAAGTCGCTTTTCTAAATCAAGTCGTGAGACTTTTCAAGAACCTAAAAAAATCTGGTGCCACCTATTCTAAATTTGGTGCTGTCGTTTCTCAATTCAATTCCTTTGTCTTGACAACTATTTCAGTAAGAAATTTGGATTTT
>Ga0325404_1006321_pt1 | contig 12440 bp, 6 predicted proteins | sample PopdelMetagenome_18_FD_205664 | JGI IMG/M metagenome (GOLD analysis project Ga0325404, IMG submission 205664) | Populus deltoides microbial communities from Bellville, Georgia, United States - Xylem-Control-R1 | ecosystem: Host-associated > Plants > Phyllosphere > Stem > Wood/Secondary xylem... | reverse complement strand
CTCTTATTATTTTTTAATTGAAACTTTTTATCTATCAAATTTGATCGTTATTCTTTTGATTGTTACTTATTTTATTTGAAATAATTTATAAAATGTTAATTATTATTATTTTAATTTCTTCATCTTTCAAATTTTTTATTTTTAAAAATTGATCTCTATTATTTTGATTATTATTTATTTTATTTGAGATAATTTATTAAATTATATGTTTTTTAATTTCATTCTCATTCAAATTTTTAATTTGTAAGATTTGTTTCTCATTATTTTAATAAACTTGAAAAAAAATAAAACATCAATAAGTTATTTTTTAACTCATTTTCCATGACATAACGAAACACTGGAAAGTGTTTTTCAATTTATTTTTTATTATACTACCAAATATCAAAAAATAATTTACTTTTTCAAAATTCACTTAAAAAAAAAATTATTTTTCAACAAATAAATAAGACCTAAATCTCTATTTTTATTTAACTTTCATATATCCTTTTTGGTCCCATTTCAAGATTTTTTTTTGAAGAACAATTATGCTCCCCTTTCTTCATAGAAACAGTGTCGCCCAATCATTGTAAGGCTTTTACCCGATATTTGACTTGTACTTCACTGCATTTTATATATTTTTTTTTCAATAAAATAATTTATACATGGATTTTTTTAAAAAATATAGTTTTAAAATTCTAATTAAAAATTAAAAATTTTATGCATATATGTAATTAAATAAATTAAAAAATACATGTTAACAAAAAAAAAAATCATGAACGATACCTAAAATAAAACTGGAAAATTGAAAGGTGGGCGTCGATCAAAATATTTAATCTCACAAGATAAAATGTTTATTCAGTTGTGTTTGCTAAATTTTTTTATTAAAATAATTGTTCTATTCAATCAAATGATAATAGAAATAAGCACACTCATTAAATTGCTTGACTAAAATAAAAGAAAAAAATATTACCCAAGACTGCACATATTAGAAATATTATCTAAAAATATTTTTTTATATTTTTAAAAATAAATTTTATCTATATAAAAGATAAAAAAAAAAATTATAACTGAATCAAAAAAACTTCTTCAAAAATTAAATGCATAACTAAAAAATAATTGTCATTTCAAGCATGCTCTCTAAACAAAATAAAAAAGAGAAGATGTATTGATCTAAATAAAAATAAAAAATATTTGAAAAATACATATAAAAAAACAGTAATTTGTAAAAAAAATTAAAAAAATATAGAAGAAAATGCGATGTTAGGATCCATGCACGGGCTTGCCCTGGAAGGGCTGCCTGAATGGGTTCTTATTTGTTTTTTTCTATATCATGTTATCCACTTTAATTTTTTTGAAAAACATTAGATGACGTGTCGCCCACAAACCAAATATTTTTTTCTCTTACTAAAAATTTGTACAAGCAAGCTTTTTCAATGTATTTTTTTACGTAAAAAAAATTAAAATGTAAATTAAAAAGTTTATGCATACATGTAATAAAAAAATCAAGAACTATGTGTGGTAATAAATGAGAAAAAAAGTATTAAAAATAATTAAAAATCAAATAAAAAAATCAAATATGTTTATAAAAAAACATTTACTCGGCTGTGTTTACTGAATTTATTTATCAACATTAATTTTTTATTCAATCAAAGAATATTAAAAATAAACACACATTAAATTAATTAAATAAAATTAAACTGAAAAAACCAAATATTATGCAAGACCACACATTTTATTTCTAAACTCTTGAAATTTCATTAAATAGAATCCTTTTGAAATATTTTATCAAATTAAATTTCTTCCTTCCCATTAATAGATACAAATGATATTATGATGCCTCACGCACCTTTTATTTTAAATATACAATAAAAAACTAAGTTCTGTCATTTTTTGGTCATGGTTTAGATTAAAAACGAAGAAGAAAATAATAAATAAAAAATCATTATTAACAAAAATAACAAGATAAATGGATATTTTTAAAAAATCCATTTATAAAAAATCTTTAGTATCATGAAATCATGTCATCATTACCGTCTCACCAGACAATTTATTTTTAAAATTATAATAATAATTAAAGGATAAATTTAGAATTAAAAGTTTCTTGCATAGATAATTTACATGTATAACCTCTGTTGTGAAAAAGCTCATTTTAAAATTATATTTATTTTTATGTTTTTATCTTGCATCCATATTGTTTCTATTTTTTCTACCTATATTGTAGTTTTGAAACCCAGCCAGGCCCTGCAACTCGATCTAGGATCCGGCCGATCCAGGGCTAGAACCGGACTAGGTTGATAAAAAAATAAGATAAGCCATGACTCGATGTAACCTGGCCGACCCGATAGGTTGACCTGACAAAACCCGGTCAAAAACCCAGTGACCTGGTCAAAACCCGGAACCCGGACCTTGAACCAGACCAAGTTCAAAAACTATGACCCATATCCATAACTAAGCTAAAAGCTATATAAGAAATAGAAACAAAATAACAGGGGATTCGAACTTCAAACCGTAACAAATCTCTTACTATACTCACTACGGGGAACAATAACAAGACGTCGTCGAATTTCAGTAGCGAAACTTCAAATTGAACAAATCTCTCTTTTGCCAAACCCATCGGAGGAGCGACACCGCTCTTCCCCCAACTTAAACGTCTATTTTGAGCAATTCAAAGCAAGGCTGCTTCCATCGATAGCTGCTCAGGCGACAACAAAAAAGTATAATCTGTTCTAATAATGGTAGGAGATTTATGAAGTGCCGTCCCCCTTGATAACTAAGAACCTATTTGGTTACGTGGGAGTGTCCATGTTTCCTGCGGTTCTATTGTTTCTAGCTGTTTGGTTAACAGTTACCCACGTTTTCAAACTCCATGGGGCCTACACAAATTGCATTCCAAACACAGGTTAAGCAAAAGCAACTCGTTGTTGCTTTTGCCGTGGCCGCTATTCAGAGAACGCTGCAACCTTTACCAAAAAATTAATTAGCCCTATTTGTCCTTAACATCACGGTCGTTTTTCTTATGTTCGTACTTTATATACTTGTAAATAGTCTTTGTTCACAGGTCTTATAGTGACATATAAGCTTTCTTTTGTAGAATATAAACTAAAGGTTTTTTTTGTCTAAACTTCTGCCAACTGTAATGCTCTATACATTACATATTAATGTATTATCATTATCTTCATTGGCATTAAAATTAAAGAAATATTTGTAATACTAGGCAATGCAAACATTGGCTTGCATTCGTGATGACATTAACGTTGTTGCATTCAATACGTTTGATAGTCATCTTGATTTCATTCATTCAGATACTTTTTTCAATGTCGTTCCACAATCATAGGACACCAGAGGACGTTGCGTATGGATTATATTCGTGATGGCATTGCAAATAGTTTGATGAGACAATAATATTTAATTGTAATAACAAATCACGCTTTTATTATTTTGCCGATATTTATGTGGATAAAATATTTTATTTTCTCTTAACACAAAGAATTATTTTATTTGTTCTTTTTTGTTATTTTGAGTACAAAAACAACCATAATCATATATTTAACCAAATATATTTTTAACAACAATAAAATCAAACCACATTTTTAACCAATCATTTAAAATATATACATAAACCACATTTTTAACCCATCATTTAAAATATATACATAAACCACATCAAAAGTGTTTTTTTTAAATTATTTTTTTCCAACCGCAACCATAAAAATAACAGCAAAAACAAACACAAACACGCTCTGTACCAAGAATCTCTAGAACTTCACATTCAAGTGCTCAATCTGAGCAAGTTTTCGATCATGTTGCAATCACACTCTCAAAATGCTCCGGACAAAGAGGAAATATTCGGACAAACATATAAAAGACGTAGGACTGGACATTAATTAATTATATGGGCTGCAGGCTAGCATCCCAATTTTGGCAAAAGATGATTTCATTTAAAATAAATAAATTAAAAAAAAAAACCCAACAAATACAACTGCAAATACAACTGGTCTCCTGATTTTCTTTGATCAGTTGATATTTTTGTATTCCCATTTTCCTCCTTACAGAGGAAATATAAACCCACCCATCATTTTTTTTCCCCTTGGCCTTATCACTCAAAAACATTTAGAAAAATGAATAATAAAAAGAGAGATGATAAGAGCATTCATTGGGTTGCTTTGCTACGTGTCTTTCCTTAAATCCACCACGACCACGCTCACATTGTCAGTACTGTGCCTGGCCAGCGCCAGCTTCGTCAGCAACATTGAGGCATCAGAGCAGGCCTTGTCCGACATTTCCCCGCTCCCGCTGCTGGTGCTGGTTATCCCCAAAACCTCATTATTCTCCACCAACCTAGGTGGACATGGAGGCGGCGCGTGTTCTTTCGCCCTCAAACACATACGAGCCACCCCACATGCTGTATCGTTGGACACCACGTCCCAAAGACCATCGCTTGCCAGTATTAAGCAATCATCCTCTGCCGTTCGATCCATTATTGTTACCTCTGGCTCGCAGCTGACGTATGGTTTTAGATAGTTATCACCTGTGAATCGGTTCATTATGGTAATGTCAGATCCAGTACATGGTTTAGGATTTTAACTGGGTAATTGGTGGTCTGTAATATATTTTTTACCTATGGCTCTTGACATGGCAAGAACTCCAAGAATCCTTGGCCCGTCCCAGTAGATGACCCGGCCACCCGCGTTTTGGATCCGGTTAAGCTCGTCTGGACGGTCAGGCTGTTGGCACGAGCAACGTGGAGACCACGGAGTTTTTAAGCAGAAAGTTGCCAAAAAAGTAAAGAAAGTGGCATAGAATAATAATAATAATAATAATAATAATAATAATAAAGGAAAGTCGATATTGATGGACAGACCTTGTGATCAGAAGAAAGAGGGAGAGGTTTGCCATTACGACACAAGACAGCTCGTGAATCGCCACAGTTAGCGACAATGATTTTATCAGGAGTTACAACGGCGACAACAGCAGTAGATCCAACAGCATCGCATTCTGGAGTTTGCATTTCACACCTGCAATTCGCCCTAATCTCCATCCCTTGATTCCACGCTATCACTTCCTTGTCCATCCGCCGAAAGCTTCTTTCCATTGCGCTTTTCCACTCCTCCTTGTTCTCCACCTCCTCTTTCACCAGCTCATGCATTCTCTCCTTACACTTTACTGCCACCTATACAAAGACGAAATTCAAATGAGTTTCACATTTCATTTCCGTGTCAAAAAATATTTTTCTTTTTTAAAAAAACTTGTAGCTCTTTCATTGTGGAAATCATACATGAGAACAACCGTGTCCATCATAGACACCGAAATAGTGTAACTCGGTCGTGGTTTCATGGTCTTTGCAACAGAAAGAGGGGTGAATTGCTACTGCATCTTCCATGTCTCTTCTCCTTCCACAAACTGAAGCCACCCCAAATTTTGGAAACAGCTCCGGAGGATCAATTGAAAGTGAGGGACTTAAAGTTAGATTCAAAGAGTACTGCCTTGAAATTTTAAGTTCTGATGATTTTCCATTCTCCAACAGTTTTTTCTCATCTGTGCTGCGATGATCAGAAAAACAATTCTCTACTGCGTTTTGGCAGTCACGAGAAAATGGACTACTAACACTATCGTTAAGTTGTAGTTTCTGCTTTTTATGAGCGCCTATGCCATCAGCTTCAGTTTCTGTTGAGGCCACTCCTGGAACAAATTTGAACCGTCTGATCTCCATTCTTCTCCGCCTAGCTGCTCTTGAAGTTGGCTCACATGGCGTCGACGATGCCTCGTTCTCCCTCGCTACTCCATAGCAAATATCAGCCATTTAAACACTAAATTATCACCCCTCCTCCCACAAAATCGTCAACCCTACTCTTAGTTAAGTAGCTTATGTGGGGTTAGAGAATTGAAACTGGAGAGAGATGATGAAAAGAGAGCGCTCGAGCGCTTAAGCGAGAGCTTCAAAATCACAGGCCTGCCAGTGCTCTCTCTCTTTCCTTTTTTGCTTTAGCATGGTAGCCACGGGTAGCCTGCCCGTCACCGTACGGGCGGACCATAGTATTTGAGGCTAGGCGTGGCGTGGCGTGGCGTAGTTCTATTTTGCCTAAATCAAACACATATTGACCGTTGGATCCTGACCTCTCCACATCAAAATCAAAAACGTGTACAAAGTGTCAAGTTACGTGGCCCAGTAATGTCTAAACACGACCGTAATTGGTACTTGCTTTCCTGACACGCATGTGGTCCTTGTTTGCCTCCTTTTAGGTTTTTTCTAACTTTAAATCCTCAAGTTTTGATTTTTTTGATCTCTTGGGTTTTGGTAACACGTGTCTACATCGTAGAGTACTAGATTGAAGAAATGAGTTTTAAAATTCCAATTCTATTCCTTCCTGCTCTTCTGGACCAATCAAATTGCATTACGTATCAGTTGTTTGACGTTGACATTTGGGACCCTTATGTCCCAGTCGTTGACGCTTTTCTAGAACATCTGAGCATCAAAGTCTCTCACCCCTGCCACGTGTCATTGTGGAACCCTCCATACGGCACAAAATTACAGTGCTTTTTTTAAATATATATATATTAAAATAATATTTTTTATTTTTTATTTTTTAAGAATTATTTTTTATATAAACTTATTAAAATAATCTAAAAATATTTAAACAAAAAAATTAAAATTTCTTAAAAACAATATTTAAAACACAGCAAACTTCTCCTGATGAAGCTGCTATTGATCGAAATTTATGCTGTTTTTTTAGATAAAAACCTCTCTATTATTAGGCTTACAATGAAACGTTTTTTTCAACAAGTTAAAGTTAGAGGTTAGAAATTAAGATTTTATTAGAAAAAAAAGATACTCAAAATAGTTAAGTTTAACTTCATCAGCTTGTCCAACTATTAATAATTTATTAAAGATAATGCGTTTTCATTCCTTTTATAATATTTAACAATTAATTTTAAATGTGAATATATAATTATACAATATAAATAATTTTTTATTATATAATAATTAAATAAATTATAATTTTCAAAATTTAAACCAAACTCCTTTTAACAAAGCCATCAAATACCCAAAATTATTAAAGCATTATTATTTTTGTTATTTTATCTAAGCAAAGAAGTATCATCTATTTTTATAAAATAACACTCGATTATTTTACCGGAATAAAAAAAATAATTTTTACAGAATTTATTTTAAAAATATTTTTTAAAATTATAATAAAACCAAATTTACTTTATATTTTTATCTTTATTTCTCAATAATCACATTCTTTTTATTAGTCATTTTTATTTTAAAAACGTAACCTGATACCCGAAAATCCATATGATATCAATTCGTCCCCACAAAATTAACATTTATTAGAGTCTGGTCCCATGATTTCAGGTAGGTTGCAGCAAATCACCCAAAGTAGATTTTTCTTTATACGTGGAGTGAAGTGAGGTGGACAACGTGTGATCTGTCAGAGAACATAGCACTGTAAGTGGGGGCCACAAGTGAATAAAAACTGAAGCCATAGTGATGGTTCCACGTGTGAAATCTGGCTGGCAAACAGTTGCAGAGAGTGTTTGCTTTTGTATTAAATAAATGCTTTTGAGAACTTTTTTGTTTCTTTTATTAATTTTATTCTTATTTTAATGTATTTATTATTGAAAATAAATTTTTTTAAAAAATATTTCCAATAAAAAAAAACATCCACTGTAACCATAAATATATATATATATATATCATAACTCATACGTGTACAACAACACAGATTTCCGGTGCATGAAATTGACAGGATGGCAAAGTTACAGGGCCACGTGACACGTGTTATCGTAAAATAATGCAAAACAAAAACACTGACCGAACCATGGTTACTTTTTATGAAATTTCTCAGCTTCGGGGAATAACGCTTGGTTAGGTTAGTCTTTACTCTTTAGGGAGTCGTCTTCCTCGCTTTGGAATTGAAACACCACCAAACCAATCACTGTGCTGCACTACTCTCTTTCCAAAAACGTATACGGAGTTCCAAAATCAGAATACGTCAAAGCAGGACACGTGGGGTGAAACTATGGACGGTGTAAAAAGGGGGGTTCGTTGGCAGCGAGATGAAATAGGAAGCGAGAGTAAAGGAGATGGACACGTTTCGAGAGGAGCAGTGAGTCGTGGAAGGTTTGGTGAAACAGTTTGACGTTTGAAAATACGGGAAGCTGGTTACGTGGTGGCTAACTCTTGGGGTTGATAAAGGGTAGGGTTCCGGCAGGTTTCTGGCTGGTTTTCTGCGTGGCAGGGCGGAGCATTCCGGCAGGTTCACACATCAACTGGTTAAAAGGTTGTATCTGCCGTCGCATGGATGGAAGCGTTCATGAAGATGTGTGTTCTTATGGGGGCGAGGGTCAGTGCTGGCATACTAACAGCTAGCTTTCTTTCCCGTCATAGTCTAAATCAGATATACCCTACAAAGGTCAAGATCAAGCAGTCCGTTTATCCATGACTTATTAACGACTTTACACTGCAAATCCCGTCTCTGGCTTCATGTTCTTGGTGTTTACTTGATAACTCTGTATTATATTTTTAAAAAAATATATTTTTTAATTTATGATAGTATCATATCAAGATTATTAAAAACCATATAAAAATATTAATTAATAAAAAGATTTTGAAAAACAAATTAAATCATAAAAACAAACACTACTTTAATTTGCATAGATATCCATGCTCTCGAAGATAGGCAATGATGCTTCTTGTGCAGCAGACATGATTAGAGTCACCATCAATTCATCTGCAAAATAATCTTGAGTAGGTCTCCTACCTTCCAAGGATCTTTGATAAATGTTGATAATAATAATAAAAATCTTTATAATATATTAACATTAACAATGACGCTAAAGGAGGGTACGTTGAAATACTAGGCAAATTTTTCCTCAATTTTTTTTATTTGTTTTGACTTTTGACTTGGTCGACAAACTTTATTTTCTTTCAATTTTATTTTTACAAGCTCTGTTTACTTGGCAAATTTCCTTTACTTGGTCTCTTAAATATCTGTTATGTTTCGACCTGGTAACGAACTTTATTTTTTTTTTAATTTTATTCTCATAAATTTTATTTTCGTTGTTCTTAGATTTTATGTTCCTTTTAAATGGCATATTATCACATATACACGACATTATAGATAATTGATTGTCAAAACCTTTAAAATATAATTATAATATTATTATCATAAACAAAATAATGTTATAGCATGATCATGAAAACCAGGTTGAACTCAAAAGAAATTTTATTTAATCTTTTTATAAGATATTGAAATAAAAAAAGAAGGGGGTTGATTTGGATAAAAAAATCACAATTTTGAAAATAAAAATGATAAATTGATGTGATGATAATTCAGTTCAAGGGCCTAAACATCTATTTCTAAAAATATGTCAAACATCGAAGTAAAATAAATTCGATATGTCTTAAAGTTAAGAGGAATCAAACAGATTATGAATAAATTAATTAGACAAAACTTTCTAATCAATTTCTTACCATTAAGAGAATTTAATATTGAAAAACAATTTTTATTCACTCGGTAGTAGCCTTAGGAGCAAAGTCTGTAAAATTTATTCTAGGCAACTGTTCAAAAGTTTGAAATTTAACTTAGCTTATTCCTCCCTAATAAATAAAAATGATGTTTCCAGCAATCAAATTAATTCTTTTAGCAACAATTACGGATTAAAAGAAACTAAAAAACATATATACCATCTCAAACACAATTTAATAAGCACGAACAAAAATTAATAGCGTAATTTTGAAATTAGTATAAATAAATACTTGAATATGAAAGAATTACAATGACAACGTTACTTCTCACAGCTGTTAATAGAGATGAAGTTTATTTCCCTTGAACCGAACTTAAGAATTAGTTGCTCATGTTTTAAGAAATTCTAGCAGCCAAGACATCCTTTATCACGTTGATCTCCTCTGTTTTCGTATCCCAATAGGCAACTCTCATGATAAGATATCAAGGCTAATGTTTAGGAGGTTATAAGTTGTAGAGAAAATTTATTTAATCCCATCAGATTTCTTCTTGACAATAATACTCTCACTGTTAGTTTCTCATCAGATCATGAGATAAACCCTGTCATTTAGCTTGCATAAGAAATTTTTCTTAAAAACAATTTTGTATGACTTGGAATCTTTCAAAAAAGTTGTAACCCTAAATATGTAGTGAATTTGAGCTTTTTGAATCGCCTAATTTATATAGTCGAGCCTCAAAATATACCTGTTTAAATGTTAGTGTGAAAAAAAAAATTCTACTGTAAGGAGGATTTCAACCTGATTTTTACAAGTCTATTTAGAGGTTCAAATGAACTTGGATTTCTCCCTATAATATCTTTTCTAGAAAGCTTGACATGTGTACTTCAACTTAAATTATACCCATATTTATATTATGGAACTCTAAATTGGTGAAAAAATTATCACAGGAAGCAAAATTCAAAACTAAAATACCGAATTTATTATCTTTTAACAATTCATTCACAAAATCTCTTAAGTATGTTAAACTCATAAGATAACTTCCAATAAAACCAAAACACATTAAAAAAAATAATGTAAAAAGAATAAAATTATATGTATATTTTACACTTATTATCAGATCGTTTTGAAATCAAATAATTGATTAATTTTATATGCAATATTTTTTAGTGATTCTAGTCACAAAATTATAACAACAAGACAGGAGGATGGTAAAATTCTGTGCTACCACTATTCATATATTTTACTATTAATTGTAGTTGTCACTTGAAAATTTCCTAGTCCCTTAAGTTTTTTATTTATTTAGACTAGGATAATAATTTTTTTTCAATTTGATCCTCTCAAATTCTATTTTTGTTGTTTTTTTTAAGACTTCGAGGGATGTTGAGGAAGACTTGACAAAGGAAAAGCAAAGAGATCAATCATCAGTAAAGGAGGAGGTCACTCAAGATATCGATGTGGTGTGACCTCATCATAGAGATAATTAAAAATAACCTAGCTGATGGAACCTACTAGAGTAATTTACTAGAAAATTATATAAATTATATCTCGAAGTATAACTTAATAATTTAAGTTTTTATATGAGATAGTTTTTAATATGATATCATAGTCCTGTAACCAAATGGTCACGAATTCAAATCTTACCACCTCTATTCTATTTGATAAAATTTAAACACAAGTTTGTGTGAACATTAAAAAATTACATAAATAATATATTGAGATCTCACTTAATAATTTAAATTTTTAAATAAGATGGTTATTTAATACGATGAAGTTCTTATTTTTATTTTTATACTAAGCTATCATATGGCCTCAGTCCTACATGTTCTTTTTTTTTTTAATGCATTGGACATTTCCCCGGCTATGGGATTTTATATGAGAATAAAATTAATATCAACCTAATATGAATAACTATAAACAATTGTTATGGTTTTATTAACAATTTATTTATGAATAATTATATATAAGTCTCATATATATAACTTATTTAAAAAAAATCATAAATATTTAATAAGAATAAAATATCTATTTTTTATTATGACTTTTTATATAGTTTTTTTAAATTAGTTATTCTTTTATTTTTTTCATATAATCATGTTAATTTTATAAATGTATTTTTTTTATTGAAATTTACTTTTAGATCATGGCAATTTTTTTTTTTATAAAAAAAACTATGCTTCTAATAAAAAAAGACATGCTTTCATTATAATAAAAAAAATTGCTTAAATAAGGAATGAGAGTTCATGGAATACATTTTTTTTCACCTTAATTTAAACCATTGAAATTCTTACGAATATTTATTTTAATCATCTTATTTTTTTTTATTCAAAAAATTATAATGTCAATTAAAAGGATATTTTTTTATATAAAAGAGGAAGAAATGCATGAATAAAAATGAGGAGTTTTGATGGAAGAAACACACTGTTTCTCTGGAATTTAAATGGTTGAATTTCTTGCCAATATTTATTTTAATTATTATAGAATTTAATTAATTTTTTTTTAAGACTGACAGCAGCGCATGGGAAACTAACTATGTAACTTCTAAACATTGTCATGCTAGTGAACGTTAAAATATAGTAGTAAGAAAATAAAATCCATGGCAGAGTTTGTTTTGTTTAGAGTCGAGACACTACATTTCCCGTTTATGAGGAAAACCACTCGGGTCGAGTTCTTCTGGCCCATCCCCGTCTATAAGCCTTCGAGGTTATGAGCAGCTCCTAACCCATGAATCTGATGAATCCCATAATACAACAACGGCAATCGAACCTCATTGCAGAAAACTCCCAACCTTACCGATCGAGCTGAAGCATGTAACGCAATGATCTCTCTCTCTCTCTCTCTCTCTCTCTCTCTCTCTATATATATATATATATATATATATATATATATATATATATATAAAAATAATTCATTCTCAAGATCCTTAAACATATAAAAAGAATCACTCGATCCCTTGAACTAAATCTGTTTGTTAGGTAATAATCTACAAATAACT
>Ga0325404_1006314_pt1 | contig 12446 bp, 3 predicted proteins | sample PopdelMetagenome_18_FD_205664 | JGI IMG/M metagenome (GOLD analysis project Ga0325404, IMG submission 205664) | Populus deltoides microbial communities from Bellville, Georgia, United States - Xylem-Control-R1 | ecosystem: Host-associated > Plants > Phyllosphere > Stem > Wood/Secondary xylem... | reverse complement strand
GGTGGGTTCATCCATTGAGTGAACCTAATTGAGGTTGGGTTGGTCCCTTGGTGATCCCAAAAGAGTTTGGTCATTCCAAAGAGGATCCTCATTCCTTTAGGCGTGCGTAGAGAGGATGGTCATTCTCTTGGCGCGTGCGTAGGGGAGGGTGCTCATTCTCTTGTGTGTGCCCAAGGCCTAACACACTGTCATGCCCAATTGTGGCTAGGTTTGGCGTGCGCCTTGACTGGGGCGTGCTTGTATTCCAGAAAATTTATACTCATAAACCTTTCTTGATCCCTTTTTTTGGCAAAAATATACTGATAAAAACTTTGGTTTATCAATATATATATATATATATATATATATATATATTTATAAAATAATTTTTTATTGGTAATGTCATTAAGGATTTGATCTACCTGCAATACCTAACATGAACCCAGACCATCAATTAAGATAATTTGGCTTCAATGATGTAGCTAAATGGGATTTAATTTGAAACTAATCCCCACTTTAAATACTCACTTCTAAGTAACAGCCTTTTCCCACTTTATATTTCATTATTTATGATCAATTAAGTAGTAGATTCGCAGATCAACATTTATTTTAATTTTATTTGCTAAAAGTGGTTATAATTATGTCTGCCAACATCCAGGTATTAGATTCAGATTGTTTTTCTTTTATGCTCAAGTTCAAAGAATAAATTTTTTACCACAAAGGTGATGATAGCAAAGTCTAGCTAGCCTTGTAGTTCTTAATTTCTTTTTTAATATATGGGGCTCCACTGTATTTAATTTCTTTAAACCATAATTACTTGTTAATTAGTACTCTATATGCCCTATATATATGCATGATCACTTTTCTAGCCATCATCACCATTTTTGGTTAGGGTTAGGTCCATCAGCATCTGTTAAAAAAAAATCGGGGTAAAAAAGTTACCATGTTGAAGATCAATAAGCAAGTTAGAATCAATTAATTAATTACCTTCTTAATTCTTATGATTTGTTGTTATAAACTTAATCCCAGTCCAACTTTACTGATCCCAAATCATTTTAGAAGTTGGAATGTCCAAATTTAAAATCCTTCCACTCCCAAATACAAATAAATAAATAATAAAATAAAATTAACTCAATTCAATAACGATCGGAGATTTAATTAATTTAAGCTGATTGCAACTTCAAATGAATTATTTTAACATGTTTGGAAGCTGCAATATTGAGCATGCCTCCAATATATATTCGACCTATCAATTATTTCCTATAATACATAATTAATTAATTGATGATGGGATCCTAAATAATCGATCCTTGAGACAAACCCTAATCTTGATTTAATATAGTGCAGCATTATCCTGATTTTCTGCAATCTATTAAGAGAATAATCTGTTGTTAGCTTGTACAAAAGTCAATAAATAATTTAATATACTGCAGCTCACATGCTTGCATTAACTTATACACCAATCATATTTAAAAAATAAAAACAAAAATCTTAATTAAATAAAGAAGTTATATCTAGCTTGAATAAAGGACTGACAATTAAGCTGACAACATTCCATCAACAACCCTAATTAACTTCATACCTAAGTTGCACGATCACATTCTTAATTCCCTTAGATTATGGAAGCCACCATGTGAAAAACTAACCTTGAAAAGAAAACCTTTTCTTGTCTCTCTCTCGTTTGGCTCTATATGCAATTAATTAGCATTGCATCCTCTCTTCACTCCTTGCACGAGTGCCTCTCGTTTCCCTTGCTATATATATATATATATTTGCTTTTAATTAGGAAAATAAAGACTCAAACTTTAATCAACAACTCATTACACTTAAGAACACATGCCTCCCATGAAGCGTTGCCAATAATCCTATTGTTTAAATGATACATTTTTCTTTCTCACGATAGTACAAGCAACAAGGACACTTTTAGGACAATGCTACAACCTAACTTGGTCGGTTTACTTCCTAGCTAGCTAGTTAGCCTAGCTATTTGAGAGGTTGTAATATTGCAATAAGATTTTGATAATTGTTCCTCATGCGGGTGTATCCCACAAATTAATCTCTTTAATATATATATGTAAAATAAAAACAATATTTACATAGCAAGTTGATCATAATTTTATTAGTTAAAATTCTATTTTTTCTTATTCATTTAAGTAAACTTATGTTTGATGAACTTCTCAACTCAATCAGTAATGTTTCTTAAATTAAAAATGAAGCATTATAATACATACTTATCCTATAAATTGCTCAATATTGTGCTTCTACAATAACTTGTCCAATTGTCATTATACATGCACGAACTTGTTCCTGCTTAAACAATCCTTCTTTATCCAAAAAAATAAAATAAAAAATAAAACACAAAGTGTACAAGCTATTATAAGCTGTGAGATTTATGCACAAACTTGCAAGTTTCTAAATTTAATATAAAAGGAATATATGTTGGTTTGAGGCCGGTCAATTAATCTTAATTTCTTCAAATTCATTGAATTAAGAAATTCTACCACTAAGGCAACAATTCCCATCCAAGTAAGCTCCAATTCTATTGGTCCAAAACCCTTACATGGCAAAGAGAATTATGCCAGCTATAAAGATAGCACAGAAGCTGCAAAACCCAATAAATCCATACTTGTTTTGCTTTCCTAAATTAGCCTGTAGTTAATCCATTGTTGTTACACTGATCGCGGAACTCATAATCTAAAATTTAATTGAGATTAAGTTTTTAATTGAATTGTATAAAATATTAATCTAATAACATCTAGTTGATTGGATTAAGTTTTTAATGATTTGCTTGATATCGAACCAAGCTGACCAATATATAAAAAAAATTAAAAAAATAACAAAACATTGTTTTTAATTTTAAAAAAATTATTAATGGAAGTTAAACCGGCTAATAACTCGTACCTTTCAAATTAGGACTTGGAACCATGAGTTAATCCAATGCCGGGGTGTACAAAACAGTAAATTTACCCTCATGAATCACCATCACTTCGAAGACAAAAAAAAAAAGCCAAAACCAAAATATATAAAAACAAAAAAAAAAAAACTAACTATAAAACCCAAAATCCAGCTCTCCTTTCCACCCTCAAAATCCTCTCTCCCTCTCTTTTTCTCTCTCTAAAAATGGAGCTCCCACCACCCTTCCCAAGACCACCACCTCCTCCACCACCACAAGACCAGCAACACCAGAAAGATTTAGACTTTGACAGCATTAGAGCCATCAAAGTCCTCGGCAAAGGAGCCATGGGGACAGTCTTCCTTGTACACAACCAAGAAACTGACTCCACAGCCAAGAACCGATTTGCCCTCAAAGTAGTCGAGAAATCCACCCTCCATACCAAATTCGACGCCGAACGCCGTGCACGGTGGGAGATCCAAGTCTTGAACCAATTATCCACCCCAAAAACAACCCACCCATTTCTCCCCAACCTCATTTCCTCCATAGAAACCCAAGAATTCCTCGCTTGGTCTGTCCCCTTTTGTCCCGGTGGTGACCTCAACGTCCTCCGCCACCGCCAAAACGACCATGTTTTCTCCCCTGCTGTAATCCGCTTTTACTTAGCTGAAATTGTTTGTGCTCTTGATCACCTCCACCAAATGGGCATTGTCTACAGAGACCTAAAGCCTGAGAACATTTTGATACAACATTCTGGTCACGTTACTCTTACAGACTTTGATCTTTCTCGTACGTTAACGAGAAAAACGGTAAGAAATCTTGTCCCTAACGCCGCCGCGAGCTGCAATAATTTAATCACCGTCAGCGAAATTGAACAGCAACCTCAAAAGAAGCAGCAACAACATCATATAAGGTACTTGACGAGGTGGTGGTTTGTTAATGATGTTCAACACAAAAAGAACGGGCTAAAGAAGGCAAAATCTGCACGAGTTAGCCCGGTGAGTCGGAGAAAACTAAGCTTCAACAATGGAGAACGGTCCAACTCGTTCGTGGGCACAGAGGAATATGTCTCGCCGGAGGTTGTAAGAGGAGATGGGCACGAGTTCGCTGTTGATTGGTGGGCTCTTGGAATTTTGAGCTTCGAGATGTTATATGGGACGACGCCTTTTGTAGGGAAGAACCGGAAGGAAACGTTTCGAAACGTATTGTCCAAGAAGCCGGAGTTTATCGGGAAACGAAACGAGTTAACAGACTTGATTGAACGGCTGTTAGAGAAGGACCCCACACAAAGGTTGGGGTATCAACGTGGAGCTTGTGAGATTAAGGAGCATGTGTTTTTCAAGGGTGTAAGGTGGGACCTATTAACGGAAGTCTTAAGACCGCCGTTTATTCCGTCGAGAGACGACGGGGAGTTAACGGAGAGGGTAACGGCAGCTGGGGTGGATATAAGGCAGTATTTTAAAGATTTAAGGGCGCCACCTCCGTCGATGCCTCCGTCACCGTCTTCGGATTATTGCATGAAATTGTCAGAATTCTGACCCACACGTGCGGCACGTGGCACGTGAAAGATTTAGCACAGTTCATTTTCTTTTTTATGTACATAAAATAAATGGGTTAGAAATTGAAAAACACTAGCCGTAGTGAAGATGAAGATTAGCTGTTACAAGCTATAAATATATATAGATTATTATAAAAAATTTAAGGATTATGAGTGGGAAAATTATAGGATATCTGTTTTAGTTTATTTGATAATATTTTGAGAAACAATATTTTTATACACTTGTTTATACTTTTTAATTATGAAGTTATATATCTGTTAATTAGTTGAGTATTAATATGTGAATTAATGAGAATTAATTTAGTCCAACAATATAATATTTTATTAAAAAATAAAATAGAGGAAGATAGACACAATTTCTAGGTCTTTGATTGCCATCCAAGAATTAAAAAAAAAAAAGAAAAAAAAAAGAGGAAATTTGGTGGCTAGTTACACCTAATATTGGAGGCACTGCAAAGGGCGGGGATTGCTTTTGGACAAAATTATTCTTGTTTTCTCCATTCTTGAAAAAGAAAACAAAATCTTGCATTTCTTGCATAGATATTTATGGTACCGATATAATATTTTCCTAAAATAAAGGAAAAGACCACTCCAATTAAATTCAACATCGTTTTGTTTTGATTTCAAATTAAATAAGGTAAGAATTAATTTGATTAGATCTACCCGATTTATGAGTGTTTATAGTTGAAATAAATAATTGATATAGCTAGCAATATAATATTTTCCTGAAATAAAGAAAAAAATTATTATTATTAAATTCAACATCATTTTGATTTTAAATTAATTAAGATAAAAATTAACTTATTAGATCTTATCGATTTATGATTAAATCAACTCAATCAAAACTTGATTTGGTCTTTTAAAAAAGTTTAAATATTGTTTTAACTTAAAAAAATATAAAAAAGATATATTTTTAGATTAACAGGGTTAACCCGTCTAATTCATGACCTTGATTTAATGTGAGAGTGTGGTAGCGTTTGCTTTTTAAAATATTTTTTACTTAAAATTATATTAAAATAATTTTTTTAATAAATTATTTTTAACATCAGCACATTTAAATAATTAAAAAAATTAAATTTTAACCGATTACCTCTTAAACTGCAATCTCAAACGGAGAATTAATAACTTTGAACAAAAGTACTTGAGTTTTTTTAATGAATATTAAAAGAAGTATTTAGAAACTAAATCATACTCAATGTTCACCTTTTATTAGTTTGATCATTTTAGCTGGTGGTTCTCGATGGCTTTAGTTCTATAATTACAGTGGTAATTAATGAGAAGGATAATTAATTGGTGATCAGTGGGGTCATGAATTTTTAAATTGAAATCATTTTGTTTACCGAAAGATGACAATAAGGCTACTGTTTGTTCCGTGAAGAGTGGTGTGAAATGATCAATGAAAAATTGTTGTTCCTTTGTGATGCAAATATTAATTAGAAGCTCAAGCTTACATATATATATATATATTCTTTCATGTTCACGTGCAAAGATCTTATATTTAATCACTAATTATTCTACTACTTCATGATTCTTAATTATAACACCATCTTTGATAAATATACGATGTATTATGAGGGATTTTCATCATATGCGACTGATTGATATTTTTTAAAAATATTTTTTAATTAAAAATAAATTTTTTTATTTTATTTTTGATATCAGAACATTAAAATTATCTTATTTTTTAAAAAGGTTTTAATTTGATATCTTTTAAACGAAAAAATAAGCTGTAATACAATATATTTATTTGACACCTTGTTTCTAATGAACTGGAAAAAAGGATTTGATTCATATAAAAATTAACACATGATCATAGAGAACATGAGTTTGCACAAATTTAAAAAAGACATCAATATCGAAATATCTTCTTGATAAGAGCGACCTCAACGAGATGGATGCAATTAAATTATTTGTAAGCTTTGTCTGAGGTAGGCTTGGCTCACCCGTGAGATAAATTTGCCTCGAAGAAGACCGGATAGCCCGCCCAGGCAACGTTTCATCCACGCATGTTGTCTGTACGGCAAGGATAAGCCTTGTCAAGCATGAAATCTATGTTCACTCTTTCATAAGTGATGAGATCTATTTACAATCCGTTTGTATATATATGTTGTTTTTTTAAAAAAAATATAAATTATATTTTAAGATATTATTTAACGGTTTAAGTTTTTGAGTTGAATTATTATTTGACATGGTATCGGAGTTTTGATTATCGAGCGGTTATAAATTTAAATCTTACTATTTTTATTTATTTAATAAAAATGTAAATACAAGTCTGTACAAGTTTTAAAGTCAAAGCGTTTTCATTTGAAGAGGTATAGTAAAGAATAATATAAATTATATATTGAAATCTCACCTAATCACTTAAACTTTTGAATTGAATTGATATTTTAATATTTTAAACTGAGTTTCAAACCAATGGTTTGAAATCAAAAATATTATTTTCAATGCTTTTTATTTTTAATGTAGTTGTAAACAAATGAATATTTAGTGTGTTTGAGATTATGATATTTTTATAGTTATGGTTTAAAAAAATAGATTTAAAAAAATTTATAGGTTATAGCTTTTTTTTAATTAGTATATTGAGAGAAAATTTTCAGTAAATCCATGCAAAACCATGAGAGCATTGAGAGGGAGAGGGAGAAAAAAAACAAAACTAATTTTTTGGCCTTTCTTCTTTAATTTTACAGCTATAATGGAAGAGCCAAAATAATTTTTCTATCAAAGAGAAAACATTCCTATATATTTATCAAAAGAACCAAAACATTAAAATGAATTATTTAAATATTATTTTTTTCATAAATTAAACTTTTCTCAATAGCTTTTTTTTCAAAAATAACCACAAGTACTAATATTAAATATATTAACATATAAATGTATTGTTAAAATGATTTTTTTCATTAAAATTTACATAAAAAATTATATTTATACTATTCAAAAAATCATTTGACTCTTCTAAATTATTTTTATCGTTGGAGATGCTATAATACGTGTGGATTAATCAAATATATAATTGGAGTAAACACAAATTGCACCACATTACACAACAAAAATAAACGAGCTTCATATACGTGTACCCTAATTAAGTACTATTCAATGAGTTTGAATCCAAAAAATATATATTGGTAAGCTCTATCTGGTATTTCTTAATACCTAGCTATAGGAACTTTCTTAATTAACCACAGATTGCTTGTTGGTAGATGACCATTTTGTAAAAAGGCTAATTATTTTCCAGTGAGTTTACTAATTTCAATATAGAAAGTGAAGCATGATCATATGATTACCAGACAAATGTTCTTAGATTACGGGGTTTGCTGGAGGGCCATTGCTTGATTTGCCTTTAACTTTATCACACAATTCCTGACTTCTAAGGTTTGGCGTCCATGGTAATGATTACAGGCTCCCCTCAATCTTAGACTCGAAAAAGAGGAAGCTAATACATATCTCTTATGGTTATAGAAAAATGCCAAGTGTGCAAGAACTTTAACAAATCACTTGTTCAGTGTTCTTAGTATGGAAAAGCCCTAACAAAAATCATTAATTTGTTTTATAACCTATTTAGTTGACATCTTTTAATTTAGTTTAATTGATGCCAATCAAAACAAGTTCAAGAAAGTTTTATAAAGGTCCCTTTACCTATTCATTATATTTTATAAAATATACTATTAATTGAAGCAAAAAAAAAAAAAAAAAAGCTTGAGCACTCTAGGATTAATGTTCACCAAAATTATGTAAGTTGAGAGCTCTGGTCAAACAAAATGATGTTTTCATATTAAGATTTAGTCAATGGTGCATATTACATAAGATGCTTAATTTGTTTATTATATGATGCAAACAATAAGAAGATTTTTCTAATTTTGGACAGCAATGATAAATTGGGAGGGGATAGGTGAAATTTAAAGAATAAATAGGGTGGATTAACATAATTTTTGAATAATATAGGGGTCAGCCGTGAAAGGAAAAAAACACAAAAAAGTAAACGAGCTTTAGAGTACTGTATGGCATCCTTTATTGGCAAAGTTGTTCAAAGACCTAAAGTTACAAAACTTGACTCCATATTCTTTTGTTTACTTTAATTGCTTTATATGGTTGTATATTTGATTATTTATTTGTTCTGTTTACTCGTCAATATTTTTCTCTTTTTGAATAAAGATTTTATTGTTGTTTTTAGTTTGATAGAGAAAGTTGATATTTCATCAACAAGATTAATTAATTTGTTGTTTATGTGCATGTAAGATTTATTCAACTTCTAAATAGATAATTTAGATTTAAAATCTTCAGAGGATTTAATTTCTTTGTGTTCAAAATAATTAAATATACCAGTTATTGTTTGGAATATTATTATACACCACTTGTATTGCCAATTATTTTTTTTCAAACAATAAGTTATACTTTATTTGGATGGATTTAGTATAAAAATAGTGGTATATATATTTATACTTTATATATTTTGAATAATGAAATTAGTATTTTCTTTTCTAAAAAAAAACATGTAATATCCTTGTGAAATATAACTATAAGGTACTTATATCATAGTTTTCTCACGTACAAACATCAAGTATACTTTGATTCTAAAAAATTATAAATAATTATGCAAAAAAGTCCTCAGATAGACAAGAACTTTATCATCCGCTAATTACATTGTGGAGGAGACTTAATAATTTATTCTCCAATGTGAGGGTGTATTTTTCAAAATTATCTAAAAAGAAGATTTTAGAATTCATTCTCCTTCATGTTGATGTGAATATTCCCTTTTAAGATCTTATAATTAACGTGAAAAAAGAAAAAGGAACATTAAGGAAGGAAACATTAAAAAATCAATTATCTCAATTTTCTTTGTCTTTGTGAAGATAAAATCACCTGAAATATATGTAAGATATATTAAGTCTTATTTAATGGTTTAAATTATTAAATTAAGATAATTTTTTGATATAATATTAGAATTTTATTGACTAAATAGTCATGATCAGTTTGAATCTTATCATTCTCGTTATATTTAATAAAAATTAAACATAAAATACAAATCCATGAGATGATTTTTTTTGGTGGAGATGATTTTCTATAATCCCACTATTAATTCTCCAGCTGCAAACAAACCCTCAACTTCAAACAACTACAATACGGGTCTATGATCATCCTCATGCACCAAAAAAATATGTTCAATTTCAGTACTCCTGGAATCATATAGAACTCAGTAGAAACAATGACTTGGTCTAATATGATAGAACATTTTTTTTACTTGGTAGACCACTAGTAGATGGCATCAGGTGCTTAGATCACTAAAATTTGGAATTGGTTCCCCAGTAGGCACTGAAATGGTCTAAATTTATTCCATTTGTCGGCGGATTTAATGCTCAATTTGACAATTGTTTTCTAGCAAATGTGACTTTAGGTTCACTTATAGTAGAAACCAAATTGACCCTTTGTCATCTGCTTGTTGATCAATCAGCATTATTGGCCCTGCACGCATCAACACAACTTGATATACATGCCATGATGGATACGGAGAGAAGTTGCAGAGACGGGCGGCCCTTGCATTCCCCTTCTTGATAAACATAAGGTCACTTCAGTTTTTTTTTTATTATTTATTGAGTGCATTAATGAGAAGATAGTCATTTAGAAGATAATTCTTGAAAAATTGAATTGTCATTTACAGAAAAATAAAAAGTTTGTGCTACAACATTATCTATATATCCCAATAAATATTCGTGCCCTGTGGAAATTTGGGGTGGGGTTATTCTGTTCTCATCTCTTGTAACATATTCTACCACTTCAAGAAAATTTATCAACATTTAGGGCACGTGCAATGTTGAGAGGATGATATACATGGAACTTGGCATTATATTGTAAGGCTATATCGACATGCTTTTGAATTTTGAGCCATATTCAGTCCATTTTGTCGAAACCTTGATGGATACAAGCTATGAAAGGAAATATAGATGATGTCAAAGTTCTCAAGCTTCATCTAATCTAACCCAAGAAGTGTATATCATGATCATCTCATGTAAACATGAAGCATGGAGACTTTGAGAATGAGTTTGTCGATCCCCCTTCATTAATTTTGACCATGATTAAATGGGAACCCTCTTTTCTATGTCAGCTAGCCATTTGGTTGATTTTACTTGGATGTTCTTCAACTTAGTAACTACGTTTACCAATGAAGAATAGGATGTTAATTGCTGTGATCCCTTTACATTTTTTTAAGGTGCTATAAAGGGAGTCAAAACCAACATTTAGCTTCGATGAATGGGATCTCTAGGACCCTTTTGTGATATTATAATATGTTTGGTTTGAATGTAATTTACTTCAAGCAAATTCTCAACTTCCATTTCCCTTTAAAATGATTTCTAAGTTAGGTAATTAATGGGATTTCCTTTTCAAAGTTAGGGCTCGCGACCTTTTATGGTCGGTTGTAAGAGCATATAACTTTATTATAAGGCTAAATGTTCGTATAGATATTGGTGCCTGCATGCTGGGTCCTGCCTGGAAGTTGAGTTAAATGTTAATTTCTCTGCCAAACTCTTTAATGCATATGGGTTTTTTCTTTAAATCCCACAAGTGCAGACAAGACCACTTCGACGAGTAATCTTTGCACACCTAATATTAAACATATAGTTAAGGCAATTGTTTGTGAAAGTCTCCGGTTTATATATATGCTTTAGTTTAGGCATAGAAGTTAATTAGGAGTATTAAGATGATAATGAAAACAATTAATCGATTCTATCTATAACTAAATTAGATTAATTAAGTGGACATTACGTAATCAATTAGTTGATAATATTATTTTAATGGTCTCAAGTTATCTTAATCAACTTTTTTAATGACAAAAATAGACAAAGAAACACTATTAGATTGAGTTTATATATATGAGGCACTTGAAGTTTTTTTTTTTTTTTTTCCATGGAATGTTTAATGAATCTTGAGTTATATAATGATATAGCCCTTCATGGTTTAAATTCCATCTCCCAAATCTTAAAAACAAATTAAATGAAGCAATATATATATATATATATATATATATATATATATATATATATATATATATATATATATATTTCGTTGGTACTGGGCCTTTTGTTTTCCTATATGATGTTCAACAAGTATCACAATCGGTGACAACGAGCATTTTACGTTGCCTTTTCATATTGTTGGTTTAAGATTCTATCACTAGCTACCTTTTAAATTAGTTTTTTTTCCTTAAATCTTGATTATTAAAGTATGCTTGAATCAACCTTTACTTGCAACACTAAATTCTGATGGATAAAGAAAAATTCAATTAATTCAAACTTGAGATGATATTATTAGAGTAATTGAAATTACCACTTGGCAGCCTCTAGAAAATCATCAAACGAGTCAAGATAGCTAAAATACTATGTTCATGTCTTCGGACCAAACTTGCTGACACCTTTTTTGCAAACTTCTTGGAGGTTAAAACGATTTCTACTATGGTCAACAAGTTACCTTTTTTAGAGGTAGAAAGTAGGTCTAATGGCCGATTATGCGACTTAATTTATGGTTGAATACATCATATTTATGAAGTTGAATCTTGAAACCGGCAACTTCAGCTGAATATCTTCTCGTTGAAACTCATAATTACTTGTTTTTAACTCCAGACATGCAAGATCATAGGACCATTCTATGAGTAGACAATTATTTCCAGTTAAATAAGGATCCAATGGAGAAATATGTTGCGATATATCCTAACACGGAAATTGACCACCAACGGAAATGTAATTGAGTACATGAAATTATTGAACACAGTACGTATTTTTTAGAATAACAGGACCCTAGTGCAAATGCAGAAAAAAACAGTACCCGAGAAGAATGGTGAGCATAGTTGATTTTTGTAGTTAATATTAAACTCAACTTGAGATAAATTAACTGAAAAGTGTTCTTCATGGAGCCAAGAAACTAAGGGAAGGTGAGGAAAGAAAAAGAAAAACAATAATTTTGTAACTCTACACAACCCTTTCTTTTTATATCTATATTTCTAAAAACACCATCGTTTTATTTGGAAAT
>Ga0325404_1006311_pt1 | contig 12449 bp, 9 predicted proteins | sample PopdelMetagenome_18_FD_205664 | JGI IMG/M metagenome (GOLD analysis project Ga0325404, IMG submission 205664) | Populus deltoides microbial communities from Bellville, Georgia, United States - Xylem-Control-R1 | ecosystem: Host-associated > Plants > Phyllosphere > Stem > Wood/Secondary xylem... | reverse complement strand
CTTTGAACGTAATTTTTCTCCTTTGGTTTCTTGGAAGGATAATAAGAAGGGCATTTAACTATTACATTACGGGGTACACGCATGGGGATGCGTGTGTAACTAACTTGGTTGTTTCGTACAAAAAGGCCTTATTTGTGACGGGTCTTCGAAATTGACAATGGTGCTCGATATTCTTCCCTTGGAGGGTCCATTTGCGTAATGACTTCCTATATTATTTTTTGTTGGCGTCTTACGTTAATTGACTTTGTTTTTTTTTTTTTATATTTAGGATTTTTTTTTTCATGGAGGCGTGGGATAAGATGATATTTGAGTATTGATGGTTAGAAGTGATTGTGAGGACGTGTTTGGAAGTGAGTTTGGTATTGATTTTAGATGTTTTTTATATGATCTTATTTTTTTAAAAAAATATTATTTTGATGTAATTTCAAGTAAAAAATAATCTACATACATGTATCACAGTACAAAATATACTCCTCGGAAGAAACTTTCTCAGCAGGATTTGATATCTAGGGTGTAAAAAATCAGAACTCACCTCCCACATGATGAGAAGAGGATGAGAAGGAGATTAGAGCAAAAAAGAGATACTTGTTGATTTATTCCTGTTCAAATGTCAGAAAAGAGACTTTATGAGAGAAGTTAAATGTTATTAATGAATTAGAAAAGATGGTATCGGGGATGGATTTGGAGAGGGTGTTTTCGTCATTTGGATATTGTGTGACCTTGAGTGAGGTGGGTGAGGGAATAAAGATAAGGGACCTACTTGCTTCCAAAACGACGGACACCCACGTCGGGTTCAGGGTAACTGACAAAAGAGCCACCTTCAAGTGATGCCCCATTTCCAGATTTTCTAAATCTTCTTGTCTCACTACTTTGGATCAGATGGAAAATTATAGGAGTAATCGTCTCAAGAGAATCTTTATCTCAGGGAAAGGACAAGTGTGCCCTTATGAACCTAATACTGTCCATGCATCCCATCTTTCTCCTTCTGTTATTGTTATCTCGAGAAGAAATACACCTTCTTTTTTTGGGTTCTTGCTTCTTCATTCATAGATAAAACTATGTTACTAGCCATGAATTTATCAAGAAAATAATGCTAAACGTTAAGAAAATATGATGTTTATCTCGATGGATGTTTAAGTTCATGACTCAGGCGTCCATGGATATTTAATTTTAAAGTTTCTTCTTATCATATTTTCCTAATCGTTATTCCCCAGAAAAAAATTGTTAAAGTTCGAAAGAATTACAATTCAATTTGTAGTTTGATGATGAGAGTGGAGAGGTTTTTCTCTAATTAAAATAGTCACGCAGGCAGCCATGTGGAGAATTAAGGGAAATATTCTCACTTTGTAAATGAGCAACATGGGTTTATTTTCTGTAAAAACTTGCGAGTGCGGTTGTTTTTTTTTTTTTGCAGCAGAACCCATGTAAAATGTTTTTATTTATTTATTTATTTTTGGAGACAGCACAATATGCAAGGGATGCTGTAGCTAGATATTTATTCCTTAAGAAAACATTGGAAGATATGGGGGGTTGTCCGAAAATGATGTCCAGGGGCCAGTTGATCATAAGCATCAAATTAATTAATTTAAGATTAGTAGTTACCATGGTTTTTATAAGCTAAGAGAAGCTCGAGGCTATAAATAAACCAAGGAACCAAACAAAGCTTGGAGGAGGAGAAGTGATTGTATCCCATGTCACAGGAGCACTCCAACAGTTCGAGGCACCATAAGGAAAATCAATTTAAAAAGAGGATATTTTTGGCTTCAAGAAATAAAAATAATAAAATACAAAGCGCAGATAAAGCTAGAATGGCATCAATGTAGTAGTGGTGAAATAATAGGGGTGGTTGAGGGGTTATAATAATTGAAGATGCGAGTTAGCGTGGGGCAGTTGAGATTCTGGGGCCTCAAACATTGACAAATGAAGATGCCTAATTCCGTGTGGAAAAGGGGAACTCTTTTTCCACGATCCTAAAAATACCGATCGAGGACTAAATTGGGAAAACAAATCGCTGTAAAAAAAAAAAAAAGATGAAAGAGGGGGGAGGGAAGGCTCGAGATACCTACAAGCAAATGAGCTAGGCCAACTTGTATCCAGTGCGGGAAGGAAAATTGGCTTTCGTAAGCTAAATTGCGGCGATTTATTTATTTTAAGCCCTTGTATTCCCTGTTTTTCTTTCTTGCTCTCCTTTGCCCTTGCCTTTCCCTTTCCCTTTCCCTTTTGTCTGACAGAGTCAAAGGAGTTTGCGTGCGGGTGTTGAAGAGAGTTTTAAAGAGTATGAGAGAAACGTCAATGGTTGCAATTATTGTCTTTTGAGTAAAATATATTGTTCAGTGGAAAATCTCTTTGTGTGCTGCTTTGATTTTTATAATCTACCAAGCTTTTATTTCCTCCATATCATACTATTTTGTATACTATTATATGGCCCTTTTGTTTGGTTTTTTAGGGTAGGATGCCTTCCTTCTCCTCCCTCCTGTTTCTTTCTTGGCCCTTTAGTATTGGATTTAACCTTTTTAGGATTGCCCTCCGCAGAAGCATTTCAATACCGTGGAATTGGACTCCACATAGACCTTGCATGTTCTAATGTTGACATAATTGGAGGGAGAGAGTTTCAGGGAGTGGGCTAATTTCTGCTAGCTTGATTGATTTGATGGCTCGGGTTCTTGTAGAAAAGTATGAGAATTTTATACCTGGAAAAATATAAGATGGAAATGAAGAGTATGTGCAACGCATTGAGAGAAAAATAACAAGAGAAAAGGTGCTTATATTTTTAATAAAAATAAAAATAAAAATAAATATAAATATTTTTACTTAAAAATACATTAGAATAATATATATATTTCTTTATATTTTTAACATCAACTTATCGGATCCGAAAAAAAAAACATTAAAAAAAAAGGAGAAATTTGTAAAAATGATTTACATGGCAATGCAGAAAGAAGAGCTAAGTCTTCAAAATATAAATGGTATAAGGTGATCTTTTCATTTAATTATTGACTGAGAAAGAGCTGCAACAAGTAGTAAAAGGGATGTGGAGGTGATGAAGAACTAGCCAGGTAGTGCTCTAGTCCTCGATGCCAATCATTCCTTTACAAACCCTCTCTTTTTTTCCTCTCCTTCCTTTTCGCATCATATGCCATGTTTAAAGTGGAGCCTTAATCACACCAATTTTCCCAGAACAATAAAAAAAATGAAAGCTATATGTCATGGTATTTAAAAGTAGCGATAAGCAATCATATGATAAATGAACAAACACCTATGGGCATAAACAATATTGTAAATACATAAATATTCATCGCGCACAAGAGTAAAGGAACCTCCATAGAATTGAAATTCTAGAACAAGAAGTGGAGAAATTCAAAGCCGCAATGGATTTCAAAGTTGACCCGAGCGTATGTGTGTTTATATATATATATATATATATTGTTAATTTGTTCAATATTGATGGTGATACCTTGAACAGGTCATTGCTTTTTCGTAGGGCTAATTTTTTGCGCACAATTTCTTCGATTTAACGCTAATTCTAATGGGTGCTTGTCAAGCCGCAGGAAGAAAGCCACGGCAGATTTTTAGATGTATACCTCATGCCAATGGAAGAGCTGTCTTTCTTCACTAACAGGTAAGACAGGGTTTTGGGGACTGAACATAATTAAAGCAAGACTTGGACCACACAAATTGCATAAATGGACATCTTCCATAGGTCTATACTCTATTCCACCTCCACACGTAAGCCTCAATCAGACTGGCGACCGCAAGGTTGGGACACATGGGATGGGGTTCCATCCAATCCAGCAAATGGCCGGCGGGTGCGACCGAGCAACTTGTAAAACCAAACTGAAAAGACAACTACTACATTCTGAAATTGATTGTTGCTAAATATTCCATTAACCCTTCTCATTGCTCAAATTTCGTAATTTTGGTTTGGCAAACTTCTCTTCATGTATAGCCCATGACAAGTGGTACAGTAAAATCCAGGATTTGATCACGTACTAGGTTGATCAGTAGAGCGAATTAGCTTAATCAATGTCACTGCCTGCCTTATCTAATTCTCCGTTAATTTGATGACAGGTTTCCCTCTTGAATTGATATAAGAGAAATTCAATTTCTTAATTAGTGGCAATGGCTGAGTTTGAGCATAAACACAAGCTCCAAACTAACATTTCATCGATCTGAACTTTCAAACATCCCTTTTTTTCTCTCTTCTCTAAAGAAAAGAGAGTCGTTCACGCAAATAAACCTTACAAAATCTCCATGTTTTAGATCACTCCGGACTCTATATTTCATGAGAGAGATTGAGTCAAGATTTCCGTGCTCCTGCAAAATATTCCATGCGACTTGTGAATGGAAGCCAGTGTAAAATAATGTAAAGACCAGACGCATGCACGTGGAAATTAGTTGTGGCCAATCGTTCAAGTGACATTCAAATTCAAGATGCTGCATCCTCCATATGTATATTTTCTAAGTATAAAGTTCCAACATGATTGATGAAATTTAAAACACAGGAGCATCCCTCTTCTTTATTAGTTGGAAATGGTAAACAAATGTTGTTGGGTCATAAAATGTACAGATCGTACTCGAAATCATCCCTTTCTTGGTCCAGCTACCGTGCGCAAGTTGTTAATTAACCATCAAATTCAGAAAAGCAGCTAATTTCCAAGGCTTTGAATCTCGTGAAGTTCATAAAAACAAAAAAAAAAAACATCAGCAGCAATATTAACAGTACTCTTCAACGAAACTTCCTCCAAAGATTCAAAAGAAGCAGCATCATGTTAAAGAACGGTACCTCTGGTCATGTGAACACCCTGGCTAGCTTTATTATCAATTAACATTGACATTAACAAAAACACTAAAACTAAAACCAGGTTCATAAGCATCTCCCTTCTTCTTTTTCTTCCACTTTCGCCTTTTTTTCCAAAAACAAATTGCCCTCGGACTTTTTTATTCCTTCTTATTTAATCGTTGCCAAGTGAGTGATTGGCCTCCAGTCTTGATTATTTGTTTTGCATACAGCGCTCTCAAATTCCAACACCTATTTAGTGCTTGTTTTGAAAAAAATAAAATCTCATTTTACTTATTCAAGACAATCGAAGATCCAGGGGTTGAATTCGAAGCTAAAACTAATATTTTAACCCTGTTCTTGCCAGGTGAAGAATTGAACTCAACAATTAGTGAGAAATTGATTGGCATATACAACACACACGCTAGCATATAAGAAAAGCCATTTCAGAAAGGCAACACGTGCAACTTTCTCCGATCTCAGAATCTGGCCTTTCTTGATGATGTTGGAAGAGCCTCGACGAGGTCTTGTTTGAAAGGCGGTGCGCGGTAATAGAAGATCGATTGTGCGGCTCTAAAGGCTCTTTTTTTTTTCTATTCCTTTTTTTTTCCCTTTTCTCGATCTTCATGTTGATTCTTCAAGGTAGAAAATTGGCTTGTTGTTTTTTATATTAAATTTGATTTTTATTTTTTTATCGTTAAATTTTTACTACAATTATAGTTTGGTTTTGCAAAAAATTACGTTTGATGAACCATTGAATGTTTTTAAAAATCATGGACACACCAGGCAATCTGAGGTATAAGAAATATTAAAAAAAACCAATAAAAATGTGACATAGGAGAGGGAAAAGGTCAACTATGAATTGTAACAGTTAACCTTTTTTTATTCTTTTTTTTATAGTCATTTGATTATTTTTTTGTCAACGTTCAATTTTAAAATTCTATCTGCAGCGCGGCGCGGCCTATAAAACTAGCCTCGACGTATAAGACATTTATAACTCTCCTCCATGGTACAAATGCCAACTTTAAAAGCGAATGTTACATTACATCTGTCTTAACTTTTCCTTTTCTGCTTGTTCCTTTTTTCCTGCTTTTCCGGGTTTCTGCTTGGGCAAGCACTTTTTCTCAGCGCAAGATGCAACTGCTGGCTTAATTCATTGATCAAGAAACTGGCTGGTAATTTTGGAAAAGTAGAATCAAATTTTGAGGGCTGTCAACATAGATCAGCTAGACATGGGCTCTAGGAACACTCGGGGCCTCTTAATTCCAATCGATGGTTCAGGACTGCCCTGGACATAAATGGTTTAGTATAAGATGGTGGGCCCAATTTGAAGTTCCAGTCCTTCCTTCCTGGCTGGTCCTGTCAAAAAGGCCGAGGCCCACTCTAGAGGGACATGCTCTGTTGGTGGCCCCAATCTCACTCTAGAGGGCATGCACAGTTCCCCATGCAGCCAATGGTTAAAGAAGGGGGGGTGTTATTCTTTTATTCTTTAGATTTAAATATTGAAATTAGTATTTTAAAAGATTTATTAAATATCACTTAAATATACCGAGTTGATGTGAGATTTATACAGTTAATGTCGTAGGAAAAAGAGAATCAGTCTCAATTAACGTGTAAAGCGATGGTCGATCACTTGCAGAGCTTGAAAATAATATTTATTGTTGGGGAAAGATAGAGTTTTTTATGCCTTTGATTTTACAAAAGACTGTATGTACGTTTGAGGACTCTCCTCCCTATCAAAACCAATAAATTATAAAATAAAACATTGAAAATGGCCTGTAAAGTGACACTTGTCAGCAACCTCATGCCAATTATAGCATCATGAATTAGAAAGAACATAATTTTAATAACCATGTAATTAAATATTAGTTTAATTATTAAGGTTAATTAAATTAAATATTAGTTATGTACACCCATATGTACATACCAAGAAAAACCTAACCTGACCCAGCCCTGCCCAGTTTGAGGGAGTTTTAAACACACCACTGGACTAATTTCTAAATTTTACAGCTGCTAGTAACGGTAAAAGTAAAACCTAAAAAACCAATAAATGAAAAATCCAAATTACCCTCTGCTAGTAACGGTAAAAGCTAAAACCAACAAATGAAAAATCCAAATTACCCTCTGCTTGTAACGGTAAAAGCTAAAACCAATAAATGAAAAATCCAAATTACCCTCTGCTGTGATTCTCACACCCGCGTGCAATCCCTCTAGACCCAAAAACCTGATAAACCAAACCCAAATCCTTGGCTTCCTGACCCGAGAACCTCAGACCAGTCAAGGCCAATTCCATTGCATTACCAAGCTCAACAATCCCCGACAACCTCTGTAATGTCCATGAATCCGCCGTTAACCCCAAACCAGCTTCCTTCACCGAAAAGAAAGCATCTTTACTGCGGAACCAAATGTCACAGGCTATCACAATATCAGTACCGCCACCAATACACGCTCCTTCTATCGCAGCGATCACCGGCTTCCTGCACCGATCTATCGCTGTGATCGCGTCCTGCATGAACTTTAGGTCTCGTCAGTCGCCAGAATCATTGGTGATAGAGTTTAGAGTTCTGATGTCGATTCCGGAGAAGAAGGATGATGACAAACGCGTTAGGGTTTTGGTCGAGGGATTGGAGAGCAATTGCGAATTCGGCGGGGAAGTCACGTGATAAGACATTGCGCTGAGATAAGCGGTGGAGATTTGAAGTGGAAAACACCTGGATTTGGGGATTTTTTGAAGATATGGAGAGTATAGTAGTGCTCCATTTCCGGCTTTGTTGGGCTGTGAGAAAGTACTCGAAAATTAATGAAAAATTTAAATGAAAGAAGAGAAAAGGTCCTACCGGGAGTCGAACCCAGGTCGCTGGATTCAAAGTCCAGAGTGCTAACCACTACACCATAGAACCTTCTTGATTAAATTCACTAAATCATTAATGAAATACAAGTAATAATCGATAATTTTGCTATTCAACCATTGAGAATTTGAGTTAATGCGGTTGATTGTTGATTGGTCCACTCAAGATTGATGTGGTTCGTGATCTTCGGAGGATTCACTCAACAGTTAAAAGTAAAAAAAGAATGACGTGCCAATCACTAAGTGAGCTTGAAATGCTGCCCGGATTAAAAGGATACTGAATATTTATCTTCAGCTTGCACGCAATCAAGCGACTTCCACTTCATTAGAACTTTTGTCAGCAGAAACACAGAGATAAGAAGTTGATTTAAAGTTGGGGAGCTCAGCTTTATATCGCCTAAAAAAGCATATCTACATCTGTTGAGCTTGCTGAAAATGTTATTAAATGAATCCAGTAAACATCCACTGAAGGTTCCCACAGCTGTAAGAAATGCATTTGTCATGATCATCATGTTTACTTACCCCACCTGGCATCTTATCGCCATAATGATGTGGTGAAGTGGCTCAAACCAACGGAAGAAATTGAAGAATAAGGCGACACTGAAAACGCACATAGCTAGTAAGTATCTGAGGTTGTCCTTCAGTGAAATTTGAAGTATGTTAGCCAACGGATCACATCCTCTAACAACTCTGCCTAGGTAGCTAGCTACTGTCTACATTCAATCATTATAGGAGATGGATGTCTACAAATCATCAATAACTATCACACTACTACCAGAATTCTACATTTTCCTAGTGGAATAATTCATCGGAAGTTAAACAATGATTCTGTCGACATGATTTTTAACGATAAGCTCATAGATAGTTACAGTTTGTATGAAAACCTTTTTCCCTTTGATTTCTGTTTTGTTGGTCATTTTTTCGATAATGCAACATGTAAAATATTAAAAAAATTATCAGTTTTATTCTGTCAGTATTTTTATCGGTAAATATTACATGTCACTAGTAAACAAGACATTTTCATTTTGTCGGTGATTAAATAGTGGCAGTGATATTTCTATTAATTTTTTTCAAACTCTCTAGAATATACCGATGAACTTAATTCATCTATAAGACCATCAATAATTTTACTAAAATGATTTTTTTAAAAAAGATCTAATAAACTGAGTAGAAAATAATTTAAAGAAATTAAATTAAAATAAAAATCAAATATTCATTATAGATTTAAAAGTTTATCAATTCAAATATAATTCATCTAGAAGAGAGTGAGCCGGAAGAGGAGGAGGATGAGACGAGTCTTTGTCGGGACTGGGAAGTCAATAATGGAGAGAACACGTACCACCCATCTGTGATTTCAGCTCCATATATAATTGTTGAAGTTCAGCCATCTCAACACTAAGTCATTCTATCTCGACAACAAAATGGGCTGTCCAAACTTCAATTATTTGGTTTAAAATCGCATCAAAATCTTGAGTTTGAATTCTTGAAAACAATTACGAGCATCCAATAGTTGAAACACTTTGGGTCGTCAACGAGTCCTCGCTCGTAGTGTTTGAGATATCGTAAACCCGATTTCTATCAGATCCACTTGACAATCCTTCCTCCAATCATAGTTCCGGATGGGTCGAAAGATCGTTCTAGTATCTCTCCTGCAACTCGGTATTATATGTTTCCTAAAAAAACAAATTCATCAAATTCAAAAAAATAATAACTTAAGAAAAAAAATTGTTGAAATCCAACATACCATGAAGTATTGAGCTTGGCTATCCAAGAGTTATTGCACCCCTTTACGATGGTTAACATTTCACACGTACGTCTCCACAAAAAGCTTAATCGATCTTGGTTCGTGTCCAAGAATCGTATCCTGCAAGAAAAAAATATTGTTGGTTAAACATATTCATATAAAACAACAATTAAAAAATTGGATGTAATAAAAAAAATCTTACCATCCATTTCACATGCAAAATAAACAAAATGGATCCGCCGGTATGCATGGTAATGGAACCGTGAATATGCATGTTCCGGTTCTCGGCACTAGACTGTGACCGTTACATGAAATGATCGGACGTCACATGCTAAATATATTTTGTCCATACAGCCTTTAAGACATATGGTGTTCTGAAATCCTTCTAAACCACCACTTTTTTCAATCCTGGAAGCTCTCGTTTTTTAGCATATTTTTTTGGCTTTTTTTAGTCTTGTACCTAAAATCACACAACTTATATGGTAGAAATGAATTATTGGTTATTAAATGAAAAATAAAATTTTAATATTTGGATAAAAAAATATTTATTTTGATTTCATTCTTTCCTAGTTATAGCGTGATTCTCCCCATCGCTCCTTGCAACAACGTTGTTAGCCCTGTCCTAGTAAAACTTTTCCTTATAACTCAAATTTGTAAAAGAATTAGTTCATTAATGTTAATAAACTAATCCAATTAATATAATAAAAAAAATTATTTAAGTTAATACTAACCTTGAACTTTCTGAATCATGCATCCATCATTGGTTTCCATTCAGGATTTTTAGAAACCTGATTCCATTGAAACAATTACACTTTCATTGACCATTTCATCATTGATGTTATCGTTTAGGTAGCTTTAACATTTATAAACCTGAAAAAAATATGTATATTGCTTGATTTTATTAAAAACAGATGATGCACCTTATTAAAATGTTTTCAGGTTTCACCATCGGATGGGTGCACCATGACTCCATCCATCGTATCATGTGAATGATGTCATGTCATTGCTCAATAGTTTTTGGAGACATGAATAATCTTTGCAGTCTATGAGTGATTGGAAAATATCCAAGCTTTCTATACGTGGCAAGAGTCATTTCCCTACCGATTATGAGTTTGTAATGAGCATGCTCACATGTTCTGTACTTAGTCAGCTTTGCATTTTCAAGGCAATACAACATGCAAAAGTTTAGACACATGTTGACTTTCTTGTATCCTAGGCCAAGGGGTTTTATCATGGATTTAACAATGCTTATCGCCCATTCAAAAATCATGTCGTAATCGGCCTCACTCAATCCATGATTTGACTTAATGGTGAACACATGTGCAATAATTGATAATTTACCGTTATTCGTGCACCCATCCTATAATGATTTGCCAGAGTCTTTCAAAAGATCTAAAAACATGGTCGCGTCTGTATATGATTCTTCATCTATCATTGGACATTCACCTACATAACTCAGATTCATTTTCATTGTATTTATAATCATATTCCTATAAGAATTACTATTGTCATCTATAACTCATGCACATTGCAAACTAAAAGTTAACACAACCATCCTTTCGACCATGGTCTTATAAGGAACATATGGTTATTTGTGTGCAAACTAACACAAGTATTTCTCCATGAACCCTTCTTGTAGAGATTGCATCGTTACAACATCCGAATTGAAATTTTTTTTATTTTTTTCCCTCTTAAATGGACATCTAATACCGCATCCACTAATATTTTTTTGGATTAGATAGTGTATAATTAACAAAACCCTCAACCTCATTACAATAATCTATCCCGTGCAATCTTTCAGGTGAATCTCGATACATCCATAAACGACAATCCATTACTTATATCAAACCTATATAGAAAATTGATCATCACAACATGTATTAATTAATTATTTGAACTAAGTAAATTAGCTAACATTGGTTTAAATAAAACTTATTCAATATATTTTAATAGTATTCTAATTATTATTAATTATCTATATAAATTAAAATTCCTATACATTTAATGAAATTTTTAGCTCAACAATAAAATTGACAAAATATAAAATGGATTCATTAAATAAGTCATTATTTATTTCATTACAAAACACCTAAGTCACAAATTCAAAATGAATTTTATTAAATTACAAACAAATTTAATTTTTTAAAACTTCAAGTAAACCCTAAAATGTATAAATCATACATTGAGAAAATAAAATTCTATGAGATAAAAAGCTATAAAACAAGTAAACACGTAAACAAATTACATATACTGTAAAAAATGCAATAAAAATGAACTTTTTAAAATCAAGTTTAAACAAAAAATAAATAGTTTTACTTACTTGATGTGAAAAATCCTTAAAAAAATAAATCAGAAGAGAGATACTCACAATCTGAGTTTAAAGGTGACCGAATTTGTTAGTAAGAGGTTGATTTATAATAAAATAGATGATTTTGTTATTTGTTGTAGAGCTAATTCAGTATGAAGAAGAAATAGGAAAGGGAAAGAGGGGTGTCGTTTGACGGATGAATTTCACTTTCATGTTCATTTTTTTTGTTTTTTTCATTATAATTCCCTCAATAAATAAATATCAGTAAATATCAAGAGAACATTTACTTTGATGTTTATCTATAAAAACTATTTTGTCGAAGTAATCTACCTCCTTACTGGAAATTTTCTCGTTTTTGCTTGTCAATTTGCAAGCAGTGTCAATTGTGCGACGCGTGAGCGCATAGCATTTGATATTTTCAGGAAACAAATGTCAGCCCCAGGTTTGGTTTGGTGCACTCCTTCAACTTTTTTTCACCCTGTTGTCAGGAAGAGATTGCACAGACACGCTGATTTGAGCCCTCTCTTTCATCATTGGTTTTCTTGCTCTGTTTGATGTCCCTTTAATCATTGAAATCGGAAGACCAATAACTGTTTGATTACAAGGACAGTGATCGTACGTACATTTGTACATTTAATTGAAAAAACAGACAAAAACCCAGGATTAAACGTCTTCACGGAAACACACAAAAGCCGTTGATTTCATTTTATCTCTCTCCTCTCTTTATTGCAAGGAAAATCATCAGTATTTTCATATTTTGTGGACATGGACA
>Ga0325404_1006305_pt1 | contig 12458 bp, 12 predicted proteins | sample PopdelMetagenome_18_FD_205664 | JGI IMG/M metagenome (GOLD analysis project Ga0325404, IMG submission 205664) | Populus deltoides microbial communities from Bellville, Georgia, United States - Xylem-Control-R1 | ecosystem: Host-associated > Plants > Phyllosphere > Stem > Wood/Secondary xylem... | reverse complement strand
CAAAAAAATGAATCAACAATGATTTGGAAGACATGCCGTATCATTCCAAAAAATTAAAACTTATCACAAAATCACTTAATTTTTTTTGGCTCTGCCAATTGTACATCATCAAAGCAATTTAGAGAATTAGTAAAAATTGGACTTAGACAAATCATGCTCCTGAAATAGATGTTATAGAGCCTCAATACGAATGCTTTCCTTTTTTACTCAGTGTTTTTAAACCTGCCTGGTAGTTGATTAGGTTTGGATTACCGGATATTAACCAGGTTAATTTTAATTGTTTTTATAAATCAAAACGATATTATTTTAATTAAAAAATTAGTTAACAGATAATAACAATTAAATCTTACTGGGTCACCATGTCAACCTCTAAATTCAGTTAAATTTTTTATTTTTTTATAAACTCGACACGGTTCTACTCTAAATCAACCAGATTCCGGGTTCCTTGGAAGCGAAATTGAGTGTCGTAGCAGTCTCTTGATCACAAAATCTGTATGGTGCAACAATTAATGTCATGACGCTTGAATGATTGAAGAGTTGTAGTCTATCCATTCACTGAAACACAGTGAGAACTTCTAACCAATGAGCTTCCCGGACTTCCTTATAGTTAGCAACCCATGCGCACACGTAAGCTCGACTAAATTTTCTTGTACTTGATATTCCCAGTGACCTCCATTTTTGAAAAAAAGGTTAAAGGGCCTATATAAACAACTTCTTGATCACAAGACCAGACTGAAAAAAGAGTGAATATACACCATGGAACACACCTCCATTTCCACTAGTCCTCATCAAGCCAACGCCCATGTTCTACTGTTGCCATTACCTCTTCAAGGACACGTTGCACCATTTATGAAACTAGGACACCAGCTTGTTAGACATGGAAGCAAGGTCACATTCTTAACTACAGAGTCCATACGTTCGCAAATAGAGAAGGTTGACGAGGAGGAGGAACAGATGAGGATTATTTCTGTTCCTGATGGATTAGCACTAGATGATGACCACAAAGATGATAATCGACTAGTCCAGAGCTTCTTACACGTCATTCCTGGTCACTTGGAGAATTTGATTAGGAAGACCAATAAAGATGAGCTGATTGGCATTGGCCAGATTACTTGTCTCATAGTTGACGTGGTTCTAAGTCGGGATCCTATAGAGATTGCAGAGAAGATGGGGCTAAAACATGCCATCTTTTTCCCTTCAGCACCAGGAGTACTGGCACTGATACTTCACATTCCAAAGCTTATTGAGGCTGGCATTATAGATGCTGATGACGGTAAGTCTATGAACCACAAATGATGTAAATGACTTGTTGGGACTTAGATGGAGTTAGAGCTAGAATATTTCATATAACAATTCTAATTGAAAAACTAAAAATATGTAGGTGCTGTGGAGAAGAATGAGAAGATACAGCTATCACCAAATTTACCAGCCATGGATAGTGCTGATTTTATTTGGAAGAGACCAGGAAACAAGTCCAACTTCAACCAAAAGGATGTGTTTCAGTACCTACTTCTTGTTAATCAAATCCTGAAGGTTCCCAACTGGGTTCTATGTAACTGGTTCCACGAGCTTGACCCTTCAGCAAATGCCTTGCTTCCGAACATAATCTCTGTTGGTCCATTGCCTGCCCATGATGGGAAATCTACTGGAAACTTTCGGTCAGGGGACTTGACTTGCTTACCTTGGCTTGACAGACAGTCTCCTGGATCGGTCATTTATATCGCCTTTGGTAGCACATCAAAGTTCAGTCAACAGCAATTTCATGAGCTAGCATTTGGCCTTGAACTCATCGGTAAACCATTTCTATGGGCTGTTCGTTCAGACTTCATCGATGGGATTTCTATTGAATATCCCGATGGCTTCCAAGATAGAGTAAAAAATCTTGGAAAGATAGTCAACTGGGCACCGCAAGAAAAGGTGTTGGCTCACCCTTCCATTGCCTGTTACATGACTCATTGTGGTTGGAACTCAACTATGGAGAGCATAAACATGGGGATTCCCATGCTATGTTGGCCGTACTTTGGAGATCAGTTTTGGAACAAGAGTTGTGTATGTTATGGTTGGAAGGTTGGCTTGGAAATAAACCCTGACGAGAATAGGATGGTCACGAGGCATGAAATCAAGAGGAAGGTGGACGAATTGCTGTCTGATGAAGGCATAAAAGCAAATGCTCTCAAGTTGAAGGAACTGGCTCAAAACAATGCCTATGAAGGGGGATCTTCAAAAAATTTCAGAGACTTTGTTGCACAACTGATGCTTTAATGGACAATATCTTTCACTATTGTATTAGGCTTGTTAATCTTCGAATTTGATAAATAAAATAACGCTGCTATTATTATGGAAAAAACGATGGAGAATTTCGTTGGCCATTTTAGAAGGAAAAGGAATTAAAACCCGACAGTTCTCTCCTTTCCCCACTTATTTTGCCTCCAGGCCAAAATCGATATCTCTCTCTCTCCAAATCCAAGGGTTTTGCATAGACTCGCCAGAATTCTCTATCGGAGCTTCAAAGATGGAATCTTGCCCTCTTTATGACGGATAAAAACCTTATTCCTAACCTAATTTTCCATGAGTGAACTAATTATTCTTTTCACTACCATTATGAAGTGTACGTTACAAATTGTAGTGCAAACTCTAATTTGTTTTTTTTAATCCTCAAATTGAAAAATTATAAAGTTCTATGAGCATAGATATATTGGTTGAAAAATGTATTTGATTTTTTGGCTTGGATTTTAGTCCTGCATGTGGTCCTCTTTTGATGTTCTTGTGTTAGAAAACGCATGATGAATCAAGAGTGAAGGAGTCCAGCTCAAATTGTATGATTTAGGATCCCCCTTGACTCGCTGCATGAAATTTGATCGATTGTATTTGCAGAAAGTTTACTTTTACATTATATAAATTTGAAAATTTGAAAGAGAAATAGTGGGTTTCATGAGACGTTGCTGTAGGTCTCAAACAATGCTTTACCTCTTGCCAAAAAGGAAAGAAAAAATAACAATAATAATAACAATGGTTGCCATCTCAAAATTCAAAATTTCCTGTGAACATCCAATTTCCACTGACATACTTTTTACAACAAAAGTTCAAATGCCAATCAAGTGGTAAGCATACGATGATTGCAACAATACAGATTGAAGATTACAATGGATGTTAGGACTCCAGGTAGAAACCAGCCGTTGCTGTTGTGTTTCTCTGCTGATGAATGCGATGCTGGTGCTAGAGGTGAAACTGGGCTTGCGGGTGATCCGTCAACAGATTCTGGTGGCAAACTTGGTGCTAATGGATGAAGATCATCAGGACCTGCAAAATTAAGACAGAAACTTCTTTTATATTTTTGCATATTTCTAACAAAAATTAGAATTGAGATCTTTTTTTAATACAAATAATCCATTGATTCTATAAAATGTCTATGAAGAAGAAATGATTAAGCTTGATTACCAGGCATTGAAGCTGTCGGGCCTCGGAGAGGGGGCAGTGCTGGTGACCCTGCAGCACAAAGAATACAAATAACTAACTGCTGGTGAATTATAGTTGTATTTATTTATAATAGTGGGTAATGAAAACTTGCTGTCAATTTATCTCATGAAATCACATACTAAAAATCAAGAATTCAATCCAGCCTCAATGATCAGCACGGAAAGTACTTGCTATTCAGTTGAATTAATACCTTAAATTTATTCACTTTGCAATTTGTACTAAAGAGTAATTAAAGCACAGTGCAACTTATGTATCAAAAGAATTTAATTTCCCTGGACTTGACCTCAGCATATTATTTTCCTTCTTCCACAGAAATGCTAACTTGCGCCTAATCCGTTAACAGAAATATCTACATGACTGTGTATCTAATTAAGTCTTAAATTTTCCCAAATTTTTCACAAAACAACAAAAAAATGTAAGAATAAAAAAAAAGAGCAAGATCTAATAGTAGTAACGGATAAATTAACTGAAAGATTCGGATTAATTATCTGAACCTGAGCAGAGCGAGTCCAAAGATGCAGGACTTGATAGAGAGCAAGCAGAAGGCAAAGCAATCACTCTGGATTCATCCAATGGGAATCCGAAGATTAGAGGCTGCTTGATTAGGTAACAGAAGCAGTTACCGTCACTGGAATTGAATGCCTTAGAGATGGCATCGCAGCACCGAGAAGTCGCCGTGTCTGTGACTCTGTTTGGCGGTGCCGAGACGTAGCCGAGGCATGGAGAGAAGGCCACCAGTTCATCGCTGCAGCCAGGTGGTGACGCTGGCGATGGTTCAGCAGCGGCGAGGAGGAGGAGCATGGAGATTAAAACGGCTGGGAAAATGATGATCGTCATGTGAGTCTAGAGAGAGAGTGAGTTTTTGTTCGTTACTAATCAGTTATGGGCGTTTCCTTTATAAAAGAAGTGAGTTTGAATGGCGGGAATGGGGATTTTCGTTTTTTCTTTCCCGAGAGTTTACGGAAATGCCCTTGTAATCAGTGTACTTTTTTCTGAACGGCAGCGTTTGTTTTTATCTAGTGGAGGGACCATCAATTTCTCTGTATTTGTATTTTACAAAAAAAAAAAACCCTAAATCCTTAGCAGTTCACTCAATGGTCAATATTTTGAGGAAGAGGAGAGGCCTGATGCACAGTTTGTGGTGTTAGCATCTGATGGTTTATGGGATTTACATGAACAGGTTCAGTTTCACCTATTTTCCCTTTAATTTAATAAATAAAAGGTTGAAAAAGAAAATAATAATAAAAAAAAAGTCATTAGAGAATTTTTCTGATACACTAGCATTTTTTGGTGTTAATCAGGCATTCATTGTGTAGTTGATTAACTTAATTCTGCCTATCTGACATTTGTTGAATTGTCATATGGAGCTTGCAAGTTATATCACACTTCTGCTGTTAATCAGTATATGTATGGGGCAGCCAAATCCTGTGCATCTACTTGCAAATGCTTGTTCATTGACTGAACAGTTCCTGAACTTTCAAGGGAGCTTTTTGTTCTTCTTTAATCTGCCAGGCGAGCCTATCTCAAAATCTAGCGTCAGCTTTCTTTGTGTGCAAAGGTTTAACAATATGTAGAGAAAGAAACAAAGAGACAGAATTTTCACCAGCCTTTTGTGCAACACCAAGCAATGCGTTCAAATCCAATGAGGGAGATCGCAGCAGTGTAATGTAATTGTATTACCATTCATCGATTTCAAGGGTTAATAGGATCTGAAGGAAACCATAGAGAGACTGGTATGATTAAAACAATTATCAGAAAAATCCAACGTTGCTGTCAAGATTTTCTAAACAAAAATCTTAGAGAGCGTAAAGCGATGGTGTGCATGTTTTGAACTTTACATGCTTGTTTATTCTGTTTAAGGCTGAGAAGAGAAGATTAAGCTAATAACATACAACCATAAGAAGCGAAGGACGATACTAAGAGTTTGAGCAAAATCGTATCAGTCTTGCCCCTCCCCTTTGATGTTCCGTTCTCCCTTGACAGAATCAATTTAGGAAAAACATTTTCTGTTGATGAAAGTGGCTGTGTTGCCACTACTGTAGAGTTGTCTTCTCTAGTTGAGTTCAACTGAACCTGCATCTCACTTGGAGGTGGAGAAACTAGCACATCTGGAATATTTGGTGGAAACAGTATTGGCTTCGGAGCTGGAACTGCAGATGGAGGGGGAAAAGGAAAGGAAAGAATAAGAAACATGGAAGACATATTCAAGAAGAGGAAGTAATTAACCTATTTGTGACCTATTTTAGAAAGGAAAGGATTGAGGTCTAGCATTACCTTGGCAGAGAGTCAACGGAGGCACAAATATGAAGCAATTTGGCAAAGGCAATATAATTGAGGTGCTCAAGGGAGGAAGGTATGATGCTGCCAGCAAACACAGGCAATTGTATCCAATGCGTATAGCTTTGTTAAGCACTTCGCAGCAAGTGCTATTAATGGACAATGAGCTACTAGTTTGATTGAAACACAGCCCCAAATCAATACCCTGAATAGAGCAACCTTGGATTTGACATTTGACAGTAGGAGTTAAAATGACAAGCACAAAAGCCAAGCCCCAAAAAAACCTGAAGGGAACCAGTTCTTGAGAGCTCATGACTGAAAACAAATAACAGGATCTTTGGTGTCCATAAAACTAGCACTGCTACTGCAGGAGTAGTTTTCAAACTGTAAACTGTGCGCATCATTCCATTCTGCCCTCCCAACCTTCTCATTTCCTTAACATGATCATCTTAAACCGTGAATGAGTTCTGATAATCTTAAACAGTTATGTTTCTCGTGATGAAAAACAAAACGCAACAAGTGTGAGATCAGTTGCCAACCATAAATGTTTTCACAAAGCACCCTACAGCAAACAAGACTCAGCAGCTCCTGTTTCTGTGAAAGATGCTATTACAGTGTCACCCTCTCGTTTTCCCATGCTTAATTAGACCGCTAAAGAGTAATTACTTACTCCAAAACTAACTAAATGGGTAGTCCTAGTTGTACATCTGAAAGCATGCCCGTAAACAGGGTATCGGTTGGTGAATTAGGACCAGTCACACAGATTGTCAGGGGTCATGGAAATGTGAAGGTACCCATCAGTAGATTTTACTTAACCAACCGAAAGGCTAAATTTTTATGACCTGGGCATGGATAAAGCATGACTGTGGGATGAATAGAAAGGCTTGAATTTTGATTTATTTTTTCCCATCTGGTTTGAAATTCGAGTCTGTAGTCTTTGTGCAATTGGTAATCGTTTATGATGTAATTTAGCAGGACAAGAAAAATCAGCTGACCATGAGATTTTCTTCGATATTAATATATCCCATTAGTCTGTTTAAATTCACTTTGAAGTGCAAAATCATATTTATCATGACCACCTATTTATCACCAACCTTCCGAAAGAAACCGAAATACTCAAATATTTATCTTCGCCAATACATATATTTTATACAACAATAACAAATTATTTAATAAATAATCACCCAAAATGATTTTTAATCAAATAAACAAGCTTCAAAACAATAGCTCACACTCCGAAAAGAATATTTTCAACAAATGTAAAAGACAACATCTAGTAGCACTTGAAGAGTACAAATCCTACTGCAAATAGTAGAAGAGATGGCGAAAGGCTATGAGATGGCGCCGATGCTGATGGTGGAGTTCGAACTGGGCGACTCCCAGTAGTTGATGTCGGTGCCCCAGTATCTCCTGTAGATGATGGTGGCGTCAGGAGAGGTGTCGTATCAGATACTGGCGGGAGAGTGGATGGTGTTGGCTCGGGAACAACAGGAGCTGCTCATAAGGAATAAAACTCTTTTCGTATTAACGGATAAACCATTATGTATTACATGTATGCATTGAAACACAGTAGACATATGACTAATAGATTACTGAGTGTATTTACCTTCAGGACTAGCAGATGGAGAAACTCCCGGTGAGAGAGTTGGCCCAAGGGTGACAGGGCCTGCCAATCATCAGAGTATAAGCATACAGTTAACTATCTTGAACCAGAACTAATTAAAAGAAATAAAATAAAATCATCTTCAAGTGTTTGTAAGAACTCTCTGCCCAATTGATGATTGCATAACAATCAGCATTAGATTTATTCAAGTGCATAACGGTTGTTGGAATGGTCATTTAGGAGGATTAAAAGATCACGATGGTTCGAAAATCATACCTGGAGCGGGAATTGGTGAACCTGTGGCTGCAAGAGCAATAAAGTTTTACATTAGTATTTTTACTACTTATATATCAATACTCAGCTTTTGAATAATTAAAAAGAAATCAATAAATTAATAGACAGAAAAAAAGAAGAAGAAGAAGAAGATCCTTGGTGTTTTAATTAACTACCTTTGCATTGAACTGGGACACCAGGCATGTTGCAAGCACGAGGCAGAGAAATGGCTAAAGTTCTGTTGATTGGTATGCTGAATGGGACACTTCCAGTTACAATAAGACAGAAACAGTCCATCCCATTACTTGTGAGGTTCTTAAGTGCACCGCAACAACCTGCTGTTGGTGAAGTACCATTGGCAGCAGTACTATTTGTAAGAAAATTCATGCATGGTGTGAAGGTAGCAAGCGCCGAAGCCGTGCATGCAGTATTGATCTGGCCATAAACAGGCAAAATCATGACTGCCAGAGCTACAGCCAGAAACGGAATCATGCGCGAAAAGGGCCCAAAACGCTCCATGCCGGTGTGCTCTTGCAGCTAGGAGTACTCGGAGGAGAAAAGTAAAGGGAATTATGGTGCTGAGAACCAACAGGAAGTAGATGATTGGATTTTAGAGTTTGGAAATCACTGTGTTGGAGAAAAAGAATGATGAGGGAAAGGAATTTATAGAAGGTGAAGGAAATTGAGGGAATTACACAACGACAACGTATTTGAAGTTGGTTTTGAAGCTCAACTACCTTAACTAACTTTGTTCGAGGGAGGATTTTGATTTTGACACCTGTTGAGTCGTGTTTTGACTTGGGCATTTGATGGCCCTACCCTAATTTAGTGTCAAGCTATAAGTGGCTGTTTTGCAACTCAGAAGCTTTGGTTTCAACCAATAACAAGGTTACAACTTCAGGACAAGTTTGCTTCGACCCCTGCAATCCATTTTTTCTAAATTATTGTCGACCTACCATTAGCCATTTTCCCAAATCAGGAGTTATGATCTCAGCCAATAAGAATCGTCTAAAGCTACCAATTTATTAACAAGTTTAGCTACTTCAATCCAAGATTTCTCAGCCACTTGAAATTGTTTGTTTGGTAAAGGAAGGATTAGGGGTGTTAAAAAAAATCAAGTTATATGTGATATTTACATTATTTAACCGAACCCAGCACGTCAAAGTTAATTAATATGAATTATTATAAATAATAATGGATAAAAAAACAAATGAATAAATGTTATAGGTAGGATGTAGGTTGGTATTTTAAAAAATTGAATAACCCCACGCACCGCTGGGAAGGATTCTTTAGAAATCCTGACTTTATTTGGGCCGAGAGCTGTGAAACAGTCCGGATAGTACTAATATTTGATACTCATGGGCGTAAATGGGTTGGGTTTATGTATGTAATCAGTCGCCCTTCTGACAAACTCAAGCCTTGGCCCTTTTATAAATACAAGTGCTTAAATTTTGGACTTTGATCAATTAAATCCGAAGCTCATTTAAATCATGGGTTTTATTTTTTAATAAAAATATGATTTTGCTCGTTTTTAGAAAATCAACCATCAATCTCGCTTTTTTGGGCATGCATGTGTTTGTATATGCAGCATAGTTTTTATACCGGTTTAGTTCAAAGTTCGGATTTTAAATTTTAACTGGGTTAATTTTTATTTTTTAAAAAAACTAAAACGGGGTCGTTTTAGTAAAAAAAATAATCAAAAATCAACGGTTGCAACCGGGTTTTTGAACAGATTTTTCTGGGTCGGCCGGATCACACCGAGTCATGGTTTTTTCTATTTTTTCATCAACACAATTCAATTTCAGCCTCGAATTAACCAGGTCCCGGGATTGATCTGTCGGGTCAGACCGGATTTCAAAACTATGATACGTATACCTATATCCTTACTTCACCCATGATCAGTATTTGTCAAGAAATTATTACATTCACGCCTATTAAACGTGTTCTCATTGGTCACTAAAATGTTTTTTTTTTTTTGGATTTAATATCTTGATGTTGAAAATAAAAAATATAAATTTTAATATATTTTTAATTAAAAAATATTTTTATAAAATTTCCTACACCAAGATAGAGTGCTTCCTTATCCATTCAGTAAACGAAGTTTATGGGCAGGTCATTTGCAATCCTCGTGAATCAAGATATATCACTGAGATCACAACTTCTACATGATAATAGGCGTCCAATTACAGGTCCAACTCCCAACTAGTTATGATATCGCATGTATTGTATAAGCCATGTTGGTTTGGGCCGGGCTCCTCATCATGCCCATTTTAAAAGGTATTTAAGAGTATGATAATAGTTACGGTTCAAAGTGCTTTTCACTTGAAAATATATTAAGAAATTATTTAAAAAAATAATTGTTGTTTTTTAAAGTGTTTTTCGCTTAGAAATACATTAAAATAATGTTTTTTTTGTTTTTTTAATTTATTTTTGACATTAGCATATGAAAATGATCTAAAAACACTTAAAAATATTAATTTAAATTAAATAAAATAAATTTTATTTTTCAAAAACACTTTTAAAACATAAAAATAAATATGTTCTTAATCATCAACACCCCGTAAAAGCAGAAAACAGTGTATCTATTCCAGAAAGAACAAATCCAAAATAAGATTGCTTTTGAAAGTTAGGTTATCAGATTTTCTTCTGTCCATTAGGATTTGCAAGGCCACTTTTTATGTCTCCAAACACATTCATGTCAACGAGCACCTTGCAATTGCATTTAGCACAATGATATATAGCATATATGATCTAGGCATGGCGATCTTTCTACAACCAAGTCCTAAATCCTTACATCTATAAACGACACGTTGGTTAATACTCTAATAATAATTGTAAACCTGACCTCACATACGCTGTTTTAGTTCACCAAATTATCTCAAGCGCCTGAAGAGTTCACTGGCCACGTCTATAAATTGCCATTGCTCACACTTGCTAGAATCAGCCTTGCTATAGAACACATATCACATGGCTTCAAGAGGAATCAACATGGGTCTAGTCATGGTCCTTATCGTGGCCATGCTTTCAGCTAAAGCCATGGCACAATCAGGTTGCACCAATGTTCTAATTAGCATGGCTCCATGCCTAAGCTATGTCACTGGAAGCTCCTCGACTCCATCTTCTTCGTGCTGCTCGCAATTGGCTAGTGTTGTTCTATCACAGCCACAATGCCTCTGCGCCGCACTAAATGGCGGTGGTGCTTCATTAGGTCTTAACATCAACGAGACGCTTGCATTAGCACTTCCTGGTGCCTGTAAAGTACAAACCCCGCCTGTTAGCAAGTGCAATGGTAAGTTTAAAAACAATTATCTTCCGGAGAGTGCATGCATTATTATAGAATATGGGCTGTATAATTTAATTTTTATGCTTTGGCAGATATTAATGGACCTGTAATGTCTCCAGCCGATTCTCCTGATGGTTTGCCAGGTAATTCTTCAAGTTCTCCATCTAGTCGATGAAAATTGTTTGTCGATTGTCAAAACTTAGACGAGCCCCTCATTCTGATCCACTAATCAAAATAGTGATCGATCTAATTATGCTAATCAGATGAATGATTGAATGTCCACAATGATGTTCTAATTGATTCTTAACGTCCAAGTCCTTCTTTTAATCCCTAAATATTTATGTACAGAATTAACCAACTAAACTAATTAATGATGAACAAAGCTTGAACAATATTTTGAGCTTAATGTTAATCTTGAATCTGGCTCGAGCTCAATTAAATCAGAATGAACCAAATTTGATGGTCAGAAACGGCACCAACTCAGTTACATCCTTAGAAAGTACAGAGGTACTTCCAACAACATCAGGATCTTATGCTAAGGGAAGCGTTCTGAGTTACCTGTACTTTGCCAAAATTCTTAATCTTAATTTCAAGAATGAATGGATGCAGGAGGATCTAAAACAGTTCCAGCAACTGGAGGGAGCCCTGGAAATGGCCTCATCATAAACAAGACCCTTCAGCTCGTTCTCTTTGTTGTGTTCTTGGCATCATCTGCATCAACTTTTAGCAGCTACTGAGTTGTAGTTGGGGTGGCTAGTTATGAGCATCCCGTGCTATATGGGATCTTATTGTCTTTTATACTTGTTTGACGTATTTACCTACGAAAGTTTGTAATGTTTGCTTTACGTACTATGTATGTGTGTTGAGTATTTACGTACGTTGTTTAATAATAAGTGTGGTGTGATGAATAAACCTTTCTTGCTTGCTTTTATCTTCATGAATATCATGATCAGAGTTCGCAATATTGCTATAGAAAGCAAAGCTTAAAAATAAAAATAAAAAAAGGACCTCTTAATTCGAAATTTTCAAGTTCATTACTTATATTATTATTTTAATCTGAAATTTCACTTTACTATTGCTGTATATAGAAAGGATGATATTGTTTTTTAAAATATTTTTTGTTTGAAAATGTATTAAAATAATATTTTTTTAAATTTATTTTTAATATCAATATATCAAAACGATTCAAAAACACTAAAAATATTAATTTAAAACAAAAAAAAAACTTAAAATTCTTGAGAAGCATAGCTGGATTGATAGGAGAATTTTTTTTTTCCAAGGCAAACCAATAAGTATATCAATCAATTTTCATGTTTACCTTAATAAATTTAGTATGTGTTCATTTATATTTTGTATTTCTACGAAGTTTATGTGAGATTTAATACTTTTAAACTTTTTTTCTATTTGATTGTCTTAATTACATGTTTAAAACTTGATGAATAAAATACATTTATTTCAATAACACCTCAATTTAGCCATGGTTTAAATTATCTTGATAAGGTTATTCTGGAATCAATTTCCTTGATTGATATTTTTAAGAGGCGA
>Ga0325404_1006301_pt1 | contig 12468 bp, 10 predicted proteins | sample PopdelMetagenome_18_FD_205664 | JGI IMG/M metagenome (GOLD analysis project Ga0325404, IMG submission 205664) | Populus deltoides microbial communities from Bellville, Georgia, United States - Xylem-Control-R1 | ecosystem: Host-associated > Plants > Phyllosphere > Stem > Wood/Secondary xylem... | reverse complement strand
ACGTGAAAAGGGTTTCGCGAGTGGTTTAATTGTTCCAGGTGACTTGCCCGATAAAGAATAAAACATGAAAAGGGTTTCGCGAGTGGTCAAATTGTTCCAGACGACCTGCCCGATAGGAAGAATAAAATGCGAAAAGGGTTTCGCGAGTGGTTAAATTGTTCCAAGCGACCTACCCGATAGGAAGAATAAAACACGAAAAGGGTTTCGCGAGTGATCAAATTGTTCCAGGTGACCTGCCCGATAAAGAATAAAACGCGAAAAGGGTTTCGCGAGTGGTCTAATTGTTCTAGGCGACCTGCCCGATAGGAAGAATAAAACGCAAAAAGGGTTTCACGAGTGGTCTAATTATTCCAGGCGACCTACCCGATAAAGAATAAAAAGCGAAAAGGGTTTCGCGAGTGGTCAAATTGTTCCAGGCGACCTGCCCGATAAAGAATAAAACGCGAAAAGGGTTTTGCGAGTGGTCTAATTGTTCCAGGCGACCTGCCCGATTGGAAGAATAAAACGCGAAAAGGGTTTCGCGAGTGGTCTAATTGTTCTAGGCGACCTGCCCGATAGGAAGAATAAAACGCAAAAAGGGTTTCACGAGTGGTCTAATTGTTCCAGGCGACCTGCCCGATAAAAAATAAAAAGCAAAAAGGGTTTCGCGAGTGGTCAAATTGTTCCAAGCGACCTGCCCGATAAAGAATAAAACGCGAAAAGGGTTTCGCGAGTGGTCTAATTGTTCTAGGCGACCTGCCCGATAGGAAGAATAAAACGCGAAAAGGGTTTCACGAGTGGTCTAATTGTTCCAGGCGACCTGCCCGATAAAGAATAAAACGCGAAAAGGGTTTCGCGAGTGGTCTAATTGTTCCAGACGACCTGCCCGATAGGAAGAATAAAATGCGAAAAGGGTTTCGCGAGTGATCAAATTGTTCTAGGCGACCTGCCTGATAAAGAATTAACGCGAAAAGGGTTTCGCGAGTGGTTTAATAGTTCCAGGCGACCTGGCGGATAGGAAGAATAAAACGCAAAAAGGGTTTCGCGAGTGGTCTAATTGTTCCAGACGACCTGCCCGATAGGAAGAATAAAATGCGAAAAGGGTTTCGCGAGTGATCAAATTGTTCTAGGCGACCTGCCTGATAAAGAATTAACGCGAAAAAGGTTTCGCGAGTGGTCAAATTGTTCCAGGCGACCTGCCTGATAAAGAATAAAACGCGAAAAGGGTTTCGCGAGTGGTCTAATTGTTCTAGGCGACCTGCCCGATAGGAAGAATCAAACGTAAAAAGGGTTTCGCAAGTGGTCTAATTGTTCCAGGAGACCTGCCCGATAGGAAGAATAAAACGCGAAAATTGTTTTTTTTACAAATACAAAGAAAAGAGTCTCATTGTAATGGGTGACCTACCCAAGTAAAAAAAGAAAGGGTCTCATGATGATGGGTGACCTACCCAAGTAAAAAGAAAAAGGAAAATGAGGGCTTGAAGGCACGCTCGAAAGGAAGCGAGGGCTTAAAGTCACGCTCGACAGGAAGCGAGAGATCAAAGGCGCATTCGAAAGAGGTGAGGGCTCGAATGCGCACTCAAAAGAGTGGTAGGGTTAGGAAACGCACTACCTTGGATGGTCTAGGGCTCAAAGACGCACTTAAAAGGGGATGAGGGCTCGTAGGCGCACTTGAAAGGAGATGAGGGCTCGAAGGCGGGCTAAAATGATGATCAAAGGCTCGAAGGCGCATTTGAAAGGAGATAAGGGCTTGAAAGCGCCCTAAAAATGATGATCAAAGGCTCGAAGACGCATTTGAAGGAGATAAGGCTCGAAGGCGCACTTGAAAGGAGATAAGGGCTTGAAAACGCCCAAAAAAATGATGATCAAAGGCTCGAAGGCGCAATTTGAAAGGATATAAGGGCTTGAAAGAGCCCTAAAAATGATGATCAAAGGCTCGAAGGCGCATTTGAAGGAGATAAGGCTCGAAGGCCCACTTGAAAGGAGATAAGGGCTTGAAAGCGCCCTAAAAATGATGATTAAAGGCTCGAAGGTGCACTTGAAAGGATATAAGGGCTTGAAAGCGCCCTAAAAATGATGATCAAAGGCTCGAAGGCGCATTTGAAGGAGGTAGAGAAACACAAAGATTTTTCAGGTGGCCTAATTCTCATGGGCGGCCTACCCAGGTTGAAAAATTCTCAAAAATAACAAATTTTTCAAAAGCAATTTCAATCTTTGGTCGTTTCAAGTCGGCCTTCCACTTGATGGATTCCGCTAGAATTTTCTCTAATGAAATTATCAAAACTCATTGTCCAATGTCTCAAAGTTTAGATGATATGCATGCATCTTTATCTGTTTTGAAATATAGGCCCCCATTTCTTCTTAATCTTCTTGCTGTTTGATTAATAAGGACTTGCTACCTTTGATTTGGGTCCTCTTTGTCGCTTGGCTTCTAGCCCACTCGAGTTGGCCCATGTAAGTCTATTTCCAGATTTGTTTGCACAACTCAGCCTTTGTGGTGCTCATCGTGACCCACTTGCCTGCTAGAGATTTTCTGTCTCGTCAAATAATTCGAAAGGATCATTCATTACTCCTCATCTCACTGTTAAAAACGTTCGGTGTCACTTGCTGAAAGGATCAAACTATCTTTCATAAACCAAAATGCCCCATTGTCTTGTTGTAGGAAATTTTCCATCTCCTTTTCCAGAATTTTTCCTTTTAAACACAATGTTGCCCCCTTGTATTGGTCATTACCCCTAAGTGTGCTCTGTCAATGACTTCAACAAATAATGGTTTTAAGAGGCCAATCTCTCATTTCTCTCATTTTCAGTTTGGTGAAGGAAAATGGGTTTAGAATGAATCTTGAAATCTTAATCTCGCATTTTGAAAACAAAAATTAATTCGATGTGAGTCTAAAACAATTTGCTTTTGAAATCTTGCAACTCCTTGGTTATTTTCTTTCTTGGTAAAGAGATTATTTGCTCTTGTGTTTGGCAATGAGGTCTTCGATGAAAATACATCATAAGATGACCTTTTGTTTCAAAGTGAAAGGCTCGAGAAAAAGCTCGAGGTTTTGTATGAGAAAAAAATTGTCTCTTTTTAAACCTTCATCTTTATCAGCATGAATAATAATGAGTAGTTTATTCTTGATATCATGAATCTTATGAAAAAGTATTCTTTGCATTTTGAGAGCATTGTTTATTGTTCTAGGTTGTTTGCTTGCTTGATTAGAAAGGACTTTTGCAGGCACGTAACGTAGGCTGTGGTTCTTGGCTATGAAAGAAAAGTATTCATAAAGCTCAAAGAGTGTTTCAAGGTTTCAAAGACTGAGGATCACTATCAACAGTTAGACTCTTGACGTCATTCACATTTTCTTTTGCCGCTCTTCTTTGATTTGCTGCTTCTTCTTTTTTTATTGCTTTGCTAGGACATACTCACTTTATCTTGGAAGTCACTTTTTCTAGTGATTTGAGTATGCCCCCTAGCATTTGAGTTTTTTGAGCTTTATGTCTTTTTGGCTTTCTCACGACATTTTCTCTTTTCTTATTGAAATTTTCTCTTGCCCCCCAGTGTGGGGTGTGATCCTAGTCGGGATTTTTTTTCATGAAAAAAAAATTATTCAGCTCAAAAAAGGATTGCAAGGGATGTATTTATTTCAGAACGTAAAAGGAATAACAAAGATGGCCTTTCCTCATTTCAAGCGCAAGTAGTTAAGATCAATAAACTTTGACCTCATCCAGTGTGATGATTTGGTATTTGCAAAGATGCATTTCATGGGTCATGAGCAACGAGTTCATTACATACCATTATTGATACATTTAAAAACACATGGTTTAAGAGTCATGGGGTAAGGGTGCTTATTTCTTTTTTTCTTTTCTTTTCTTTTTCACAATTTTTTTGTTTATAATTTAGTCACCTCAATGATGGAGTTGCTTGATTCACTTATCATTCTACAAGTAGAATGTTAAAAATATAGTTTTTGGATAAACATCAAATTATTTTCAGAATCAAAATGCAAGATCAATTTTTTCAAAACTCCAATAGGGAAACTGATTTTGGTAAAGAGATGAATTGAGTCTATGAGATCAAGCGAGTCTTCAAAAGTGTATTCGTGAGTTCTTATAAGAAATCTCTCTTAAGAAGATGAATAATGCTTGGTCGTAAACACGTTTGAATGACAAACTCATTATTTTGATTGAAACTTTGGAAAAGAAGTTCAACAACAAAGAACTTATGACAACATCTTGGGCTATGAATACTGGCATGATAACACATAAAGGGGCTGGAATCTTTCAATCATTCATTCTCCTTGACAAAAGCATCTTTTCAACAATCAATTGAAGTGATATGTAGACCATTCTCAACCTAACATCACCATAGCTTTATCTTCAAGATAGTTGATTTCTGGGAGTTGGTGTGAAGAAATTAGCTATAGGGACAATAAGTGACTTGGCAACCACCTTCAGTGTCCCTCCCTTTCTAGCCAAAACCGTTATTCTCAATTGGGTCGATAATCTTACCTATCCCAATGGCTTGTTCAATCCTCTCGACTATAACAACCAGGTTAGTGAAATGTTGCGCAGAGCTTCCAACCAGGTATTCAAAGTACGAGGCCTTGAAAGTGTTAACAAACAAGTTGATCATCTCCTTTCCCAACAAAGAAGGGTTAACCTGTGTGGCAGCCTCACGCCACCTTTGAGTGTATTCTCTTATAGACTCTTTGTTGTCCTTTTCCATAGCTTGCAAGCTTGACCGATCAGGGCCCACGTCTATATTGAACTTATATTGCCTCATGAAGGCATCAACTAAATCCTTCCATTTTTTAACCTTGGTATTATCCAATCGCATATACCAAGTGAGGGCAGCGCTACTTAAGCTGTCTTGAAAGAAATGAATCAACAATTTCTCATCATTAACTACCTCAGCCATTTTGTTGCAGTATGCCTTGAGATGAGTTATAGGGGATTGGGTTCCCGTATATTTAATAAATTCTGGCACCATAAACTTCTTAGGAATAACTACGTTAGGCACCAAACACATATTGACAGCTTTCACTAGGTCACACAAATGGTTTCCCTTAACTGCCCTTATCCTCTCTTCTAAGGCAGTCCATTTTTCCAAACCCTCTTTTTTCATCATCTTGCCCTTTCGAGATTCTTTCTTGGTAGAATCAATGGTAAATGGCATTCTCATGGGGTATGCTGGTTGAAAATGCACGGCTTGTTAAAATTTAGATGACACCCTATTTGCCCCCAGATTTTGTGGATCAAAATGAGTCACATGCATATCTTCAGGCTAAGCTATAAGTGTTGTTTTTCCAGATTTATCTCTCAAAGCCTGCTCGAGTAGACTAGTAAGCCTTGCGACTTCTTCTTTAAGATTGTCCACCTTTTTTTGATGTTGGGCTTCCAACTGGGCTTTTTCTTCGTTTTCCATTTGTCTTTGTTCTTGAACAAGTGTTATAGATGGGTTTCAATGGGGAACCTATATTTCAACCTGCTAAATGTAAATCATGCAATTTATGCAAAAATATTGAAATAAATAAATGCGTATGAAATGCAAACTTGCTCTTCACGAGGTGACAACCTAGTAGGAAGATCCTAATTATTGAGTGCATCAAAGGGTTGGTCATTATCTAGTTTCAAAGGGTCTCTCGCATGCTTAGTGATCGTCCTTGAAAGCTCGATATGAGGCTTACAAGTAGTGTGAAAATAGAGGCCCTGAGTAATATTAGTTTGGCATATCAACCATTTCCAAGTAAACAATCAAGCGAGAGTTGGATGGTTTCACGAGTCTTACCCAGGCTAAAGTCATTGGGGTACCGTTACTCCCCCATTTATCCTAGGTTGTAAAGTGTTTGCTCCCAAAGTGATGCATGACAACATAAACAAGGATGCATGCTAAAGCAGTAAATGCAGGAAAAAAAACAAATAAACACAAAAAAATAGCAATAATAAGACAAAAGACAAAGCTTAATCCTAAGTTCCCCAGTGGAGTCGTCATTCTGTCGCACCCGACATCGCGGCGGCCCTAAAAATAAATCTTGAATTATGAAAAAATAATAGATTTCTGACATCTTGTTCTTTTAGGAGAAAAAGGTCTTGTTTAAGGAGTCGCACCTAGTATTATGGTCACTAGAAACCCTAACTGGTCAAGAGAGATTCTATGGTACGGGATTGGTTACGTAAAAGGGAAGATATTATCACCCCTTAAACGTTCTGCCTAAGACAGACTGCATTGCTAATTTTGTCTTAAATTGCTAAATATTTATTGGTTTATGCTCTGATGGTTTACTTGCAATATTCCTGACTCTAGCGCCAGTAAATATTCGAGCTCGAATAATTCCAACTTTGGCATTGGTAAAAATTCGTAGCTACGAAAAAAAATTAGATTAATATTTTTTATTCCATACTCTATTGCCAGTGAATAAATAAATAAAAATAAATTTATTTTTATGCATGCACATATTTTTTTATTTTTCTAGCTAAATAAAATAAAATACAATGAATAAAAATAATATAAATTTAGACCGGTATTTTTATTCCTGACTCTGGCGTCAGTGAATAAACCAATAAATTTACATTATTTTTATTCATGCATACACATTTTTTATTTTTTATTTTTTCAATTTTTTTGTTTTTTTTATTTTTTTATTTTTTGGGCTGGGCCCAGCCTGATCACTGGCCCAAGCTAGTGACCCGGCTGGGCAAAAATCAAAGAAAGCACGTGTGAAGTGATTTCACGCGTGCATGAGCAGAATAGAGGAAATGAGTTAGAATGTGTGAATTAAAATTCAAAGTAAACACTAGCCGGTGAATTAAAATGAAAAGCGGGGAAGAGGAAGAACTTACCTGGTCTACTAGAGGCGAAGCTTTCTTGTTCTCTGGCTCTTCTTCGTTTTTGTTCGCCTGGCTTGCTCTCTGATTCAGGAGACGGAGGCGTGATGGATGACCGGCCAAAGCTCTGCTTCGGTTCCCTTGTATGCTCCTGCGTTGTCCTCTTGTTCTTCCTCTGTTTCGGGTTTTTTCTTGCTGGTTCTTGGTTTTTTCTCCTCTGTTCTTTTCTCCGGTTTCTGGTTTCTCGTCTGGGTTTAGCTCCCGTTTTTCTTCTCCTTTTCAGTCCAATTCCCCCAATTTTTCTTCTTTGTTTGTGTCTCTGCCCATTCTTCTCCATTCAAGACGAAGACAAATGGTGGTAAAAGCACGAGGATTTGTTGCTGGTTGAGTGACCAGAAGTTTCCCTGGGTTCTGTCTCTCTTCGTCCTCTCTACTGGGTTTTTTCCATCTGGGAATTTTAGCCTCCGGGTCCTCCTCTCTACTGGGTTTTTTACGTCTGGGAATTTTAGCCTCCTGGTCCCCCCTTGTGATTCCTCCATTTTATAGAGTCTGATCGGTGGTAACGGACGGCATGTAGAGGGACGACAACATTAAAACGTCCTTAACTGAGGTGAGCGGATGATTACTGCCCATAACTGCTGGAAACGGTCTCTGGTTAAAGAAGAAGAAGATGAATAGTGCTCTTTCCAACGACGCCGTTTTGGTATGTGAGGTGGCCATTTGCGTTTTGGCCCGTGAAGTTTCGAACATTTTATAATTAAGCCCCTGCTTTAAACTGTAATTGCCCCTGCGTTTTGGTGCCTTTTACAAGTTAGTCCTTGGACTTTAATCTGCTGCAATTGAGCCCTGAATTAACCCCAAACTTTGCTAATGTTTCAATTAAGTCCCTGATTTCATTAATTTAATTAAATCCAAGTCCAATTAAGTCTCAGAACTTATCAATTCTCCAATTAAACCCTTAATTGGATTAATTAAATTAATTAAATTAATTCTAAACTCAATTAAGTCTCAAAACTTATTAATTCTCCAATTAAACCCTTAATTGGATTAATTAAATTAATTCCAAGCTCAATTAATTCTCAAAACTTATCAATTCTCCAATTAAACCCTTGATTTGATTAGTTGAATTAATTCCAAAGTTTAATTAATCCCCAAAACTTCCAATCATGTTGCCCTTAACCCAATTTTAATTTATTCTTCATTTTTTTTTTGCTTTTCGTAATCATTTTTTTTATTATCATTTTTCAATAAAAATAATAGTAATAATAATAATATAAAAAGGGTCAAAAATTAGGTTATGACACTATTCACCCTTAAAAACAAAATTAGACAATTTAAAAATGTAAGTAGATAAAAATAGTTAAACTTAAATATCATCATCATTAATCTTCCAACACATCATCATCCATGCTTTCATTTCCTTCACTCAAGTCCCCCATATCCTCGATTTCAAGATTGTCATCTGAATCATCTCTTAAACCATAATGCACTTCTTTAGAATTAGAACACAATCCCACTTCATGTCTAGATCTAGAACTTGATGCTCCTCCTACACTTCTCAACCTTGTTTGCTGCGTAGTGATTGTTCATGGTTCGTTAGCTCTGGTTGCCCTCGCCACATCACCCCAAGTTCGAGTGTCATCATCAGACACCAATTCATCCATTTTGATGACCTTTTTTCCTTTTTAAACCCTACTATTTACTATAACAACTATACACTTAAATTATTTTTTGTGGTAAAATGAGCAAATAGGTCAAAATACATATCAATTTAAAAAAAAAGGGGAAAGATATTTTGACCAGGCGCTCGCTTCAGCGCCTGGTGCTTGCACTCCAGGCGAGCGCTTATGCAGCGCCTAGTTAAATTGTCTCGCCTGGAAAAATAAAAGGTTTTGGGGTCTCGCCTCTCCTTGCTTGGAGCGCCTCAGTGACTCTTGACAACCCTGCACTAGACACCAAAAAATGAAGATGCATGTCTCAAGTAACCTCGAGTACCGTGACATAAATGTCTTCCATCACAAAACACACAATGGCATTCACAGAGAAGACACTGCTTTCCAACATAGACACAAAAATCCTTATCAAATTAGAAAAGTTTACGAAGAACGGAAAGTAGAAAAGTTTACGAAGAACGGAAAGGGAAACATACTCCAAATGAGGGGGGAATGGATAGTCAACACCAAGCCTTGGAGCAATTGGTTCACTAGCAGGAAAGGACCTGAATTTCGAGCCATCGCCAACATCTCTAGTCACAGAAGCATCCTCAATCAAAGATGTTGGTGGTACAGATTCTTTTCCTTGTTGAGCCTCACTTAGCTTACTAGCTCTCTCCACCGATAAGACCTTGCCAAGAAACCTCAGCCTAACCAAAAAAAAAGGAAAGAAAAAGGAAAAAGAACAGGCAACAATTCATTGGCTTATTTCATCATATTGGACTAGCATCAACCAGTTGACAGTGATAGACAAAATTACCCATTTAACTGAGTATGCGCTTGATAAGCCAAGCTTTCACTTTTGAAATCAACAAATGCACAATTTTTCAATCTGCATAACCAACATTATCAAAGAAATATCACCTCAACAGGACAGTCAATAGTAACACAACAAAAGCGGAAATAAACTCTATCCAACAAAGAAAGATTAAAGAAAAAAAAAACTTATAAAATTCAAGAATTTATCAAAAAACAACAACAAAACTAGTAAATAAAAGCATCAAAATTGACAAAACATACAATATGCAGTTAAGGCACAAGTAAAGTAAAAAAGATTACAAATTTACATTGAAATAACCTTCCAGAATTGCAAGGACGAACAGAGACAGCACCATAATGAGAGAAAAGCCTTGAAAGAGTTTTAAAAGGAATAGCTTCAGGGAGGTGTTTGATCAAAAGGGTAACAGTCACTTGTGGTTCTACTGATTCTGCTTTCAAATCGTTGCCTTGAAACCCAAAATCCTGCAGCTGGGCATTCATTAAATTCTGTGAAGAAGGAAAAGCAGACATTGGAGGATACACAGGGAGACTTAGGCAAGATTTTTCATACCCTGCACCTGCAGTGAAGGGAGGGAGAAACTGTAGAGAACACAGGATTAAATATCTGATTGGGCTGGGCTTTCTTTATGGATGTAAAATATATGGGTTTTGGTGCTGGAATTTTAGTTAGCTGGGACAATTTTTTAAAATAAATTATTTAAATTTATTTTTTATTTTTAAATTATTTTGATATGTTAATATTAAAAATAACTTTTAAAAAATAAAAAATATTATTTTAATATATTTTTGAGTAAAAAACACTTTAAAAAATAATTATTATCATACTCTCAAACATCCATTTAGCTTTACTTAATTATAAAACTCTATAAAATTTACAGGTTTATTTAGAATCCGCCTAGGTTAAGTTTCAAAAAATAATTAATTTGAAGTTTACCTAGTAAAATAAATAAAACTTAATTTTTTTTTCAAAATAGTATAAAAACTCATTTAATATTAGATCTTGTATTATACTGAGTTTAATAATATTGCAAATTAACCTTGCTTTTATGCATCCAAAGTCTTGGAGTAGGTTGTAAAAAAATGTCAATAAGAAAATACTCAAAAATGCTATTGTGTTTTTTTCAATGCAAAAAATAAATTATTATTAAACAAGCTAGTATAAAATTAGTTTATAAAAGTTAATCAAACTAGATTAAATTTTAATAAAATTTATGATAACTACTAATTAAAATTTTTGCAATGCTAACAGTAGAAATCCATACGAAAAAAGACAAAAAATAAAATCATTAAGAGAAATGAACAGAAACCTTTCTCTTGACACCTAGGAATTAGGATGATTAAAATGCCATCAAACCTACTTTATTTTGATATTCATCCACGTTAAATGCATCTTCTGAACTACCACCATGATCACATGCCTTGTCCATTTCACTGTTATTATACATTCCAGTCCTTGAACTTTGTTAATTCTAGTATTTCAGCCCCTGTGTTTTCTAATATTTATAGTTTAGCCCTTGATTTTTATTTTATTTTTTTTGTCAGAAGTTTTGTCCTGTTTGAGCTGTTACCCAGGTCTGGCCTTCTAGGCCTCCTCCTAACTGAGTAGCAATTCCATAACTACTTTATGGGAAATTACCTCTGGAAACTTCTTTAAAAATTTGAACGTGATCCAACTGTCGGATTAAAAATTATGTCTTTTTTAAGCCATCACCCAGGTTTGGCCTTCCAGACCTACTCGTCACTAAGTAGCAATTTTATAGCTACTTCAAGGGAAACGACCTCAGGAAACTCCTATAAAAATTACAGCGCGATCCAACGGTTTGATCAAAAGTTGTAGCCCTTTTAAGCGGTCAATCTAGTCTGGCCCAACCAGACCTCCCCGTGACCGAGGAGCGATTACATATATACTTTAAGGAAAACAACATTTGAAAACTCCTATAAAAAATTAAGCCCGATCCAACAGCCGGATCAAAAGTTTTGTCCCTTTTGAATCGTTACCCAGGTTTAGCTTTTCAGACCTCCGTGTCACCAAGTAGCCATTGTATAGCTACTTAAAGGAAAACGGCATCCGGAAATTCCTATAAAAATTTGAGCGCAATCCAACAATCAAATAAAAAAATATGATTTTTTTTAATTATTATTTTGATTTGACCCGACCACACACTTTGATTTTCATCTATTGTCTTATTGTTTTTAATATGATTTTCATAAGATCCATGTGATCTATCAAATCAAGATTAAATGAACTAGGCTTAATTGACAAAATTAGAGATGTTCAATCTTGCGTGACATATCAAAAAAGGCTTTAAATCTAAATTTATTATACGGTTGTGCTTGAAGAATGATAAATGGGGTGGGTATGGAATTATATTTTCTTATTTATTTTTTTATTTTTTAATAATTAGGGGTTAAAGGTGATATATAATATATTAATTTTATTTTCAGTTAAAAGCTTCTAGGAAACTTTTTGGGCAATGATGAAGTTAGAGATATGCTATCTTTTTTCGTACGTGCTAAAATTAAAATAAACCAACAAAATTAATGAGTCAATAGCCATATAGAGGTGTCGGTTGGTTTCATCTACCTATTGTGTGTAGGTTTGATTATTTGGTGCTATGTTAGTCTTGGTATAAATCTAGGACTTAAAACAAATTTGGTTCCAATGACGACAAGGTTTTTTTTAATGTTTATTTATTTATTGTTATTATCTGTTTAAAAGTATGAATGTGGTTATTTTTTAAAGTGTTTTTTACTTGAAAATGTATCAAAATAATATTTTTTTTAAATTATTTTTTATATCTGGACATCAAAATGATCTAAAACTACAAAAAAAATATTAATTTGAAGTAAAAAAAAATAAAAAATTTAAATTTTTTTTCAAAAACGCTTTTGAAATGCAAAAACAAACAGGGCCCACTGGGTTCATGTTTATTGATTTTGTTTTTATTATTCTTATTTTATTTTTTTGGTGTCCTTAATATTTTCTTCTTTATAAATTTAGCTATATATTTGAGATCAGATCTCAATTTTAGTTTTGTTAATTTTTTTTTTTTTACAAGCTCATAACTAAAATAATAATTTAAAAGCTTCTAGGAAACTTTTTGGGCAATGATGAAGTTAGAGATGTGCTATCACTTAATTTTATTAGTTTAGTTTTTTTTTTTTTTTTTTTTGAAAGCTAA
>Ga0325404_1006300_pt1 | contig 12468 bp, 3 predicted proteins | sample PopdelMetagenome_18_FD_205664 | JGI IMG/M metagenome (GOLD analysis project Ga0325404, IMG submission 205664) | Populus deltoides microbial communities from Bellville, Georgia, United States - Xylem-Control-R1 | ecosystem: Host-associated > Plants > Phyllosphere > Stem > Wood/Secondary xylem... | reverse complement strand
GAGGAGAAGAACAAAGGCATGGGGGCAGAAGACTGGAGAAGGCACTAAAAAACCCATTGAGAACAATAGCTGAAGGTTTTGAGTGGTGCTTTTAGGCAGTGATAAAGGCCAGGGGTTAAGCTAGTTTAGCAGTGAACAAGGAGAAGGAAATATATAGTAATAAGATGAGAATTTTAACAGCAAATGTGAAAATCGGACCATCAAAAGTGGAAGTGAACTAAAGAGTGTGTGGAAAGGGCCATCAAAAGTACGATGAACAAGATACGATAAGGCCGCACTGATTCTCACTGTCAAGATTATACTCCTGTTTATTTCTGCGTTTTAAAAATGTTTTTTATAAAATTTAAAATTTTTTTATTTTTTTATTAATTTTAAATTAATATGTTTTTAGTGTTTTTAAATTATTTTAATGTGTTGATGTCAAAAATAATTTTTTAAAAATAAAAAAACATCATTTGCATGTATTTTGGTACGAAAAACTATTTGAAAAGCAACCGCAACCACACTGCCAAACACAATCTATGACTTGTTTGTTGGGTCATAATTATTATTATTGGAGCACCACAAGAATTCTATAGTCGGGGTAGTCTTTCCCACAAGGTGTTTTCATTTCTTTTTCTTTACATTTTTTTATTACTTTTACACTTTTAATATTTATTATTCTACTCCTAATCTATTTATATCATTTTTTAGTTTATTTTTTAATTTTTTATATTTTTTGAGAAATTATTATATAAATACTTAAAAAAAAGTATTTTATCATAGTAATTACAACATTGTTCCATTCTTTAACTACATTAAAAATTAGCTTGAAATTTTATATATTTTTATTAATACATATAATCTTTAATATATTTTATTTTATATAAATATCAAAATTTTTATTTATTGTTATATTTTTTTTATTCAATATCAAAAAATACTTCACAACATCTACACATTAATTCTTCTACGTTAAAAAAGCAAAGCAAATCAATAGACACATTAATTCTTTTTTTTTTATTTGCTCAAATGATTCTCAATATATTGAAAAAATTATTTAACCCGTAGCAAAAAAAAAACCAAATAGCTACTTTAATTTAATTTTAATAAATATTGAATCAAATTGAATTAATGAATTTTTTAAAAATAAAAAGGAATATGTATAACATTTATATTATAATTATTTAATATATCTATATATACATCAAGTGCATATATATTATTTTTAATTTTTTATTAAGTAATAAAGAATTGATATTCAGAGTTTAATAAATAAATTATTGATATATAATTTTTTTATATGTAAATAATAAAATATGACTAGTGAATACCATCACCATCGTAGAAATTCCACTAAAAACGTTTAATACATACGTTCTTATTATATGCAAGGCAGGAAAGGCAGGGAAAGACAGTCTTGGTGGGGTCCCCACGAACCAGGAAAAGGGTAATTTGCTTTCACACACGCATGTATAAAGTAAAAAGTTAGAGGGAAAATTCACCTTTATTATTATTTATATGAATAGTAAGAAGGTGATGTTTTTAAAAGCATTTTCCTTTTTTTTTTTAGTTTTTATTTATTTTTTTAAATATTAACTTGATTTTGAATTTGTCTTTATAAATTATTTTGATTCAATTTTTATGAGGGTATTGTAGTCTCAAACAAATATTTTAGTATACAATTTATACTTAATTTTATGAGCATTTATTTTTGTTATTGTATAATTAAATAAAAATAGTTTAAAAAACAAAGTTCTTAAACGCAGTAGAGTCTGTCATTTAGATTGTGAATTTGATAAGTTAATTCGTGAAGCTCCATCTAATCTAATATAATAATATCTCAAAATTAAAAAAAAAATCACCTTGAATTTATTTTTTTTTAAATCAAATTATGTTTTTTTATTAATTATCTAAGTTATTTTTAAACCTGATAATTTAATTTAATTATATCAAAATAACTTTATAATTTAAAACTTGTGTTAAAATATTTAAAAAAATTTAATTTTTTTTAAATATTTTGAAAATACAAAAACAAAAATAAAAATTGTATGCTAATGATGAAAGAAAGAGGGAATTTATTGCTGCAGCATGTTCCTCCTTAATTAGGATGTGTAAAATTAAGGCTTTGGTAGTGAGGATCATTTCATGATGAGTCAGAAACATCAAACATGGGACATATGGAAAATGACTTCTTATATCCTTTCAGTTCTTCGAAAGTACTCTGATTCTTCACCATTATTGCTTTCAACCTGCCATGGGTTTAATATAGTTCTTGGTTCAGGTCACTATTCGTTATCTCCCATGTATATAATTGAAAAGGCTACTTGATTGCTACTTTTCACCCAACCATTTTGGGCTGATATTGACCCAGCCTATATATTTAATAATATTTAATTAATATAAAATAATATTATATATTATAATATTATATATGTTTTTTTAAAAAAAATTCAAAAACAATTCAAAAATCCTTTTAAAATTTGTGATTTTCTTGCATGTTTTTTTACCAGTTTTGTTTAATATCGGGTTATATACTTACATTATAAGATATAGATCTGGTACTAAAATACCTGGTTTTCTACGAAAAGTTTCTAAAAAAATTCAAAACTTTTAAATTAGTTTTTCTTTTCAAAAATATTTAAAAAATATTTTTTAAATTACATGATAAAGTAGTGTGAAGGTAAGAATTGCGCCAACAACAATGGTGGATCAATGGAGAAATTACCAAGATAAATGTTTAGAGTGCTCATAATTCAAAGATATAGAGATTTTATTGGAGGCGTCAAGATCTTGCAAGGAGATTTTGTATGGAGATTTCATTGGAGATATAGATAATTTATTTGGAGATATAAACATTAGTAATACAATGAAGAAAAATATATAGTCTACTTGGAGAGACAATATTGATCTGCTCATTGAAAAGTTAAAAAAGATTCTTTTGTGTAAACAAAAATATAGTCTTTAGAACTTATCTTATCTTGAGCAATGTATCATGAGATACAATGATCTCTTTCTTTTTCAGTATGAAGAATAATTGTGTAGGTGCCATATTAGAAGGAAAGTTAGGCATCACAACTATTGATGGGAAGGGTGGATACTCTTAGGTGATTGAGGAGAAAGGTTAGCATCCATTAAAGAGACAAGTTGACAGGAGATAGTCATTGGTGAGAAAGGTTAGTGCTCGAGGGTGATTGACGAGAAAGTGTTATATTGACAAGGTGTAAGATATAATCATCAGTGGTGGTAGTTTTTAAAGAGAAAACTAGATAACGTAGACCTCTAAAATGTTGTAACACTACATTATAATGTGTGCCAATCACTGAGCATCCTAAAAATTTGTACAAGATTGAGATTGAGTTCCTAGAGTTAGAACAAGGTCTAAATACAATTTGTTGTTAGACTCCAAAATTTAACGGATATCCCATTACTATTCTAAAAATGGATAGCTTTGCAATTCCAAAGGGGAAAGATTTTTGTCTTAATAAGGGATAGATTTTTTGCTCGTTTAGGCTAGACCTAACAAACAATGTTGTTATTCCAAGATGAGACAAATTATTGTCTTAAAAATGAGATAGAACATCTTGTTCTCGATCAACTTCCCTGTATTTTCAGGTTCTGGTTTGATCGAGTTGACACCTTTAAATGAATGAATGTAAAGCTATAAACCTTCAAATTCAGCAAGGTTGGATCCAAATAAAAGGTATGCACATCCTATACCAACTTCAAAATAGCTCCTTACCATCTATGTAAGACCCAAACTTTTGGCCCAAACCCAACCTAAGTTAACATAGGTATATAAGGAAACGTTGCAAGAGAATTATTTTTCTCTCTTCTAATTCTATGGCTGTCGTGACCCTCCCATTATTAAACCAAATATTTCAGTTTTTGATCTTGAGTTTTGGATTCAAGAAGGGTGGAAATAGCAAGTAAGTCATTCTCTCTCATATTACTTTTGATTATGGTTTGTTTATGAAAGGATTAAATAAGAGATTAGGGTTTATAAGGATTTGAAGTTCATGTTGTTAAAATTAATTCATGATTATTAGGGATTTAATGTTAAGTGATTGATTTTGAATTTGTTGTTAAAAATAAGGATTTATGAGTTGATTTGTTAAAATGATTTTTTATGGGTTAAGAAATCTATTTCAGCCTTGCTCGAAAATCTGGACAGAATGGTCTTGAGGTTGAAGATGGCAAAATTTTATTTTGGTCCTTGATTTATGAAAATTACAGTTTAGTCCCTAAACTTTGAAAAATTATAATTTGACCCCTAATATGTCTTTTAAGATTCTGGACATGTTATGACGAGGTTAAGGATGATGAATCTTGATTTGATAATTCATTTGGAATATATTCAGTTTGGTCCCTTAATTTTAGGAATTTACATTTTAGTCCCCGAACTTTTAAAAAATTTCAGTTTGGTCCTTGTGTTGTTCTGGACAGAATTAAGGATGGTTTATGGGTGAAATTTTAGTATGGTTAAGTATTTACAGTTTGGTCCAGTTTTGGTAAAATTACGTATTGGTCCCTGTTTTGGAAAATTATCGTTTTATTTCGTAATCCTAGGAGACTAAACTTGGTTTTCTTTTATGCATTGTACTCTCATATTTGTGTTTTTTTGAGTATATTTCATATATTTATTGTAGGTTCTCCTAACGATCCTTAATAGGTTTTTCGGGTCTTTCATCTGATATTCTTTTTAATCTATATTTTTCCGGGTGAGTGAAATAATCTTTAATATGCATATAATATAAATAAATATGTATGTTGATTATATGAGGAGTACGAAATGTTAATCTCTTGAATATTTATATATGTTGCTCTATTTTTCGAGTGCTCATTTATTCTTGAAATTTGCACTTGCATTCTGTTGAACTGAATTCTATTTGATATGATATACATTTCTTTGATGATTCTGCGAATATATATCATGTCTTGATATAGGATTTGTCAATAACTCCATGCTAACGAAGAATAGTTAGTCTATGTATACATAATATTCTATATACCTAGCTAGTGAGAGAGGCATCAGCCTGTGGTGACTGATCATCCCATAGTGGTCACCTTCGGGTGTTATCTGATTTCTGACATGTATTTCACTATTTTATGATAATATTTTTAGTATGTATATGTATATTAAGATAAATCGACTTGCAAACTATTAATATCATTAATATCTATAATGTATATTAAATATTATTCCCTCACTCAGCTGGTTGAACTCACCCCTTATTTTTAATATTATTTGAGGCTCTTAGTTTCTGTTAGTAGGTGGACTCATTGAGTGTTCTTGCTTCTTCAGTTTTGATCGGTATACCTTGCCTGTTTTGTGAGGCTTTCCTTTTAATTTTGATTTGATATCTTAAACGCTCCATTATTAGCTTGTTTTAATTAATTTGGATTTTGACAATGTAATGAGTATTATGTATTATTGTTTTTGTTTTAATTACTGATGAGGAGTTTTGAACTATCTTTTGGTTTCATCAGTTTTGAATAATATAATATTTCTGAAGATTATGAAATGCTGCATATTTTTGAATAACTTGTTCTTTTGATATTACCGTTCTAAGACTTAGCGTAGGTGATATGTCTTTTTGACACCGCTCCTGCATTGCCAGTCATGGACCCGGTATTCGGGTCATGACAATCTAGGTTTAGCAAAACCACTAAGTACCCGTAAAACCAAAACCACCATTGCAAAATTAGCCTAGTATAAGAGCTTCCAACTATTAGCTTTTGTCCAAAAACCTCTCACTTTAATCAAAGGGCATAGCTTTGATCAATCTTTGAGGGAATCTATCATAAACACCTAGAAAAACCTTATAAATACCCTTGGAAATCCAAAAAAAAAACACGTGGGGAAATACTCTGTTAATAAACCCTATAATGAAGGTTTAAGAACCTAACATAAAAGGTCTAACAAGCTTTGGAAAGAGAGAGAGAAGGGTGAAGTCCATGTGGCCTACCAATTTATGTTTTCTTAATGTTTAAACCTCTTTTGATTTTTTTGAACTTGTTTCAATGTTATGATATTTTCTAGTTTTGTTATGATTAATATGTAAAAATGTTGTTTTTGTTGTTTAAATCTTGTTTGGAGGAGTTGTTGATGTTACCGAGTGTCAGGATAATATGTTTTGTGACTGATTTTGATAAAATATGATAGTTTTGGATTCTACTAAAAGGTGACAGTGGGTGCTTTATGTCTTTTTCTGTTTTATTAGTATATGTTCTTGGTTTTCGAGCATGGTTTGGGTTCCAAGTGTTCAAAGAGATAGTTTTGAATTGAAATTTTATGTTTTTGGGGCTATAGTTATGAAGTTTGAATTAAAAGCATGTTTGTGATGATTTGATGTTTTTTGTTAGTTTTTTTTGGATTCAACTATGCTTGGTATTGGTAACGTGGTTTGTGAGTACCAAAAATAATGTATCTAAAGGCCTAAAAAGTTAAATTTAGGTTTTGACATTAGTTCTTTAGTTTATTGAAATTTTCTAGATTCTGGTTCATGTTCTTTGCATGAACTTTGCCTTAGCCTCTTGTTTTTTAGATGTTTTGGGTTAATTCTTGGCACAAACATGTTAGTTTGTCATCTTGAACAAATAATCTAGGGTTTAAATGCATCAATAACATGTATTTATTTGTTTATATTCTAGGATTCTTTCAACTACCCAAACATATTTTAATCAAATAGTGCTTTTTGAGTATTAATCGAAGAAAATGGATGCTTGATTCTTGATCTACGCATGATTACGAACAAAGTCTTGCCTTTGATTGTATGAAAACTTGTCTTGTTTGTGATTTGTGTTTGCTGGATTTAGGTTTAAATGTTCTTCGTGTTCTTTATGTCCTTGATATTTGATCTGTTTTTGTGTTTTTTAAGTTTTGATATGTTTTAGGTTTAATTGTTTGTTTTGATTTAGTTTGGGGTCAAACCATAGTTTTCGGTTCAGTTCAAGGTTGAACCAGTTTTCGAGTCAACCTGTTTCGTTTTGTTTTGGGTCAGGTACTAAGGCATTATTTGGTTAGTTACTTTTATTATTTAGGAATTTTTAGCCTAAAGGGTTGTTTGGCAAACATATCTTTATACCTATTTTGACAATTTTGCTTTGAATAAAAAATGATTTTTCGCCAAAAAGAACCCCAAATAAACTCCAAACAAAATCTAAAAAATTGAAGGACTAATTTAAAATTATGTATGGGTCTTTCGCATGTTTTTGCAACAATTTTAATTAATACTGAGGCTGTAAACTTCTATTGTAAGATGCTGACTTAGTATTAAAATATCAGTTTTTTGTCAAAATCTCAAAACTGTCCAAAATTTCTATAAAAAATTATTATTTTAAAAACAAAAAAGGTGTTTCAATAACCATTTCATTGAATCAATGAGAACTTGATAATATTTAAAAACCCTAAATTGTTTTTTAAGAATTAATGGTCAATATTCTGATATGAATATTGGACCTATAAATAGGCTGATATTTAAATAATAAGAGTTGATTAGAAAATTGAAATAATTTTATTTTGGATATTCAACAATTTTAATTGGATGTATTCTTCATCATGATATATGAGTTGTAGAAAATCCTTTCGTCTTATAGGATAGGTGAATCCTGTCAGGGCACCTACATAGATGTTTTTCACAATAATTTATTTGGGTATACGAACCCATAATAAATTCAAAATACTAGATTTATTTATAAGCATGAATCTTTGTTTTAACCCATAAACAGATCATCGGTTAGGAATACATTTATACCTTTAAGCTATATCTAAACCATACAATGCAGCTTACCTTAGTTAAGGTATGCTAGTGGTGTTAATACTTTTTATGGTCGCAATTTAGGGCCGAGCATTTTTAGTTCGGTCTGGTTTTGGACCAAAATAAACAACCAAACCGATTTTTTTTAGTTTTTGAACTGAACCAAACCGAATCCCTGTTCAAACCGATTAATTTCAGTTTGGTTCGGTTCGGTTTTTTTCCTTCCAAACTGGTTCAAACTGAAATTGTTGACCATATTTTTCAGCACTTTTATTTTTGAAACTGAATAAACACAATGCAAGGGATTTGAGAGATGAAACCCTTAAGCAAGGGATTGAATCCCCATCGAAAGATCTTGAAACCCTTAAGCATATCCTCGAAGCTCTCTAACTCAAAGGTCTTTTGCATTTCAAGAAGCCAACAAATCAAACTAACCAAAGAAACTCCATTTACGAAGAAACTCCAGTAGTCCTAATGAAGCCAACTTCAATGAACCGGCCAGATGGAAGATTGGAAGCTAAGAAGACAGAATCGTGGGGGTCAATATTCAGGATGGATAGAAAGCCAGTCCATAAGACCAAGATCTGCTCCACCTTTCAAAACTACATATTCATTCCATTCACAAAGCTAAAGTTCTGGGCATGTCCCTGAGATGAGTGGCTCACTTCCTTCATAGAAGGCCTAGATGAAAGCTAAAAAAAATTTGATTTTCATTTTAAAGTGGTCAGGTAGAAAGAAGTGAAGATTTGAAAGCACGGAAGATTTATCATTTGAGAGATGAGAGATAGAGAGGGCGGCTAACGGGTGAGAATGTATTTAGGTTTAGGGTTAGAAACTATTTATACTTGTTTTTTTTTTAAGTGTTGGCCTGATTGAACTGGTTCGGTTTGGTTTGGTTTAATCGGTTTCAGACTTTAGAAACCGAAATTGAACTGAACCAGAATATTTCTGTTATTTTCTAATCGATTAATTCAGTTTTTTTTCGGTTCGGGTTTTTTGGTTATTTTTTTCTGGTTTTCTCGGTTTAGTTAGTTATTCGGGTTTTTTGTTCACCCCTATCACAACATGTCATTTATCCTAGAATTTCTTATAAGGTCAGTCCACCTGAGTCTCTTAGTGACCTTGAACCAAACAACTAGGTAGTGACTCCTCGATCCCGATATCTTGTCACCTCGTATGCACACAAGCGACAATATTAATGGGTAAATTATTTAAAAAATTATGCATATTAGGCTAACACAAAATTATCAATAAAGGAATCGGTAATATCATCACAAAAGACCTAATCTTCTTTAAAAAATAAAATAATTGCATAAATATTATTTTAATAGATTTTTTTAAGAGATTTTTTTTGTCAAAAATTAGAGAAAAAAAAGGAAGTAGAAGAAGGGATATCTAAGAAAAGGCTAGGTGCACATAAGTTTGATAGGTCAAGTCCACTCGTTTGGATTTATTTTATTTTTTGTTTTTAACATGTGAATGACATGTCCTCCGCCACCAATTTTTTTTATTTATAGCAAACTATGTATTGTCTGCTTGGGTAAACGACACATTATCTTCTAGATGATTTTATAGCCACTTCTAGTGGTCGGAAAGCTGAAATCTAGTTTTAGAAATCCAATAACCTAATTCTTAACTTGTTTTCAGCTGGAAGTACCCTAAAGACATATTATGAATCTCAATAAACTCATTTCGAACTCTAAAAAGAATACAATCTCTCCATAAATAAAAAATTCAACTATATTGTAAACAACTTTACGAGTCTAGATATACGTTTTGAAACATGTACAAAGGAAAACTACACCTCCATTGAAACTCTCTTTTAAAAAGAAATCTATTAATTCCAAAATTAGTCTTTTTGATGGTTGGAATATGGCTAACCAAAAACTTTTTCCCTCCTTTCCTTTTTCCAACAACATGCTCTATTCTTTCAAATTTGAGTGATTAATATGTTAAAAAGTAAACTTTAGGATTGAAACATAGAACCTTAAAATACAGGAATAAAAAAATAAAAATGTAAAAAATTAAGGGATTAAATCATGGCTTTTCGTACCTAATGAACTGTAAAAACAAAAATAGCTATTCTTGTAGTGTTAAATTTTGCCTATGTTGTTTTAATTTTCTTAATTGATAAAATTAAATTAAATTTTACAAAATTAAGCATTAATTTCATTTCAAAAACCTTTTTTGACACCATAAATACACAATAGCATGCAAAAGGAAACAATGTGTAAGGGTTAAAACCATCTCAACATAATGTTAACTGATGAAATAAATAAAAAAAAGTTTAGTTATTGTTAGGATGTAACTCTTCATTATTATTATTATTATTATTATTATTATTATAAATAATATTAATATAGATTGGGTTGGGTTGGCCCATCTTAGGTGACCCAAATCATTTTCTTCTTAATATAACCCACACATGATAGGATCAACTCTCTCATTAGTTTTGCAGCATTCATACTTAACAAATAGTTTGTGTGACAAGGCATACTTTAAAAGCTAAGTTGGTATATATTTATTAGAAATATATTACTTCTTGAATAATGAGACATAAAGTAGACATAATATGCAATATCCTTGATCATTTTTATTTTTATTTTTATTTATTTTTTATTTTTTTATCTCTCATGATCTCATTCATTATACTTCTTGTATTCATAAAGGATCGAAAGTGATAAGGCCCGACAAGTAATGAAAATTCAGGATGGGAAAAGATAGATAAATGATGAAAATAAAAATAAATGTGATTTGTAATGGAGGAAATGACCTCTATAAATAAATTTAAAGGTATTGTTGAAGCTAAAATAAGAATTATAAATTATAACTAAAAATTTATAACATCGATGAAACCAGTAACGTGTTTCGACGGATAGAAGTATTACAAAAATTTAAATGAATGTGTTTTGAGAATGAAAATAATTCGAAGGAATTATAATGAAAATAAACTATGAAAGTTATGAAAGAATTGTATTAAAAAAAATTGGTATAAACCTCAATTAAGAATCAGTAATGTTTTCATGAAACCATTGTAAATCTACAAGAGAAATAAACGATGAAAAGAAAAAATAAATATATTTTGAAGTAAGGAAATAGTTTTGAGGACTTACTAAAATAATTGATATAATTCTAATAGGGATTGAATAAGAAAATTTAATTTTTTAACATAAAATCATGTAATAGCTAGTTTTATGTTATCAAAGATATCTTTTAAAATAATTGTTTAATCAAGCTAAAATTTTATGGGAAGTTGCTTTACATATATTTTTATCTAAGGTTAAAATCTTGGAGAAATTCAAGTTCAGAAAGGTTCTGAAAAAATATGGACAGTTGGGTAGGAAAAAAAGCAGGGGTAAGTGAGGTGTAAAACAATCATTTATCAATAAAATATAGCCTTTTCTTCTACTTATGGACAGCTGGCTTGAGCTGCTGGAAAATAAGAAAGAGAGAAGAAATTGGGGGTTAGGGTTTTCATGCCTTTTTCCATTAAATTCATGAGAGAAAATTGTGAAATTAAGAGAATGAATGCCATAAAAGGGAGATTTAATGACTTTAGAGAGGTTATTGAGATAGAATAAGGTTTTTAAGCTTGGGCGAAATAAGGAAAGTAAAAGTTAAAAAGAGGAAGAAGAGAGGGTGAAGGAAAACTTGATTTCCTTCGCAAATTTCTCTTAATACCTTGTGATAAGCAGGTAAGAGCCATCTTTCTTTTGTTTGATTTTGGTTTGGAATATCAAGTTGCAACATTAATCAGTAGTTATTAGAGAAAAGGCTATGTGAATTCATTCTTGATATCAAATTATGATTCTAAAAGATTCATCTGATCTTATTGTTTCAAAGCGATTAAAGTCATAGTGAAATAAAAGAAAATAGTTGATCTACAAATCTATCGAAAGAACCGAGTAAAATAGTGTAGCACATCATCATGAACCATACACAGAACTAGGCACGTCATTCTCTTGTAATGTAATCAGGTTCCAAGAAGTTCGTTTCTGGCAGAAAATAGTTGGGCTATAACATCAGCAATGCCCATCCGTTCCTGTGGCGACTCGACAGAACAGGAGATTCCAGTTGTAAATACTGAGACCAAGCACTCAAGAACTCTATTTTGTTCGATAGAATTCCCTTCAAATTTTATTTGAAGAAGAGTAGGATCTGCAATCTGCAACACTTTCTCAGGAAGAAATGTCTTGACATAGCTATGAAGGTTCAGACCATTAAACAGGTCATCAGTTGGTCTCTTTCCCGTAAACATCTCCAGCAAGAGTATGCCATAGCTGTATACATCACCATATGCTGACACTTCGTTTCCCGCACCATACTCTACAATCATAATCATAAGATGGGAAGTAAGTTTGCTACAGAATACAGCAAGCAGTAGCATGAAAAATTTAAAGTGTTTAGAGATGTTTGAAGAAACAGTGGCACGGAAATATGATATTGAAATGAAAAAGAATGCGATGAACAGAACAATTGTATGTACAACATTTACCAGGGGGAGTATAACCAATGGTCCCTCTTATTCCAATGGAGCTTGATGGGTTTGTCGTATGGTTAAGGGTGTCTTCGAGAAGGAATTTTGCTAATCCAAAATCACCTACATGGCCAACCATTTCGTCATCGAGAAGAACATTGCCTGGTTTGAGGTCACAGTGAACTATTTGTTTTTCACATTGATGATGAAGATAGTCGAGTGCGTGGGCAACATCGATGGCAATGTTTAGTC
>Ga0325404_1006297_pt1 | contig 12471 bp, 7 predicted proteins | sample PopdelMetagenome_18_FD_205664 | JGI IMG/M metagenome (GOLD analysis project Ga0325404, IMG submission 205664) | Populus deltoides microbial communities from Bellville, Georgia, United States - Xylem-Control-R1 | ecosystem: Host-associated > Plants > Phyllosphere > Stem > Wood/Secondary xylem... | reverse complement strand
AAAAAAGAAAGAAAATGAACATTGCATCATCTACACAATTAGGTGATGCGTCGTCCACCTAATTTAAAAACATTATGACAATCAATGGTGTCGTTCATAATTTAACAAAAGAATCTAGGCGTGCATGCCCAGATTCTTACGTGGGTCAAGAATGAAAGTCCATTCTTTGAGCCTATTTGCACCTGTCCTTTTAACTTTTTATCTCGTTATTTATTTATTTTTTTTCTGTATTTTATAATTACATTCTTTTTAAATAACTTTATTTAAATGATGATAAGTAATTATCCAATTATGCTATTATTTTCAAATAATGATAGCTTCTTTTGTGGTAATATTGTTTTTTGAATAATTATATATAATTTTTTATCCAAGATTTTCTTAATGTGAATAAATATCTATTTTTATTATGAATTTTATATATAATTTTCTCAAATTTATTATTATTATTATTATTATTATTATTATTATTATTATTATTATTTTCAATCCATTCTCATCAAAATTATAAATTCAATATTTTTAAAAAATCTTGCTTTTAAAATTATGATAAGTTTTAATTTTAAAAATATTACTTTGAATAAAAAAATATAAGAAAAAAGAACATATTAATGTTAATTGATTTTTTTCGATTTCATTTAATTCTTCTATATTTCATTCATTGAAAATTAGGTTTTAACATTTATTTTATTTTAAATTAGTTTATTTCAATCTCATAACTCATGTTATAGATTTGGCATACTTGTTTGAATTCACTCTCTACTTTTTCTTCTTTCAATTTTGTTCATTTGCACTGGTTTGGCTTGAATCTAAGACTCTCATGAAAGTTTTATTTAATTTGCATTAGTCTATTTATTGTTATTGATTATTTTGTTATTATATAGTTAAATAATATTAATTTATTTGGTTTAATGGAGTTTATAACTTATGTGATGAAATTTTATTTTTATTTTTTAAAATATATTTTTTAACCTAAAACAAAAAATTAGGTTTGCCCTGCTGTGTAGCGTGGACTTATAGACCTAGTAATTTACTAATTGCACTAATCACATATAAGCAAATATAAAAAGATGTGGGGGCATAGAAGTCAGCGACTTAAACAAGGAACAAGAAATGAAGAAAAACGAAAAAGTCTCCATTATTTCTTGACTCCTTCTTCTACCTGTCGAGGAACCTCCGTCATCAGTTTATCATTTCATATCGAAGGCCGGTCAGCCAGCAGCTACGATATCATATTTGACAAAATTGGTATTTTTGTTAATTTAAAAACTCATAGGAATTAATATATTAATCGAGGTGTAGGTAAAATGATTTAAATATTTATATTGTTTTAGTGTTTTTAAATCATTTTAATACGCTGATATCAAAAATAATTTTTTAAAAATAAAAAATATCATTTTAAAGTATTTTTAAGTGAAAAACACTTTGAAAAATAACCGCAACAATATTCTCAAACAGACTCAAAACTTAAACTTGTAGGAATTAGTATATTAATTAAGGTGTTTGCAAGCTGGTTCAGATATCTATATTAATCATTAAAAAAAATTGATTACTTTCCTCTTTCTATTTGTATATTTTATAAAATTTATTGGTTAGTTCAGGAATTGCAATTTTGTTATTTTGGGTCAATTTTTTTTAACGAATAAACAATAATATTTTAAGAAAATCTTTATCCACATGGGAAATTGTTGGGGAACTACTCCTGTGACTAACCATAATAGCCCCACGGCTACAAAGTCTTTTACTCCGTGTAATTATTTACCCCAAGAATATCTTCATTTTATATTTAACAAGATTGGTATGGATAGAAAAAGAAAAAGAAAAAGAAAAAGAAACAGCAGCGAACGTAAAGAAAAAGAAAATAACAAGAATGGTTTTGATATGGGAAAGAAGGACACTTGATGAAACAGCTATGATTCCTTCATGTGGACAGATTATAGCACTATTGGGACCAAAATTATTCACTCTAGGAGAGTTGAGATACTAGAAATTTTAGACCTAACTAGTACCCGTGAACCGCACTATGTCGCGGGCTAGAAAAAAAATCTATACATTAAAAAAAAACATCAAGAGACTACAAATGTGTTTAAAAAAAAAACAAGAAAAATCTGGACTTGGATCATAAATCCGGTTGGGTAGAATAAGCTTGTTTCATACTACGACATTAGATATATCAAACAAAGAAACAAAAGGGAGCGATCACGGTTAAAACAATTTTAATTAAAAAAATAATAAAAATACATTTCAATATAACCAAGGGAGTCACAAAGAAAAAAAATAAAAGGGAAAGAAACGACCCAAGCAAACCTGGGTACGCTTGTCGGCACGTAACCCATATGCATGAGACCATGATAATTTTTTAAGAAACCTAAAAAAAAGAATAAAATGCAAAGTTTTGAAGGATAAAAGAAGACCAATATCACTTAAGTCAACCTTTCAAACCCATCGTCTAAGTCATGAGCCCGGTGTAACCCTACTAGTGATAACCACGAAACTCAATTTGCAACTAACCCGATATCAAAGGATGACATTGAAAAAAAATTTTTGACAAAAATCCCCCAAAAATAATTATTAACATAAAAGAATAAGGACCAAATGTACTACTAGAAAATTGACAAATACAAACAAAAATGCCAACAATATTTTTTCAATTGGTAAATTACAGTGATATTTACCAATAAAATATTTCTTCGTTATGCCTCTTAGTGTATACAGATAGAAAAAAAATTTCAGTGTATACCAAGAGAATTATAGTTGGAAATGAAGGAATGAAAAAAAATATGACCTATCATTATTATAAATGGTATTACCAATAAAATAAACTCGTCGTTATTATCCGTCAGTGAATCCATCCATAGTTTTTAAGTTGTAACCTAGAAATCAACCCCCCACCTCATTTCTTCTTATTCTTCTTCTATTTGTTTTTACAAAGAAAACAACAACAAAAGATCACTAGCTACTTGTTTAGTTTGTGTGATCCTGAAAAAAAGAAAGCTGAAAAGTTTTTCCTGTTAGCTGGCCTAGTCATAGAACTAAACAAGAGTATTGTGTTATCTATAACTTATATGATACATTTCAGTTAATCAAGTCCTGACAGCACTAGCCTCATAGCAAATGGAACGTCCCTTAACAAGTCAAAACTTGGGCACTGCACAACCACCTTAGGAATTTGTTTGCTTTGTTTTGTAGGATAGTGGCATCGGTTGGCCTAATTTGATGGAGCAAGCCCAGAAAAGAAATGAAAAAAAAATATATTCTATTTTTTAATCTTTTAATTTAAAATTTAAAACTAGTAACCAAAAAAGTTTTTTTTTAGTAGTATAACTCTTAATATTCTTTTTTTTAATAGAGTTTAATTTTTTGAATCTCAAATATCCATTATCATAAAAAAAAAGTATTGAATTATATATAAAATATTCTTTCTAAATTTATTTCCCGTGAGTAGAAATGAAATAGAATAGGTGTATAATTTTGATTGTGGAAGGCACCTCAAGGCACATGGTCATCGCAAGAGGAAGCTGACAGCAAAAGGTGTCTTTTGTTTAACAGTTGGACCCATACATGTGAACAAAATGATATGTTGGCTAGGACAACATTTGAAAAGGGTGGTTGACCTATCTATTTGAGACCTGACTTAAACTAAGTTTTATATCGAAATAGGTTGAGAGTTAATCCGGTTAATTTATGAGCTAGTCAAAATTCAAATGATGCTCAATTTAACTAAAAACATCCATAAACAATATTATTTTTTTTAAAACAAAATTAAAACTACATCATTTTGAATTTATCCAAGTCAACCTGAGTTGATCCATCAACCTATAATTCAAGCCTTGTACTAAATCATAAGCTAAAACAGGTTTTATAACTTTACATAGTTGTGTCAATGTATCATAAGGTTAGTTTAATAGGGGTTAGAGTAATTTCATTTTTATTTTATTTATCAACATTTGAAAAGGCAACATCGTCAATTTTTACTATCTTAAAATTCACAGCTGACTGAATCTTGAATTTTTCAATTACAAGGTGAACAATTTGACACGTGGTTTAGAAAAAATATAAACACTGCTTAATAATTTTTATCTCTCATAATAATTGATTTCATTACATATTTTTCTTTAACTATTAATGGTTGTAATCATGTATTAGATTTATCAATTGAGAAAGAATGTTAGTAGTAGTTTGAATTTACTATGTTTGGGTCCTGAAATAAATGTAAAGTACTATAACAGGTTTTTGTCAATGCACATGACTTTCATGCTTAATAGTATGGTCATGGTAGAAATATATATAATAGTAGAGTTTATGTTAATGGATCGACTTTTAATGAGTTTGAAGTTGATTATTATGGGAAGTTAAAAGAGTTGATTCAGTTGTAATAACATATTGAGCTTAATAGAGTTTTTTTATTCAAATGTTATTAGTATGATGCCACCGATAGAGGAATCAGAGTAGATCTCCATCCTAGTTTAGTCAAAATTAATACAAAGGCTAAACTTCGCAACATCAATAATATCTTTATTTTCATCAAGCAATGCCAACAAGTTTATTATCATGCACTCCTTCCTTTTAAAAATGATCATTATAAGGTTGACTAATTATCTGTAGTGAAAATCAAACCTAGGGTTTGTATTCAAATTGTTTAGGAAGATAACGATGAATTAAATGTTGTCGACAATGTCTTTCAAATTGATGAGTTAGTTGATGCATATTAAGTTGCTTTGTCTACCAACTTAGAAAAAAAAATTAAATTTTCATGTAGTTGATTATATTTTTGTTGATGTTGAGGAGTTAAATGATGTTTTGAATTGACAAACATCAATTCAATGAAGAAGATTATGATGGACATGACAATGATGAAATTGAAGAAGAAAAAGAAGAATACATTTCTGATTAAATTGTAAGACATCAATATGTAATGAAATTGATTTTAATGTAATTACAATCGTAATTACCAATGGACTATGTCGGTCAGAGAGTTGGAAAACAATTAAATGACTTTGTCATTGACCATTACGTATAGAATTACCAACGGACTAAAAATTCATCTGAGGATTTAGGGGGTTCTTCTTAAAATTCCTGGTTTAATTGAAAATTTCAAGTTTTAATTACCAACAGAATTATCGATATATGTTTAAAAAATATAAATATTTAATATACCATTGATATAAAGCCAAAATCAAAAGACCAGAATTCGTGATTTCATAACAAACACGTCTTCTTCTTTCTTCTATCTTTCTCTTTTCTTTCTTTGACAAAAAAATCACTTTTTTCTCTATCAATTTCTTCTTTCTCTCAACTTCTTCATCCACCATACATCTATAACTTTGTCAAGTAAATATCCTGTCACTTTTGGGTTTCCAAAGCTTAATTTTTTTTTCCATATGATGCTCATAACTTGTGCTTGTTTTCTTTTAATCATTGCGAGTAATTGTGCAAACCTCACTAAGTTGGGTTAACAAGTAAAGGTTTTCATTTTCTTCTCTCTTTTTTTTGGATTTTATGTGTTATGTTTATGAGTTTTGAGCCTATGTTTCTTTATGACAGCTTACGCTCTATTTTGTTTAATTTTTTTAGTCTAAAAAAACATTATATGATACAAAAAAAATCCATTTAATTTGCGTTTATTTTATATTATATGTTTGTTATTGTTATTGTTGATGTTGTTATTGATAATTTTGATATGTTTGTGTTAAAATTTTGCAGTTTAATTAGGGTTAATTTTTTAAAAAATAATTATATTATATTTTTCATAAATAGTGTATTTGTTAGGGTTGAATTGAATCTCAATTTAAAGTTATGTCTAAAATTTTAGCATGTTGGGAATGAATTAATTTACAATTTAGGATTTGGTGTAAATTTAGGAGAAATTGATTAGAAAGCATTTTTCATAAAATAATTACTTTTTTTTTTTGTTGAAATGAGGCTCAATTTAAAGTTTAATTGGTAAAATAATATTGTGATTTAGAGTTTGATATTAACTTTGAAATAATTGATCAAGATGTGTTTTTCATAAAATAAATTGTTTTTATGGTTGAATCCAGCTCAATTTAAAGTTGACTTGGGAATTACCTTGTTAGAAAATAATTATTTTGCAGTTTAGGATTTGGGGTTAATTTGGAGGAAATTGACTAGGGTGTGTTAAATAATGTGTTTGTCGGGTTAAACTAAATCTCAATTTAAAGTTTGGTTGGTAATTTTAGTGTTAGGAAATAATTATTTTTTAATGTTATATTTCCTTGTTCAATTCATTATCTTGTTCATCTTTGCCTTGTTCATATTATAAAATAATCAATTTATAAAAACATATTAGTCATAAATAAAATCAACTAGTTTGTGACTTTATATATTGATGCATATTTGTAGGTACATGAATTTTGGGTAGTCTATTGTATAAGGAAGGTGCTACCGAGTTTTTTTTTCAAATAGAAATGTTATTATCTTTTTTAATCCTTTTATTTTAGTTTTATTTCTTTTAAAAAAAATTTCTTGTATTTTTTTTTTAATATTTTTTATAAAAAAATATTAAACACATTACTGACAGAATTACCGACGGACTAAGTCCGTCAGAAAGTTCCAAAGAATTGAAAAAAAATATTACATGAAATGCCACTGACAATATGTTAATCACCAATGGATTTTGTCCATCGGTAATATAAAATAAATCACTGATGGAATTACAAACGGTTTTATCTCTCGGTGGTATGACATAATCACATATGGAATGATGCTAGTAATTTTTTTTATTTTGCGTGTTTTTTCCATCTATAAATTTATTGGTGTTTATATTGCCAATGGACTTATCAATATAATATAAATCACTAATGAGAAGTTCTCTGATGAACAATTATCATCTGTAATGCTCTTGGTAAATGTTTTCTCTACACAATTAGTGAAATAGCAACAAAACAATATGCCAATAACATGCAAAATTCTGGTAATGATGTTAAACAAAAAAATCAGGTGAAAATTACATTGATTGATTAAAGGGTGAAATTAAAAAAGAAAAAAGCAAATATTTTACAAAAGAAATCAAGTTAAAATCTAAAATTAAAAGAAAAGGGATTAAATCTGAAACCAAAACAAAATAAAAGGAAAAATAACATTTCAAGTTAGATGAAGAAAATGAAAAAAAAATATTCAATTTGATAAAAGGCCTCAAAACAAAAAAAAAATAGTAATATTAAAGAATGAGGACTAAATGCTAAAAATAAGGGGTTAATAACATTCATTGATTCAAAGGTGAAATTGAAAAAAATCAAACATTTTACAAAAGAACTAAAAACAAATACCCAAAATAAAATGGAAAGGTGTCAAAACAAAATAAGAGAAAAAATATAATTTTATTTTTAAATGATGAAATTAAAAAAGAAAATCAATTTGATTAAAGGCCCCATATTCAAAAAAAAAAATAGTAATGTAAACGCATGAGGACCAAATGTTAAACAAAAAATAAGGGGAAATATAACATTCATTAATTCAATGGTGAAATTAAAAAAAATTCAAACATTTTACAAAAAAAATCAAATAGAAAACCTAAAATCAAAAGAAAGAGAATCAAACCTAAAACTAAGATAAAATAAGAGAAAAAAATAATATTTCAATCAAGTGTTAAATCGAAAACAAATTTAAATTTCATAAAAGAAATTAAGACAAAAATCATACAATAAAAAACAAGAGGACTGAATCAACTATCAAGACAAAATAAGAGAATAAGATGAGTATTTTTTATTGGACAACACATTTTTCAAGGCAAAAGGAGAGAAAAAGATAAGAAAGAAAGAAAATGTCGTCGGAGCCAAATTGCCCAACATGCCACCACATTTGAAAGAGGACATCGTGATCTTTCTAATGCTGGCATGGATGGGCAATTCCACTACCTAAATCCTTTGCATACACCACTTGAAGCATGCATAATAGCCTAACATGTTGGCGCATGCATAAAACATGACAACAAACTTCCTTCTTTAAATTTTTTTTTAAATACCAAATTATCTTTGTCATGACTTTATAACTATATAAAGACCACAATGAAAAGATGAATAAACCCTTACATCCTAGTTTGTTTATTTTTTTTAATCCCATTGTAATTTTGATATAATCCAAGTAAGGTTAAATTCGGATTGTGCCGTAAAATTTTCTATCATTTAGTTTTATGTTATTGAGCATAACTCTAAATCCAACCGTTGGATCGAGCTAAAACTTTACTAGAAGATTCTAGAGGTATTTTTCTATGTTGAGGTAAACTTTCAGGTGAATCGAAGTTCAGGAAGGAGTTGCGATATAGGTCAGAACCAGTTGTATGAATTTTATTATTTATTTCCTTTTGGCTTGTGGACTTCCTATTTGGTAAGGAACTTTTTCTTACAAGGATGTGGTGGCTTATTATAGGAATTTTCTAGTTCTACAAGGATCTTTAATGGGCTGCAATATAATTTTCAAGTATGGTAAGGATTCATTAATGTTTCAAAATTCTTTTCTTACAACCATCCTAGCTACACAAGGAAAGAAGAGCTAGTGGTATTTAATGACATATTGGTTTATAGGATCATTGGGCAGATAAGGACTTAGGATTTATGGGCTTTATTTTTATTTTTTTGTAGCTATATCCCAAGGCTTGTTTTGGTATAATTAATATTTTGTTTTCAGTTAGGATCTATGATTTGTTTGGATCATAGTTTGGACTTATTAATAAAGGTTTTGGGTCAGTTTTTATAAGTGGATTAATTCATCCCACAATGGTAGATTCATTAGGGTTAGTTTTTCATAATTCATGGGCAAATTTTACCGACGGGTTTATTTTACCAATAAATTTACCGGTGAATTTTACAGACGAGTTTATTTCTTCGGTAATACCGTATGTAAGCATGCCATGTCATTTTTTTTTCTTTTTTTTCCACTGTAATTCCCTTGGTATATACCAACAGAAATTTTCTGTTGGTGTATATCGAGGGACATGGCAAGGAAATATTTCATCAATAAATTCCATTACAATTTACCGATAAAATTTTAGTTGTCAATATTTCTATTTTTATTTGTTAATTTTCTTATAGTGATAAGTGAAGATATTTCCATATGACGAAAATAAATAAATAAATAAAAACAAGGAAAATATTGTAATTAAGTACTGAAAGGTTTTGATCCTTACCAAATTTCACACTCGAAATCAGAAGCATTCAGTCACTTATGATGAAGGTGTGATCTCGAGGGGAAATTTAATCCCAATCATTAATTATTCGTCCATGATGGATAATAATTATACGTTGAAAACTAAAAAAATTCACAAATGTGTCCAATAGGAAGACTGCTCCTATTTTATTTAATATTTCTGTTCCATTTTTATTTGATATTGGTGCCAATTCCCAATCTGATACCAATTTTTCCCATTCTTTGGGAAAGTCACAGATAAAAGCGTGGTAGACATTTTTTTTCATGCTATTTATGTGAGACAGTTGGGTCAAGATCTTGAGCTATATATTCTCTACATATAAAAGATGCGTGGGATTCTCTAAAATGCACATATATCCCGATTTTCTAGTTAATTACAAGGCACATGCAATTATTTTTTGTCAATATTTATTATAATTTTGACATTTAAGTTCTTAAGGGCATTAATTAAGAGGAATAATAGCAAAAATATATAGGAGAGTATTACATCTACGACTTTTTCTTGTATGTAGTTAACCCCACTTTGCTTATCAAGAACTCTCCTCTTCGCCAAAAACTTGGTTTTCACGTTAGCTTGAATTTAGTTATCTCATAATAGAAAAAGGTATAGACATTTTTAAATTAATTTTATATATAACAAGTTTTTATATATATCAAAATAGAAAATAGACATGTCTTCTCTCTTTTTTCATACCTAGAAATCATCAAGTCTTTTTGTGAGATATATATAAACAAATACTGTTAATTATAAATCCAAAAAAAGTGCTAATTGAATGACTAATTGCCCTCTGATTAACATGCAATTATATGCTCGGTAATATCTTTGAGTAAAGCAGGCTTAAATCCCAGTTACTTGCTTTATTAGTTAAAATAAGAAAAAATATGCAGAGAGAATGACTCCCATCTGTTATATTAGTTACTTTAATACCTCCATTATACGTCCAAAGACAAAACAAAATGACCCAAATTAACTGCTGGAGTTTTTGATGAAATAAAATAATTGAATTTAACGGTGTCCCAGAAGAAAAGAACGGTTGATATGTTCAGAGAAATAGCAGGAGGAAACAGCTAAAATTTTTCTATAAATGAAACGTCTCTTTTAATAAATATAGTACAAAAAAAGATATTAAAAGAGAAAGAAGAAAAGGGTTTTTTTATCTTCAGAAAAATCTCACTTTGTTTTCATTTTTCATCAAAGAATTAATCATGGATTCGAAGACCACATTGAGTTTCTTTCTGATCTTCTCATCATGTGTCTTTCTAGGGTTTTCAGGAGGTGAGGCTATAGAAATGTCATGTATACAAAATCTGCTTCCATGTAAACCCTATTTACCAGGAACCGAGCCGCCACCACCTGTTTGCTGCTTGCCACTGAAGGACATGGTCGCACATCAAGCTCAGTGTCTTTGCAGTGCTTTAGCAAATCCAGATCTCCTGAAGGATTTCAACGTCACCATGGATGGTGCCCTTAAGCTTGCCAAGACTTGTGGCGCCTCAGTTGACATGTCTGTTTGCAAAAATGGTAATCACTAATCAGAATTTCCTTCTTTTTCTCCTTTTTATCTTCAAAACCTGATCAATTGCATGTTTTGGGATTAATAATCTAACAATTTCTTATGTGAATGGGAGAATTGGTCATCATTGTGTGCATGGATCTGTTCAATGGCTGGTTTTAGGCTAAAATCTGAGGTTTTCTTTTCTTTTCTTTTCCTTTTTTTTAGATTAATTTGAACGAAATTTTCTTATAAAACGCCATTCAAATTCTTATGTGCAATGTTTATATCTTTATATTAGCCATTTGACCACTCAAACTTGACACTTTTTCTTTAGGGTTGCAATTAAATTGTGAAAATTAATGACAATTGCATGAAATAATTAATGTTCTCAAGTTTAGATGCATGTTATGTCATCTTGTAATTGCGAGCAAGAATATATGAGCCATCTAACTCTTTATATATATATATATATATATATATATATATATATATATATATATATAGCAACATCTCCGTCAGGTTCTCCGGCAAAGCCATCAACTCCTACCACCAACGCAACAACTCCAAGTGGTGAGCTCTTGAACTTCATACTTGTGATGATCTCTAAATTAATTTATTCTCTCTTTTTTTTCTTTTTTTCTTTTTTTGCTATTTTACTTTATATTGAAAAAGAAGATCGGTGGTATTTATTTTAATTTGACGACCAGCTAAAAGATTTGAATTCTTTTTATACTTATATTTTATGACCAAGAAACTAATATTTACTTTTGTTATCTGTTCTTGTATAGGTTCCAACACAACTCCAAAAAGTGCAGCAAATTATGAGATCCCTCACTTTGGAGGATCTGGTTTCGTTGCTGCTATCTTTCTGGGTTTGATTTTTTCCATATTGTAATGTTGTAAGAACATGACGTACTCACATTGGATTTAGACTCCTACTAGTTTAATTTTTCACGTTATGCTGCGGGATGAAACTTTTTTTTTCAATGCAAAATAAATTACAGGTGTTGTTAATATTTTTTTACTATCAAGAAAAATTTTAATCGCAAATAGAATAATTTATGTTTGTTTAATAAAATAAATTAAAAATTATATATACCAATAAATAATGATAAAATTATTGATTATAATCAAAGATCATGGAGCTTGAAAGATGAGATAAAAATGTTATTTCTTAGGGGGAAAAAAAAAAGTTCGATATTTTTTTAGTTTAAAATTAGATCCACAAAATTTTAATTAGTTTGAATCAATAAAATTAAATTTCATATTTTCAAATGAAATATTAACTCCATGCTAAATCTTATTTGTAATATCGTGAGAGCTCTATATAAATTCAACCAAAATAAAACATTAAACTAAATCCAAATTTAACCTCATATTAAAAGATTAAATTAAAAATAAAAAATCTAAGTAACAAAAAAAATTAAAAAAAAATATTGTGGATAATTATTGTAACAAATAGTGGATTGTCTTTTTTCCATGTTATATTTCTATAAGTTTTTTAATATTTCTTCTATCTTACAATGCATCACGTGTTTCACGTGTTCATGAATCCAAACATCATTTTATGACTTACTGCTCATTAATTTTGTGAAAGAACACTAAAATTATCAAATAGAAAAAAAAAACCCATAAAATAATTTACCCTAATGAAAAAAAAGAGTTGAGTTAGCTCATTGTTCATAGATTAAATTAGAAAAAATAAATCTAGTGACAAAAAAATTAAATGAAAAGAAAACATTATAGATAACTCTTACAACATAGTGTATTTCTCGTATGTTGAATTTTCATTGTTTTTTAACATATTTTATAT
>Ga0325404_1006288_pt1 | contig 12477 bp, 12 predicted proteins | sample PopdelMetagenome_18_FD_205664 | JGI IMG/M metagenome (GOLD analysis project Ga0325404, IMG submission 205664) | Populus deltoides microbial communities from Bellville, Georgia, United States - Xylem-Control-R1 | ecosystem: Host-associated > Plants > Phyllosphere > Stem > Wood/Secondary xylem... | reverse complement strand
GAGTCAACAAGGGCTGCGAGCACTTCCGAATCCACGTCTCACCTTTGGAAGGTGTTTAGGTGATGATTTCTGAGTCGGCAACGACTTAGTTTTCGTTGACTATTTCTGAGTCAACAAGGCTGTTGGCAATGATGAATCCACGCGTCACCTTTGGAATTGGTTTCATTGACGATTTTGGAGACGACAGTGGCTCATTTTCATTCACAGTTTCTAAGTGAACAAGGGCTGGGGCGCTGACAAATCCACGCGTCACCTTTGGAAGTTGTTTTGTTTACAATTTCCTAGTTGGCACCGTCACAGTTCTCGTTGACCTTTTCTAAGTCAATAGGGGTTGCGAACACCTCCGAATCCACGAGTCACCTTTGGAAGGTGTTTCGGTGATGATTTCTGAGTCGGCAGCGACTCAGTTGTCGTTGACTATTTCTGAGTCAACAGGAGATGTGGGCGCTGACAAATCCACGCGTCACCTTTGGAATCGATTTCGTTGATGATTTCAGAGACAGTGGTGGCTCAGTTTTCATTGACTATTTCTAAGTCAACAGGGGCTGGGCGCGTTGACGAATCCACGCGTCAGCTTTGGAAGTTGTTTCCTTGACTATTTCCCAATTGGCATCGACTCAGTTTTTGTTGACTTTTTTTGAGTCAACAGGGGCTGCGAGCATTTCTGAATCCACACCACACCTTTGGAAGGTGTTTAAGTGATGATTTCTGAGTCGGCATTGACTAATTTTTTGTTGACTATTTCTGAGTCAACAAGGCTATTGGCGCAGACGAATCAACGCGTTACCTTTGGAATCGGTTTCGTTGACGATTTCAGAGACGGTAATGGCTCAGTTTTCATTAAAAGTTTCTAAGTGACAAGGGGGTGGACACGCTGACGAATCCACACGTCACTTTTCGAAGTTGTTTCAATGATGATTTCTGAGTCGACAGCGACTTAGTTTTCGTTCACCTTTTGTGAGTCAATAGGGGTTGCAAGCACTTCCGAATCCACTCGTTACCTTTGGAAGGTGTTTCGGTGATGATTTCTATATCGGCAGCGACTCAGTTGGTGGTGACTATTTCTGAGTCAACAGGGGCTGCGAGCGGTTCCGAATCCACGCGTCACCTTTGGAAGGTTTTTCATTGATGATTTCCCAGTCGGCACCGTCTCAGTTTTCGTTGACCTTTTCTGAGTCAACAAGGGCAACAAGCATTTCTGAATCCACAAGTCACCTTTGCAAGGTATTTCGGTGATGATTTCTGAGTCGGCAGCGACTTAGTTGTCGTTCAGTATTTCTAAGTCAACAGGGGATGTGGCGTTGACGAATCCACGCGTCACCATTGGAATCGATTTCTTTGATGATTTCGGAGATGGTAGTGGCTCAGTTTTCATTGACTGTTTCTAAGTAAATAAGGGTTGGGCGCGCTGACGAATCCACGCGTCACGTTTGGAAGTTGTTTCGTTGACATTTTCTGAGTCAACAGGGGCTACGAGCGCTTCCGAATCCACGCCTCACATTTGCAAGGTATTTAGGTAATGATTTCTGAGTCTGCAGTGACTTAGTTTTTACTGACTATTTCTGAGTCAACAAGGTTGTTGGCACTGAGGAATCCACGAGTCACCTTTGGAATCAGTTTCGTTGACGATTTCAGAGAAGATGGTGTGTCATTTTCATTCACAATTTCTAAATGAACAGGGGCTAGGGGCGCTGATGAATCTACGCGTCACCTTTGGAAGTTTTTTTGTTTACGATTTCCCAGTCGGCATCGTCTCAATTTTCATTGACCTTTTCTAAGTCAATAAGGGCTGCGAGCGCCTCCGAATCCACGCGTCACCTTTGGAAGTTGTTTCGGTGACGATTCCTCAGTCGGCAGCGACTTAGTTGTCGTTGACTATTTCTGAGTCAACAAGGGATGTGGGCGCTGACAAATACACGCATCACCTTTGGAAGTTGTTTCCTTGACTTTTTCTCAGTAGGCACCGACTCAGTTTTTGTTGACTTTTTCTGAGTCAACATGGGCTGCGAGCACTTCCAAATCCACGCCGCAACTTTGGAAGGTGTTTAGGTGATGATTTTGAGTCGGCAGTGATTGAGTTTTTGTTGACTATTTCTTAGTCAACTGGGCTGCTGGCGCAGACGAATCAACGCGTCATCTTTGGAATCGGTTTCGTTGACAATTTCAGGGATGGCAGTGGCTTAGTTTTCATTAAAAGTTTCTAAGTGACAAGGGGGTGGGCGCGCTGACGAATCCACCCGTCACGTTTGGAAGTTGTTTCGTTGACTATTTCCCAGTTGACTTCGTCCTAGTTTTCGTTGACCCTTTCAAAGGTGTTTAGGTGATGATTTCTGAGTCGGTAGTGACTCAGTTGTCATTGACTATTTCTGAGTCCCAAGGGATGTGGGCGCTGGCGAATCCACGCGTAACCTTTGGAATCGATTTCGTTGAAGATTTCGGAGACGGTAGTGGCTCAGTTTTCATTGACTGTTTCTAAATTAACAAGGGTTAAGCGCGCTGACAAATCCACGCGTCACCTTTGGAAGTTGTTTCAGTTGATGATTTCCCAATTATCGCAGACTCAGTTTTTGTTGACTTTTTCTGAATCAACAGGGGCTGCTAGCGCTTCTGAATCCACGCCTCACTTTTGAAAGGTGTTTAGGTGATGGTATCTGAGTCGGTAGCGACACAGTTGGTGTTGACTATTTCTGAGTCAACAGGGGTTGTGGGCGCTGACGAATCCAAGTGTCACCTTTGGAATTGATTTTGTTGACGATTTCAGGGACAGTAGTGGCTCAGTTTTCATTAACAGTTTCTCATTCAACAGGGGTTGCGAGCACTTCCGAATCCACGTGTCACCTTTTAAAGCTGTTTCGATGATTATTTCTGAGTCGGCAGCGACTCAGTTTTCGTTGACCTTTTTTCAGTCAACAGGGGCTGCGAGTACTTCTGAATCCACCCGTCACCTTTGGAAGGTGTTTCGGTGATGAATTCTGAGTTGGCGGCGACTAAGTTGGTGGTGACTATTTCTGAGTCAACAGGAGATGTGGGTGCTGATGAATCCACGCGTCACCTTGGGAATCGATTTCATTGATGATTTCGGAGACGGTAGTGGCTCAGTTTTAATTGCTTATTTCTAAATTAACAATGGTTGGGCGAGCTGACAAATCCACGCGTCACCTTTGGAAGTTGTTTCGTTGATGATTTCGCAGTCAGCACCGACTCCGTTTTCGTTGACTTTTTTCGAGTCAACAGGTGCTGCATGCACTTCCGAATCCACACCTCACCTTTGGAAGGTGTTTGGAGATGATGTATGAGTCGGCAGCGACTCAGTTTTCGTTGACTATTTCTGAGCCAACAAGGTTGTTGGCGCTAACAAATCCACAAGTCACCTTTGGAATCGGTTTCGTTGATGATTTCGCAGACGGTAGTGGCTCAGTTTTCATTAACAGTTTCTGAGTCAACAAGGGCTGCGAGCGCTTCTGAATCCTTGTGGTAGCTTTATAAGCTGTTTGGATGATTAATTCTGAGTCGGCAGTGACTTAGTTTTCGTTCACATTTTCTGAGCCAACAGGGGCTGCGAGCGCTTCTTAATCCACCCGCCATCTTTGGAAGGTGTTTCGATGATGATTTCTGAATCAGCAACGACTAAGTTAGTGGTGACTATTTCTGAGTCAACAAGGGATGTGAGCGCTGACAAATCCACGCGTCACCTTTGGAATCGATTTCGTTGACAATTTCAGAGACGATAGTGGCTCTGTTTTCATTGACTATTTCTAATTAACAAGGGTTGGTCACACTGACAAATCCCTGCGTCACCTTTGGAAGTTGTTTCGTTGACGATTTCCTAGTCGGCACCGACTGTATTTTCGTTGACTTTTTCTAAGTCAATAGGGGCTGCGTGCACTTCCGAATCAACGCGTCACCTTTGAAAGATGTTTAGGAGATGATTTATGAGTCGGTAGCTACTCAGTTTTCGTTGACTGTTTCTGAGTCAACACGACTGTTGGCGCTGATGAATCGGTTTTGAAATCGGTTTTGTTGATGAATTTCAGAGACGAGAGTGGCTCAGTTTTCATTAATAGTTTCCAAGTCAACAGGGGCTGCGAGCCCTTCTGAATCCACGCATTGACTGTTTCTAAGTCAATAGGGGTTGGGCACGCTAACGAATCCACGCATCTCCTTAGGAAATTGTTTTGTTGACAAATTCAAGGATGCAACAACTTCGTTTTCGTTGACTTTTTCTGAGTCAACAGGGGCTGCGAGCGCTTCCGAATCCACGTATCCCTTTTTTAAGGTTTTTCGGTGACGATTTCCCAGTCAACACTGACTCTGATTTCGTTGACTTTTTATGAGTCAACTCGGGCTATGAGAGTTTCCTAATCCACGCGTCCTCTTTGAAAGGTTTCTCATTGACGATTTCCCAGTCGGCTCTAACTCTATTTTCGTTGACTTTTTCTCAGTCAACAGGGGTTATGAGCGCTTCCCAATCCACGCATCGCCTTTGAAAGGTGTTTCGGTGACAATTTCCCAGTCGGCACCGACTCCGTTTTCGTTGACTTTTTCTTAGTCAACACGTGCTGGCAGCTATTCCGAATCCACGCGTCACCTTTGAAAAGTGTTTCGGTGATTATTTACGAGTCGACAGTGACGTAGTTTTCGTTGACTATTTCTGAGTGAACAGGGGCTGGGGGCGCTGGAGAATCCACGCGTCACCTTTAGAAGTCTTTTCGTTGACTTTTTCTGAGTCAACAGGGGTTGCGAGCGCTAATGAATCCACGCGTCACCTGTGGAAGCGGTTTTGTTGATGATTTCGGAGTCTGCAACGGCTCACTTTTTGTTTACATTTGTTGAATCAAAAGTGGCTATGTGCTCTCACAAATCCAGGCGTCAACTGTAGAAAGTGTTTTGTTGATGATTTTAGAGTCAATAGGGGCTTCGACCGGTTCCAAATCCACGCGTCACTTTTGGAAGCTGTTTCTGTGACGATTTCCAGTCAGTACCGAATATGTTTTTGTGGACTTTTTCTGAGTCAACAGGGGCTGAAAGCTATTATGAATCCACGCATCACCTTTGAAAGGTGTTTCGGTGACTATTTGTGAGTTGATAGCGACGTAGTTTTTGTTGACTTTTTCTAAGTCAACAAGGGCTGTGGGCGCTGATGAATCCACGCGTCACCTTTGGAAGTTGTTTCATTGACTTTTTCTTTCTTTCTGAGTTAACAGGGGCTGCGAGCACTTCCAAATACACGCGTTACCTTGGAAGGTTTTTCGATAATGATTTACCAGTCAGCACCGACTTCATTTTCGTTGACTTTTTTTGAGTCAACAGGGGCTGCGAGCGCTTCCAAATCCACGTGTCCCCTTTCAAAGTTGTTTCGGTGATGATTTTCCAACCGGTACAGACTCCGTTTTCGTTGACTTTTTTTGATTCAACAGGGGCTCCGAGTGTTTCCCAATCCACGCGTCCCCTTTGGAAGTTTTTTGGTGATGATTTCCCAGTCAGCTCCGACTCTATTTTCATTGACTTTTTCTCATTCAACAGGGCTGTGAGCGCTTTCCAATCCACGCGTCACCTTTGAAAGGTGTTTCGGTGACGAATTCCAGTCGGCACCGACTCTGTTTTCGTTGACTTTTTCTTAGTCAACAGGTGCTGGTAGCTATTCTGAATCCACGCGTCACCTTCGAAAGGTGTTCCGGTGATGATTTCAACAGGTGATGATTTTTGAATCCACGCGTCACCTTTGGAAGTTGTTTCATTGACTGTTTCTGAGTCAACAGGGTCTGCAAGCGCTGATGAATCCACGCGTCACCTGTGGAAGCGGTTTCATTGACGATTACGGAGGCCACAGCGGCTCAATTGTCGTTGACCTTTTTTGAATCAAAAGGGTTGTGTGCTCTCACAAATCCAGGCGTCACCTGTAACACGGCTGATTTTTTCTTAGTAAACATGGCTGTGGGCGCTAACAAATCCACGCATCACCTTTGGAATTTGTTTCATTGACTTTTTCTGAGTCAACAGGGGCTGCAAGCGCTTCCGATTCGTCACGTTGCCTTTGGAAGGTGTTTTGATGATGATTTTCCAATGGGCATCAACTCTATTTTCGTTGATTTTTTCCGAGTCAACAAGGGCTGCGAGCGCTTCCAAATCCACACCTCACTTTTAGAAGGTTTTTCAGTGATGATTTTCCAGTCGACATCGACTCTGTTTTCGTTGACTTTTTCTGAGTCAACAAGGCTGCGAGCGCTTCCAAATCCACGTATCACCTTTGGAAGGTGTTTCGGTGATGATTTTCCTGTCAGCACCTACTTTGTTTTCATTGCCTTTTGTCTGAGTTAACAGGGGCTGGCAGCTATTCTAAATCCACGTGTCCCCTTTGAATGGTGTTTCGTTGGTGATTTTGGAGTCGACAACGACGTAGTTTTCGTTGAATGGTGTTTCGTTTCGTTGACATTTTCTGAGTCAACAGGGGCTGCGAGCGCTTCCGAAACCACGCGTCATGTTTGGAAGGATTTTCATTGATGATTTCCAGTTGGCACCGACTGTGTTTTCATTGACTATTTCTGAGTCAACATGGGCTGCCAGCGCTTCCAAATCCACGCGTCCCCTTTGGAAGGTATTTCGGTGACGATTTCCTAATCATCACTGACTCCATTTTCGTTGACTTTTTCTCAGCCAATAGGGGCTGCGAGCAATTCCCAATCCACGCGTCATCATTGGAAGGTGTTTCCGTGATGATTTCCCAGTCGGCACCGTCTTCGTTTTCGTTGACTTTTTCTTAGTCAATAGGAACTTAGTTTTCGTTGACTATTTCTGAGTCAACAGGAGCTGGGGTGCTGACGAATCCACGAGTCACTTTTGGAATTTTTTTGCTGACTTTTTCCGAGTCAACAGAGGCTGGGGGCGCTGACGAATCCACGCGTCACCTTTGGAATTTGTTTCGTTGACTTTTTCTGAGTCAATAGGGGCTGCAAGCGCTTCCGAATCATTGCGTCGCCTTTGGATTGAGTTTTGGTGATGATTTTCCACTGGGCACCAACTCCGTTTTTGTTGATTTTTTCCAAGTCAACAGGGGCTGCGAACGCCTCCAAATCCACACCCTCACCTTTGGAAGGTTTTTCTGTGATGATTTCCCAATTGGCACCGGCTCCGTTTTCATTATCTTTTTCTGAGACAATAGGTGCTGAAAGCTCTTTCGAATCCACGCATCACCTTTGGAAGTTGTTTAAGTGATGATTTCCCAATCAGCACCGACTCCGTTTTTGTTGACTTTTTCTTAGTCAACAAGGGCTGTGGGCGCTGATAAATCCACGCGTCACCTTTGCAAGATGTTTCATTGACTTTTTTTAAGTCAACATGGGCTACGAGCGCTTCCAAACTCTCGCATCACCTTTGGAAGTTTTTTCGGTGATGATTTCCCAGTCGGCACCGACTCCATTTTTGTTCACTTTTTCTGAAACAACAAGGGCTACCAGGGGCTGTGGGCGACTCTGAATCCACGCCTCACCTTTGAAAGGAGTATCAGTGATGATTTCGGAGTCGACAGCGACGTTGTTTTCTTTTACTATTTCTGAGTCAATAGGGGCTATGGTCGCTGACGAATCTACGCGTCACCTTTGGAAATTGTTTCGTTGACTTTTTCTAAGTCAACAGGGGTTGTAAGCAGTTCTGAAACCACGGACTACCTTTCAAAGGTTTTTCAGTGACGATTTCCAGTCAGCACCCACTCCGTTTTCGTTGACTTTTTCAGAGTTAAAGGGGGTTGTGAGCGCTTCCAAATCTTCGCGTCGCCTTTGTAAAGTGTCTTGGTGATGATTTTCAAGTGGGCACCAAATCTATTTTGGATGACTTTTTCAGAGTCAAACAGGGGTTGTGGGCGCTGATGAATCCACGCGTCATCTTTGGAAGTTGTTTTGTTGACTTTTTCTGAGTCAATAGGGGCTGCGAGCGCTTTCGAATCCACGCGTCATGTTTGGAATGTTTTTCGATGATGATTTCCCAGTCGGCACCGACTCTGTTTTCATTTACCTTTTCTAAGTCAATAGGGGTTTCAAGCGCTTCCGAATCGAGGCGTCTCCTTTGGAAGCTGTTTCGGTGACAATTACCAAGTCGGCATCAATTCCGTTTTTGTTGACTTTTTCTTACTCAACAGGGGATGGCAGTTATTCCGAATCCACGCATCACCTTTGAAAAGTGTTTCGGTGATGATTTTCCAACCGACACCGACTCCGTTTTCATTGACTTTTTCTTAATCAACAAGTGCTGGCAGCTCTTCTGAATCCACACGTCCCCTTTGAAAAGTGTTTCAGTGATCACTTCCCAATCAGCACCGACCCTGTTTTCGTTCACTTTTTCTGAATCAACAAGGGCTGGCAGCTATTTCGAAACCACGCGTCCCCTTTGAAAGGTGTTTCGGTGATGATTTCGGAGTCAATAGCGATGTAATTTTTGTTGACTATTTCTAAGTCAACAGGGGCTGTGGGTGCTGCCGAATCCACGTGTCACGTGTGGAAGTTGTTTAGTTGACTTTTTCTAAGGGAATAGGGGCTGCCAGCGCTTCCAAATCCACGCGTCGTCTTTGGAAGGTGTTTTGGTGATGATTTTCTAGTTGGCACCAACTCTTTTTTCATTGAGTTTTCAAAGTCAAAGGGGCTGCGAGCTATTCCAAATCCACGCGTCCCCTTTGGAAGGTGTTTCGGTGACGATTTCCCAGTCGGCTTCAACTTCATTTTCGTTGATTTTTTCTGAGTCAACAGGGGCTGGCAGCTCTTTTGAATCCACGCGTCACCATTGAAAGGTGTTTTGGTGATGATTTCTTAGTCGACAACAACATAGTTCTCGTTGACTAATTATGAGTTGCCAGGGTTGTGGGTGCTGACGAAGCCACGCGGCACTTCTGAAAGATGTTATGTTGACTTTTTCTTAGTCAACATGGGCTGCGAGCACTTCCGAATCAACACGTCACCTTTAGAAGGTTTTTTGGTGATGAATTCCCAGTCGGCACCGACTCCGTTTTCATTGACTTTTTCTTAGTCAACACGTGCTGGCAGCTATTCCGAATCCACGCGTCACCTTTGAAAGATGTTTCGGTCATGATTTCAGAGCCGACAACGACGTAGTTTTCTTTGACTATTTCTTAGTCAACAGCGGCTGGGGGCGCTGACGAATCCATGTGTCACCTTTCGAAGTTTTTTCTGTGATGATTTCCAGTTTGCACTGACTCCGTTTTTGTTGACATTTTCTAATTCAATAGAGGCTGCGAGCGCTTCCAAATCCACGCGTCACCTTTGAAAGGTTTTTCGGTGATGATTTCCCATTCGTCACGTACTCCATTCTCGTTGATTTTTTCTGACTCAACAAGGGCTGCAAGCACTTACGAATAAACGCGTCATCTTTGGAATGTTTTTCGGTGATGATTTCCAGTCGACTCCGACTCCCATTTCGTTGCCTTTTTCTGAGTCAACAAGGACTGCGAGCGCTTCCAAATCCACACGTCACCTTTGGAAGGTGTTTCGGTGATGATTTTCCAGTCGGCACCGACTCTGTTTTCATTGACTTTTTCTGAGTCAACAGGGGCTGGCAGCTCTTCTGAATCCAGGCGTCACCATTAAAAGGAGTTTCAGTGATGATTTCTGAGTCGACAACATCTTAGTTTTCGTTGACTATTTCTGAGTTAACAGGGGCTAGGGGCGCTGACGAATCCACGTGTCACCTTTGAAAGATATGTCGTTGACTTTTTTCTAGTTAACTAGGGCTGCGAGAGCTTCTGAATCCACGCGTCACCCTTGGAAGTTTTTTCGGTGACGATTTCAAGTCGGCACCGACTCTGTTTTCATTGACTTTTTCTGAGTCAACAGTGGCTGCGAGCGCTTCCGAATCCACGAGTCTTCTATGGAAGCTGTTTCGATGACGATTACCTAGTCAGCACCGACTTCGTCTTCGTTGACTATTTCTAAATCAATAGGGGCTAGGAGCTCTTCCGAATCCACGTGTCACCTTTAAAAGGTGTTTTGGTAAAGATTTCTGAGTCGACAGGGGCTATGGGCACTGACGAATCTTCGCGTCACATTTGGAAAATGTTTCGTTGACTTTTTCTGAGTCAACAAAGGCTGCGAGCACTTCGTAATCTACGCGTCACCTTTGGAAGGTTTTTCGGTGATGATTTCCCAGTCGGCACTGACTCTTTTTTGTTGACTTTTTCTGAGTCAACAGGGGCTGGCTGCTATTCCGAATCCATGCGTCACCTTTGTAAGGTGTTTCAGTGATGATTTCAGAGTCGATAGCGACGTAGTTTTCGTGGACTATTTTTGAGTCAACAAGGGTTGCGGGCGCTCACGAATTCATGAGTCACCTTTGGAAGTTATTTCGTTGTCTTTTATGTGACAACAGGGGCGGCGAGCGCTTTCGAATCCACGTATCACGTTTCGAAGGTTTTTCGGTGACGATTTCCAGTCGGCACCGACTCCATTTTCGTTGACTTTTTCTGAGTGAGTAGGGTCTTGAGCGCTTCCAAATGAACGCGTCACCTTTGGAAGGTGTTTCGGTAACGTTTTCCTAGTCGGCACCGACTCTGTTTTCGTTGACTTTTTTCTGAGTCAAGAGGGGCTGCGAGCGCTTCCGAATAAACACGTCACCTTTGGAAGGTTATTTGGTGACTATTTCTAATCAGCACCGACTCTGTTTTTGTTGTCTTTTTCTGAGTCAATAGGGGCTGCGAGCGCTTCTAAATCCACGCGTCACCTTTGGAAGGTGTTTTAGTGACGATTTCCTCGTCGGCTTCGACTCCGATTTTGTTGACTTTTTCTGAGTCAATAGGGGCTGGTAGCTATTCCGAATCCACGTGTCACCTTTGAAAGGTGTTTTGGTGATGATTTCGGAGTCAACAGTGACGTAGTTTTCGTTGACTATTGCTGAGTCAACAGGGGCTGTGAGCGCGTCACTTTTGGAAGATGTGTCGTTGACTTTTTCTGAGTCAACATAGGTTACTAGCTCTTCCAAATCCACGCGTCACCTTTGGAAGGTGTTTCGGTGATGATTTTCCAGCCGGCATTGACTCCGTTTTTGTTTACTTTTTGTCAGTCAACAGGTGCTGCTAACGCTTCAGAATCTACGCGTCGCCTTTGGAAGCTTTTTTGGTGATGATTTTACAATCAGCACCGATTCCGTTTTCGTTGCCTTTTTCTTAGTCAACAGGGGTTGCGAGCGCTTCCAAATCCACGCGTCACCTTTGAAAGGTGTTTCGGTGATGATTTCCCAGTCGGCTTCGACTTCGTTTTTGTTGACTTTTTCTGAGTCAACAGGGGCTGGCAGCTATTCCAAATCCACGCGTCACCTTTAAAAGTTGTTTCGGTGATGATTTCTGAGTCGACAACAACTTAGTTTTCGTTGACTATTTCTAAGTTAACAATGGCTGTAGGCGTTGACGAATCCACGCATCACCTTTGGAAGTTGTGTCGTTGACTTTTTTATAGTCAACAGGGGCTGCGAGACCTTCCAAATCCACGCGTCACCTTTGGAAGGTTTTTTGGTGATGATTTCCCAGTCGGCACCAACTCCGTTTTCATTGACTTTTTCTGGGTCACCAGGGGCTGACAGCTATTTCTTAGTCAAAAACGGCTGTGGGCGCTGACGAATCGACGAGTCATCTTTGGAATTATTTCGTTGAATTTTCTGAGTCAACAGGGGCTGCGAGCGATTCCAAATCCATGTGTCACCTTTTGAAGTTTTTTCTGTGACGATTTCCAATCAACACCGACTTTTTTTCGTTGACATTTTCTAATTCAATAGAGGCTGCGAGCGCTTCCAAATCCATGGGTTACCTTTGGAAGGCTTTTCAGTGATGATTTCCCAGGCAGCACCGACTCTGTTTTCTTTTACTTTTTATAAGTCAATAGGTGTTGGCAGCTCTTCCGAATCCACGCGTCCCCTTCGAATGGTGTTTCGGTGATGATTTTCCAGCCGACAACGACTTCGTTTTTGTTGACTTTTTCTCAGTCAACAAGGGCTGCGATTTCCTCCGAATCCATGCGTCACCTTTGGAAGGTGTTTCAGAGGACCATTTCCCCGTCGGCAACGACTCCGTTTCGTTGACTTTTTCAGAGTCAACAGTGGCTGGCAACTATTTCGAATCCACACGTCACCTTTGAAAGGTGTTTCAGTTATTATTTCTAAGTCAGCAATGATGTAGTTTTCGTTGACTTTTTCTGAGTAAAAAGGAGTTGTGGGCGCTGACGAGTCCACGTGTCAGCTTTGAAAGTTGTGTCGTTGATGTTTTCTAAGTCAATAGGGGCTGCGAGAGCTTTCGAATCCACGCGTCACCTTTGCAAGGTTTTTCAGTGACTATTTCCCAGTCGGCACCGACGCCGTTTTCGTTGACTTTTCTGAGTCAACAGGGGCTGCAAGCGCTTCTAAATCCACGCGTCACCTTTGGAAGGTGTTTCGGTGACGATTTCCTAGTCGGCTACGACTCCGTTTTCGTTGACTACTTCTCAGTAAACA
>Ga0325404_1006283_pt1 | contig 12485 bp, 10 predicted proteins | sample PopdelMetagenome_18_FD_205664 | JGI IMG/M metagenome (GOLD analysis project Ga0325404, IMG submission 205664) | Populus deltoides microbial communities from Bellville, Georgia, United States - Xylem-Control-R1 | ecosystem: Host-associated > Plants > Phyllosphere > Stem > Wood/Secondary xylem... | reverse complement strand
TTTTGATTGTTACTTATTTTATTCGAAATAATTTATGAAATGTTAATTATTATTATTTTAATTTTTTCATCTTTTAATTTTTTTATTTTTTAGATTTGACCTCTATTATTTTGATTATTATTTATTTTATTTGAGATAATTTATGAAATTATATATTTTTTCAATTTCATTCCCATTCAACTTTTTAATTTGTAAGATTTGTTTCTCATTATTTTAATAAACTTGAAAAAAATAAAACATTAATAAGTTATTTTCTATCTTATTTTCTATAACATAACTAAATACTGAAAAATATTTTTCAATTTATTTTTTATTACACTACCAGACATCGAAAAATAATTCACTTTCCCGGAATTCACTTTAAAAAAAAACTACTTTCGAGCAAATAAACGAGTCTAAAAATAAATAAATTAAAATATTAAAATAAATAATTTTATCTGACTTAATCTTCAAACCCGTATAATAAAATCAACATTCACCATCTACTTGTTCTGTTTTTTCTCTTTCAAGAAAAAACATGTAAGAGAGAATATGAGATATTCTTGAAATTATATACCCAATTGCATGTAAAAAAACCATTTAAGTTAATAAATTAAAACCTCTCTTTTATTACATGTGAGTTTTAAATATTTGTCATGATGAATGATAGGTTATACTTTTTATTTTAAATAAATATTAAAACACATGGAATACCTAATGAACTCTTCAATGATAACTCATATTAAAATAAATTCTAGCCAATAAAAATAATATAGAAAGTGTTAATTAAAATCTTATAATATATGATTTAAAAAGCATTTTAATTTTTAAATAAATTTTTGAAAAATCTATCTAATAATCTATGAATCTCATTCTTTCATAGAAGGTCTCGTCAATAAACATCTTAACTTGATTTAAATAAAACAATCAATTATATGTGTAATTACACTTTAGTAATTTTATAAAATAAATAGCTTTAAATCTAAAAAAAATATAGTTTATATGGTTGTTATATAATGTAAAAGGACCACCTCTCATTATACTCGACCAATACAAAAAAATTGAAACAAAGAAAAAAAATTAAAGTTTTGCCATTGACACTTTATCTCTTAATTAGTTTCATGTAATTCAGAAGGTAGGTTCCAACTAATTTAGGGTCTTCTCCCGTTCTCAAGAAGACCCTTCTTAACCGTCTAAACTCCAACGTCACATTGACGCCCCAAGGCTAGGCCTATAAATACCCCGATATTTGGCGCCCAAAACATTCTCAGTCGTCTAACTGAAAACTCCAAAACTTAGAGACCGAGCGAGAGAGATTGAGAGATTCAATAGCAATTTCTAGGGCTTACCCGTACATGCAATCGGTTATCGATTTCGAGATGCAGAAATTAGGGTATCCAAGCATGAAGACTTTGGATCAGTTCAAATCGCTATCAGGATCCGCAAAGAACTTCTCATTCAATTCGCGGCCATCAACGGACTCGACTACATCGGGAAGTTTCGCTAATTTGAAGATCACTGCAGGTTCTGATTGAAGGTTTTTGTTGATTTTTAGTTCTCTTAGAGAAATAACCTGAACATTTGCGATGATTTCTGTTTTGGATTTGTTTGTTTGCAGAGAAATTGGTCAAAGAACAGGCTTCCGTCAAAACAGATCTCGGGATGGCGGTACACGGATCTCTCTCTTTACATGTGTTAATTATATGTACAAGTATATGCACTTACGTACATTGATGTGTACTGGCTTGTACACACATGCTTCATTGTTGATATATGCATGTTTTCTATGATATACACGCATCTCTCTGCGATAATTGCTTATACGAGGAAAAGTTTTAATATCTTCAACTTAACCTTCTAATTTAATATAAATTACCGCTGTTTTATCAAAATTAGGTCTAGTTATTCTGTCCACTCCATGACAATTAAGGTTAGCGCATATTAAATAAAACTTTATTTTTTGTGGAAAACGTACTGAAGTAAATTAATTACACTGAACTGGATGTGGATTTTGATGGAGAATTCTCATTATATAGAACACCAAGCTGAAGAAATCAATGGAGCATATCCATGTGTTGGAGGATAAGTTGCAAAACGCGTTTAATGAGAATGCAAAGCTTAAAGTAAAGCAGAAAGAGGATGAGAAGCTTTGGAAAGGATTGGAATCAAAATTTTCTTCAACAAAGACTCTGTGTGATCAATTGACAGAGACCTTACAACACTTAGCCGGTCAGGTTCAAGATGGTAGGTATTTCTATAAGCTAGAGGTCTTCAAATTCTGTATAGTTTTTGTCGTTAGTGGTGACAGTTGCCTTTAACCTGCTTCCACAGCTGAAAAGGATAAGGAGTTTTTTGAAGGCAAACTGTCTGCAAGCTCAAATGGCATTGACTATTTGAACCAACAACTGAATGATTTATCTGTGAAATTAGGCTCTGCGGAGGAAACTATTAGAACTCGTGAGTGGTTTACAATTTTATCATTTTCCACAAACAGCTTTCCAGTTTCCAAGATGAGGATTGTTTCAGTGCGTGTGTATGGTGTGTTTGCTGCCACTATTAGCAAACAGGACCTTACTGTTGATTTTCTGATAAAGCATCGCAAGGCTGTGTTTGCTTGGCACTACAATTCGTGATTCATAATGTTCTTGAATCTTTTATGTAGGTGAAAGGGAACTACAGGAACTTGAAATCAATAAGGAGGAAAGAAATAAGATCTACATAGAAGAACTACGCCAAACTACCAGTCTGATAGAAGAAAAAGGTACATGATGTTAAAACAGGCTGATCATTTTCTGGACTTGCTATTTACACCCTTCAACAATTAACTCTTCAAGCACATGGATTTACAAACAACATTGATTGTGGAACAATTTTTTCTCTGATATGTTTATTTCCCAAAGAGGAAAAGAAAAGTGGAAGGTTATGCTTCAAACACCTTTTAATCACATACAATGTGGTTCAGCCACGCCTTAATGAGTAAGAAGGTGCTTATCAGGCACACATCTCATTTTCCATTTGTCTATCGAATTAGGAAATTGCTACTAGTTGCGTAGAAGATAATGTTGCGTTGGCATTATGTTATCTTCATTTTCATTATCTTCCTTGGTGTATTTTTTTATATTTAAATTTGGACATGCTTACCGACTTGGATTGCCTTCAGACCATTATCAACATTGTTCCTGATTAGTCACTTAGGTGGGAAAAGAAAACATGAAATTACTGTTAGTGAACTCGGGGTTGAGTTCCTTTTCAACCATGTGGATTTTCTTTTAGTGGTCAGAACTCGCTTTCAGTTTTGGTATAATTGTTGATGTATGGATCTTTGAACTCACTCTAATCAACATCGTGGAGTTCTTTTCTGAATTTAATTTGTTTCTTTTAGGGCTGAAATTAGAGCAGTGAAATGTTTATTGTTTCATTTGTTTCTTGGCCTAAACTGTTTCATGAATTCCATTGTATATAAATTCTTTTCTAGTGCCTTTAGAAGCTTCTCAGTTTGGTATTGGCAGCTATACCCCATATCTTCTCGAGTGAACTTATATTACATTATCTCATGCGTTTGCTTGCCCTGGAGTTGCAATGCTAGTAGTGATACGAGCCTCTATAGCATTTTTTGTATTCCTAGTGATGCTGGCTCCGCCCACATTGGGATTTTCAGAATTTCTGCTACTTCTAGTGAGCATGTATCTCTTTATGTAGTTCATAAAATATCTTAAAATGGCAACAAAAAATAAGAGGAGAAATACCTAGCTCATAAAGTATTATGTTTTGAGACCACGTTGCCTATGATCCATAATGTAGTGGCTCATGTCAAATTCTGCAGATGTTGAAAAGTGCATCTCATACATGTATGCTGATTGACTTTTAGTTTTAGGAGCCGTGTCCTTCCTCAGTCTCAGATTCTGTGCATTGCTTGTAAAGGCGTTCTTCTTCATTTTCTTTTCTTTTGCATGCAGATGCCATGCTAAAGAAGTTTGAAACAACTGTAGCAGCTAATAGATTGGCCGCGGAGGACCTAAACTCAAAATTGGAAGAGATGAACCGTGAATTGAGACTGAAAGGAGACAAAATTAATAGTTTAATGACCACTCAAGAGAACTTGGCGAAAGAAATGAGTGACCACCAATCGAGAAGCAATGATTTTGCTAACAGATTGGCCATATCACTCCAAGAGTTTAAAAACCTAGAAGGCTTTCTTCATGTACTGGCTGCACAATTGGTTGAGTTGGATAAACAAAGTTTGACTTTTACCACCAAGTTTGATCAGCTAAACTCTCTCTATGATAGTTGCTTTAAGTTGGCCCAACAGGAGAGAGAACTTGCTGTGAAGCATGTCCAAAGGCAGTATGATCAGCTCCATGACCAGTCTTTGTCTGTAAAGTCAGAAAAAGATGCCATGAAATTGGTAAACCAGGAGTTAAATGATAAGATCATTGAACTTCAGAAATCCCAAGAGTCTATTATGGCACAGCTTTCAGAAGAATGTCAGTCAGCAAAAGAAAGAATTCAAAGTTTGGAGTCTGAAGCTGAAATGCTGATGTCAAAGAAGAAGGAAACGGAGATGTTGGTTTCAAAATTAGAGGAGAAAATTGACACCTTGTCAGAAGGATCGAGGTCATCTGAGAATAAAATGGTTTGTGACTTTTTCTATTGCGTTCTCTCTTTTAGGTCATGTCTGAGCGTGCACTTTTAATTCTCCATCCTTTACTTCTATCTTGCAGCAAGATTTGTTGTTGAAAATTTTAGCATTAGAAATTGAAAACAAAGACAATGCAGAGAGGTTACAGGATGAAATACAGAGAAAAGAAGAAGAAATAGATTCTTTGCGAAAGGAAAGTGAGAAACATGAGCAACAGCTAGATTCATTGGAGAAACAGGTTTGCCAGCTCCATAGTGTCTTAGAGGAGAAGGAACAGCTTATTGTTCAATATAAGGAAAGAGAAAAGAAGTTGGAAGATCAAATCACTGAGGTCTGAACGAAGTTAAAACCTTTTGGATTCTTGCAACTTTCAAATGTTTCTGAGGTTTTGTATATTGTGGCAGAATCAGGCATCGTTGACTGCTGCTGAAAGCAAACTTACTAAAGCAAAGAAGCAGCATGATATGCTGCTGGAGAGCAAACAATTGGAGCTATCAAGACATTTGAAAGAAATATCTCAGAGAAATGATGAGGTGCTATCATTTATCATTACCTTTTACGAATCCTCAATGAGTTGTGCAGTACTTTCCCATTGAAGCTGATTTCTACAGGCTATTAATGACATTCGGAAGAAGTATGAAATGGAAAAGCTAGAGATTGTTAACATGGAAAAAGAAAAGGTTTGCCCATCCTATAATTCCCCTACATGCTAGGCCATGAAACATGGGATTCATGGGTTTGGTCTTTCAGGCAGACAAAATCGTATTAGAAATGGAAAGAAAATGCGACCAAAAGCTTGTCCAATGCAAAGAAGAATCAAGGAGGCAGATGATGTGCGTTCAGGGGGAACATGTGGCTCTGGTATGCACCAGAAAGTATTGCAAACTTAAAATTGAATTTAATCATTATACTGAATTTGAGGCATACAAGGACCTAAATGTTTTTTTTTTTAAAAAAAAATTGGATTATGTTTACAATTGCATTAATTCTTATTATTTGCACACTTATTACAAAAATAAACAAAAAAATCTTTCTTGAGTGTGACGGATCCTTATTTCTTTTTTAATTACCTGGAACCTGTAGACTAAGAGATACAGTGAAGTTCTGCAGTCTGCAAATTGACCATTTTATCCGTTATGTGTATTATCAAAAAGTTGTGCATCGCTATTAATCTTGAGGACTGTTAGCTGTATTATAACTCACATATGCCGGCAAATGGCAATTTCCTAGAAGATATAAAATTAACTATATAACTATATACGAGAGGAATTTAGAAAAGCAGTTTTGTCATGCTACCAAATTGCCATTGAACAATTTATTTATGGAACTGATTTCTGAGTTAAATTTTTGTAAGTTTCTAACAGTGTTTGCTACATTAACTGATCTTTATTTGACAATTAGAGCCTTTATTTTTCTATGTTTTGTTACAGTTGCTGATCAATTTACATTCTGCTCATTGTATAGGTCTTAGGCATTCAGCAGGAGTGTGATAGAAAGGAGATCAGTCTTAAAGCTGCTCACAGTGAAGAACTAAAGTGTGCCCAACTTCAAGCTGAAAATGAACTGAGAGAGGTATTTGTAGCTAGCAATTATTCTGTTAAACGTGCAGAAATGACTGCTTTGGTTTCTGATAGTTTATTCACTTGCCCAGAAAATAAGAGAATTCGGGAATGAACATGAAGTTCAAATGAAAGCTTTGAGGTGCCAGCATGAAGATGAGTGCGGGAAGCTTCAGGAGGAGCTGGATCTCCAAAAGTCAAAGGTGTGCATCTCTAAAGTTCTATATCATATTACATTATCTGAGCTGCGAATGTAGCTTGATTATAGTACATTGCAGGAAGACAGGCAGAGGGCTTTGTTGCATTTGCAGTGGAAAGTGATGAGTGACAAGCCACAAGAAGACCCAGAAGTGAATTCGAAAAAGGTTGGCTTTCTCCCCTCGCACATGTAGGGTGGGAATACCTGGATGTTAAGATGCTAATCTTTTTAGTTATGAAGGAATTCCCATTGATGGTCTCTTTTCCAATGAAATTGTGTCACATCATTCGCAATAAATTGCAATGCTACTCATGATCTGACAATGAAATAAATCCTTGCTGATTTTTATATCTGACTTCTGACTGTCAGTGCATAAGTTCAGAAGTTAAGGTTTTTTTTACTTCTAGTCCCGACATAGTTTATTGAAGTATTCTTCTAATGTCGTGTCCTAGCCCCAATCCAGACCGGTGAAATTTCAGCTGTTTAATATTTTATCTTTGTATGCGTACAGAATTTCTTATTTCATGACTTCACACTGGCAAATAAAATGTCTTTCATGTCTTCAAGTATCATCTAGATTGAATCCTAAAGCAGTTCTTTTGCTGCATTACCTAAATATATTACTCATTCTCTCACATGAAGTAAATATTATGTGCTTCGTGGCAAAGTATATTATATCATTTTCCTTTCATTCTGCCTATGGAATTTCCTATCTTTTATCCATAGATCACTAGTGAATGTGCAAGATCACTAAACATGACAAAATTGATGACATTATTATGTAGAAGGAATATTCTGTTTCATCTGTTAAGATGAGAGGTCCTGGTGGTGCTAAAAGAAGCCACAATTCTCTGGGAAGTTTACAGAATGAAAAGAAGGTACCAGAGAGCAAAGGATCGTTTTACTTCCATTCAGAGAAATCTCTGTTGTAAAATTTTTCACTCTATTTGTTTTCCTGTAATATTTATAGGATTCACTTTGCCTGAAAGCTACACAAACTCCAGTGACAAAGTTATTGAAGAAAGTAGAGACTCCGAACTCAGGAAGTGTGATGGTTATTCCTAAGCATCATAAGAAGGCGAGATACTTCTATACTTGGTATTTTTGTTGTACAAAAAAATGGGATGACCTTAGACTGAAGCTGCAATTTTTTTGTTATCGTGTCTGGTCTATATTTTAGAAAGTGGTTTCCCATCATCCTTCCCCTTCCTTTTTGGACTTTATTGCATGGCAGGTAACTCACCATGAATATGAAGTTGAAACCAACAATGGACGAACAATCACTAAACGCAGAAAGACAAAAAGTACAGTCATGTTTGAGGTATGCACAAAGTCTTTGTGTGCCCTGTTACACCTGCTGTGTGTGCACAAACGAAGTTAAAAAGGACATAGGCTGCTTGCTAGTATTGAAGGACCTCCATGTTTACTGTGCTTAATGCTGGGTTTCATTGTCTTGTTGCATCAGGACCCAAGAAAACATGAGAGGACACGGACAAATACTCCAAAGGCCAGAACTCCAAGAAGTGTTGCCAAGGTAAACTATAGACATGTTATTTCCAAAATCTTGATTTTTCAATTGTGGTTTAATGTATTCTTTCCTTTTCCTTCAAAAATTTGCCAACTTCTGTTTTTAAGCATAACTACATAGAAATATCACTTCGTAGTTTGGTACTGCAAAGGTTTACCACAAATTGGATGAACCATTAGTTGATTAATCAGTGACATTGTTCACCTCTCCATCTTATAAGGAGGCCGAATGAGCAACCCCGTGTGGGCAGCCATATTGGAGTTAAGTTTTCTTTTTTGTTCATCTGCTTCATCCTATTTGCTTTTTAGAGTATGGGTAAGTTTTATTGCCTGATTTGGAATGGTATTTCGACTTCCATTCAGCTCCACAATGGTTCCTGCTGTAAACCTCCATGCTAAGAAAGTCCTACCACCAATTATACCGAGTATCAATTCGTTTTGTACGTGTTGTATTTTCCCCGTATGCCAATACCATGCTATTGATATCGGAATGATAAAAAACTAGAAGGTTTTAAGAAAGGAACCTTGGAAGCATGAACAATGGAGGCTAAATCTTGGCAAACTACAATTTTATGGCATTGGGCAATGCACAAGGACATGTTTGGTTGTTTAAACTAAGTTTAAGTACTGATTCCTTGGTGCTTATTTTTAGTTGTTAAAAAACATTTGTAACGCAGGGACTTAAGGGAGGGGATCAGTCACATCCATCAACCATTGGCGATTTGTTTTTGGAAGGCTCTCTGAATCCTTACGCAGATGATCCATATGCATTTGGTTAGAGGTAGTTTTCTGATTCTGAACATGTAATTTTCATTTGGCATAATATTAGCATCCATTAATAAGTCTTTTCCCTTCCCGCGTCAATGTGTCTTGGCAAATTGGAAACTCTTCTTTTATGAAAAAACAAGTATCTCAACCATGAGACAGCATCTACTTCAGATTCATGGCACGCCTAGTCAACAGATAGCCTCCTTTAGGATGTTATAATATGTTGGTTTATGAAATCTCAACCAGAAACATCAATACTCACCATGTTGAGAATGCTAATTTCCCGATGAAATCGTTGCATCCGAATTAGATGGTGTTTGCAAGTGGCACAGTTTCCTGTAAAACTAGGCAGAATAGGGAGCCTTTTTTGGGACAAGAATGACGAAAAATGAAAATGAAAATGAAAGTTTCATGACCAGACAAACGATTGGCTGCAACTTGCAGGGCAGCCGTAAGAAAAGAAGATTGCCAAATAACTTACGGGCAAACTTTTTCCTCTGTAATATGCCTCACTAGAGGCAGGTCAAGATATATGTTACACGTGCTTTTATCTCAATTTGGAAGCAATCCTTGCTGCAGATGTTTTGAAGGTCAAGGGACTGGACAAGGGTTCACAGAACAACATACACAGGTATGGAGCCTGAAAGCACTCTTCTCCGTCAGAGAACACTTTTTGAGAACAACTTTGCTGATAACAACATAGCATGATAACGTGGAGGAAGTATCCGAGCTTCTACGGGTTCTGTTGTATAATTTTCAATGCTGGGCCAAGATGCTTAAACTGTTCTAATTGAACGCAACTAGTTGTGAAGGACAGTAAATTGGTACAACTCCTACGTAGGTGTTGCGTACATAATTACATGGGTGCAGTGTGATAAGACGTTGAGTTTTTGAACTTGGATCATTTCATTTCTTTAAATCCGTGCGCTTAGATGCTTTAGCTCACGACTACGATATATGAATGAGTGGACTGGATTGTTTGGGGCCTTGTAACTATTGGGTGGAACCAGCCGGAACTAGGTTCAGAGGGTATTTCAAAGTACAGTAGCTTATGCTACTGTGTTTGTTAAAAAAAAATATTTTTAATTGTGATTTATTAAAAAATATATATATTTAGTTAAAAAAATTATTGTTGATTAAAAGATAGTTCACATGTATTTAGTTAAAATGTTTTTATAAGTGTTTTTGCTAATAAAATTATAAAAAAAACATGCTAACAATTTTATATTTGTGAATGATATTAGGGTGCATTGTAATTTTTATACATCATTAAACATATATGATATTATTATATATTGGTGAGTTGCATAATTGAATCATTCTTTCGGACTCTTTAGTTTTAGTTGTTGAAAATCTTATGTGAATCTAAATATTTTTATTTATTTGGATACTCAACATCAATTTGTGCATCAACATGGACGTAAATGTTATTAACTTTTCAGTTGGAAAGAAATGTTTTTAAAAAAATTTAATTTTTTTATTTTAAATTAATATTTTTTTGATATTTTTAGATCATTTTAATACGCTAATGTTAAAAATAATTTTTAAAAAGTAAAAAAATTATTATTTTAATACATTTCTAAAAAAAATACTTTAAAAAATTTTGGTTGATAAAAACCCTGCTCGAAGCACATTTTAATTAGCTTTTGCAATTATAGTTTTAAGAAAATTAGGTTTTTTTAAAAAAAATATTTTTAATTATAGTTTTTTAAAAAATAAAATAAATTTTGCAAGCAAAATAAATAAAAAGAAGTTATTCATGAGTAAAAATATGTTATTTTAATTTTTACAAAATAAAAATTTTAAACATAATTATATATTATAAAAAACAAAAAGTTTGTCCCAGCAATGAAAAGTTTTTCTCTGTGATTAAGCAAAAAGCAAAAATTACACAACGGTACCTAAATAGCCTTGATTTCTGATCTTCAAGTTGAACTTGGATTGAACAAATCCACCTTCGCATAACACCCCCATCTCCCCTCATCAGCTGGTGGATGGGAACTGCCCAATGATTCCAAACCATCATGTCTTCTATTGAAGGACGGGAAAGCTTTCTCACTGCGCTTACACTTTCAAACACATTTTATCCAAGTAACAGCTTTCAATGCTTCGTTTGCTATTATATTCGTGCGCTGTATGTGTGGTTTCCTCTCCGCTCTCTTGGTTCCAATGTGACTATTTTCTTGCATCTGCTGCGTCGACTATAAGCTATGGTAGCTAAAGTCCGTCGTTTCTTCAAAAACAGAGACTATTATTGGATTCAAAGCATCTGGATATTGTAGTTAGAGACGAGAGTGGGGCATCTATTTTAACAAACGCTTAAAGCATTTAAACCGCAAGGTAAATTCGGTGATTTTACATGCGCATCATATGTGCAGTTTGGATATCAATTTAGCACTTAGGTTGCTAGGTACAATTACATTGGTTTGTCTATTTCAACAAGCAAACTGTAGCCATAAATATAAGCTCACCATGTTCAGAGAGGCAATCATTTCATACATGACATTCTTGAAACTGGTCCCAAAGGAAGCAATTGCAATTAACCAATTAAACTGACAACCGTTGGCGTAGAGACTAGAGAGTTAAATCAAAGAAGTGACCCAAATCTCTACTACTAGAAGCGAAATAAGATGCTACCATCAAATTCAACCTTGCATGAGCACAATCACTAAAAGGAAAGTTGAAATAGAAAGCACAGCCATGACCTGAAGAATCACTTCCATCAAGCCACAGAGTTTGATCCTCTTACTCTTCAATCGCTCCCTCGCCAATTCCATCTTCAGATCGCCGATCTCTCTCATCATCATCTCCTTCTCCTGCAACGAGTTCCAATAAAAACAAACGCATAGAATTTCGAAGAAAGATTAAAAATAACAGAATGACTTGATTGAGATAGACAGGGAGAGTGCGTTTTTAACCTCTCTCTGGTCGTCGATTGAAGTTGTGAAGTGGCGATTTGGGAACGATTTGAGAAAGGAGAGAAGAATGGCAGCTTTGGCACATCGAACGGCGACTTGTGATTTTAGAGGTTTGTCTTTGCTCTCCATCTTCTCTGCTCCTTCCATCCTGACTCTGATCTCTCGCTTTCGCTCCTTTCTTGCTTTTGAAAACAAGAGGTGATTCTCTCTTTTGAAAATTTGGAGGAGGGAATGGATCGAGTATACTTTGATATACAAAGGCGCGCTACCTCCTCCAGATTTTGAATCTTGATTTTCGAGAATAGCCGCGCAGCAAGCATGCCGCCTGCTAAGTAATCAACAAATTGGGCCTGTCCCTGATTCAGCCCATGTTCTTTTGGAAAAGGCCCAGTGACTTACTGCAAGAAACACGGGAAATATCCTACAACCAAGCAATTCTGTGCTAGTTTACTAAACATGTGTCGTGCATCAGAGTTATGTTCCTATTGTCTGAGTAGGTACTTGAAAGATGAACGCATTAGAATTTCTCAGCCTCTCCTGATGGATAAAATGCGTTGCTGTACAATTTATGCGAATTCTTCTAATTTCGAACAATTGCTTTTGTGCTAGTTTCCTCTAGGCGAAGCAGCACTAGCTAGGTTGATTATATAATCGTTGAAATCATAATGTTGGATCGGAAGTGTAGGGGTTACGGAGACGAGATGCTTAAGCAAATCCTACGTGTGCACGTGAACGCACCTAAACGATATGATTCACTGAATGGTACAGTAGTGGTGAGTGGTGACCCAACCACACAACGTGAATCACTGAAGTCAAGTTGAATGGTAGGGTAGTTATGACCTTACCGAGAAAGAAAAGGAAAACATTATAAAACAATTGAAATTCAAACATATACT
>Ga0325404_1006280_pt1 | contig 12488 bp, 11 predicted proteins | sample PopdelMetagenome_18_FD_205664 | JGI IMG/M metagenome (GOLD analysis project Ga0325404, IMG submission 205664) | Populus deltoides microbial communities from Bellville, Georgia, United States - Xylem-Control-R1 | ecosystem: Host-associated > Plants > Phyllosphere > Stem > Wood/Secondary xylem... | reverse complement strand
AAATCCGCCAAGAACACATGCTTGATACATACTAAATCAAGTAGATGTTAACTATTCAAGTTCTCAAAAGCGTGTGCTTGATGTCTAGAATCTATGCAACCAAGGCATGAAAAACCCCACTAATCAAGATGAAATTATTATTACGGCACTTTAGAACTAGTTGCTCAACGATAATGCTTCTACTAATTAATTAGCCGTATCTTCGTATATACACTATATATATAAATGGTGGCAATGAATACATAGCTTTCACTTAATTACATCTAGCTAGCTCCATCAAGAAACACCACGCCTCATCCTACAAAATTCCCCTTTAGACTCTCTCAGCACACTATATGGGGACAGATCGCTTCTAAAGATACATGAAGAATTAGCCGTAAGCTCATCACCAACCCACTTAAAGCATGACTCCAACCATTCATAATTCATTATAGGAGGAGAATATACAATCTCTTGGTTACCAAGTGGTTCGTGGTATCTAGCATGCTCTTTAAAGATACACGCATCACTGAACACTTTGCTTAATTTGCAGTAACATTTGACTAACAAATTAATGGAGAATGAGATCATTTACCCCCAAAGAAAGTGTAAGAAATTGAGAGAGACGAAAAGGGAATTGGAATGAGAGTTTCAACATCAACCAACAAACAAAAGCGGCACTCCACTAAGCAGGAGGAAGCAAGTTGCTGTTGCATGTGGGGATTGGGGCCGGTGGTCACGAAAGTTAGAGCTACCATATGATTGCCCAGATGAATATTAATATTGGAGCAATATGATTCTGTAATAAGAAAACAAGTGGACAAAACACTACTTGACGAGTGGTTGCGAAAGGATTAAACAAAAAGGAAAAAAAGTCAAAAGGAAGTCACTGTTAACGAGAGAAGAACTTGGATAAGGCACAACATATTTTTGTGTACTGGGCACAGTGGTATGCAATATTGAGGCATCATCACTACAAGGACACCTAGAGAGAAAATTCTACGCCTTGGTTCCAATTTAATAATAACACTGCCGTTGGAAGTCAATTGTGGCTACTTTAGAAATGTAACAATGTATTGGAGTGTTGAAACTGTTCGTCCAATAATATAAAATTTAATGGGATCCGACAAGGAGTTTGTTGGATTTTGCTTGGGGTTTATTTTTGTCCGTTATAACCTGTTTTTTGAATTGATTTTTACTTTCAAACATTAAATTAATATTTTTGTTGTGATTTGGAATGATTTTGATGTACTGAGATAATAATTAAAAAAAATCTAAATAAATATTATTTTAATATATTTTCAATTAAAAACCTTCAACTCACCGCCGCCGCGGTTCCAGAACATTATAGTAATACGCGCGCGTGTGTGAATGGCTTCTAAAGCTCAGATAGGAAGTGAATTACCAGACCCAGATGAGCATCATTCATTCTCTTAATTTGCATGTCTCCTCCATGATCAACACAGAGAGATTGAGTCTCAATATGCGATGTTATTAGCCTTGGAAAAGAAAACAAAAACCCAGAGGGCTCATCCAACCCAAGAAGCGTCGAAGTCTGGAAAAGAGGGTCTCTCTTCCTCTCTCTATTTTTTGATAGCCCGATTCTACCAGGCTGGTGAGCTCTACTGATATTGAGGAGTCAATTTTCAAGACATAATAGCCCACGAACTAAAGGATCTCTCTCTGGCTGGGTTAGGAATTGAAAAGGTCTACGGCTTTCTCTGGAAATGAAAATCCATCCAAACCTTGAACTGGGGATTGACCATCAAGCCCGAAATCCACCCAAAGCTGTATTTTAGCATTATAATAGCTGTTGTGGTTTCTGTTTACAAAAAAATACTTTTAATTACAGTTTTAAAAAATACATATTTTATTGCGTTTAGTTAAAATTATCGTCGAATGAAATTTTACATGAATAGAAAAATAAATTATTTTAGCTTTTAAAAAACTAAATTTGAAATGTAAATATGTATAAAATCCAAAATTTAGTGCAAAAACGGATTCCAAGTACATGCTACTGAGCTTGAGTTGGCCACAAAAATACAAGATGAGCCAAAAATAAGCATTTGATAATTTAAAAACTCAAAACATTTAAAACCTTGATTTTGACAAAGCTAAGATTTAATGCTTTTTCAAAACCATGCAAACCGAATTCAAAACCCCAAGCAGGGCGGGCCTAAGCTCATCGTGTTCTCTCTGATATCCCGTGCAAATCACTTGCAAGACAAAACCATCGCATATCCCAACTAAAATTTACCCTAAATAATCTTCTAACACAAGTACCACCACTACCCCCATGATGTTCTTTTTGCCTTCGTTTTGAATTTTTGGTATTTTGAGCAAGCAGACTAGAATCAGTCCAGCTCATGAACACAGTGACGACAACCAAAACGATTATGCCACACAGCCTTCACGAGATTTTTAGAATTCTGGCCGTTTCAGTCCAGGGTTTTCAGGTCCCTTCATGGCCGTTTCAAAAAGTTCCTGTGAGTAGATTTTTATAGCCAACAGAGACACGGAGATTTATCGACCAGAATGATCCAATAGTGAATTGAGGACGACATAGCAATGGCAATGTTCATGGATCTGTCATTATCTATTAAGGCATCTATTTCAACAAACTAACTCGTCAATCTATTCTCTACTGTCGCTCCCCAAACAACATAGATACCATCTAAAACCAAAATAGAAGAAACCTAATCCTACAGGCAACCATTAACTAGACTAACAAACTTAAGCCAATGACTTGGGATCGCATCAAAGATGGTAATAAATACCAAATGCATGGCTTACTGTGTGGCCGCAACTACTCTGGGACGGACGTCAAAGAGAGCTAGGCAATCAAGGTCCATGTGTTGGGGACAAGAAACAACTCCGCTTGCAACAAGCGGCGGTTAAGGAGAGATCTTCAACTTCAAACTCTTCGCCGCTTTTTCCCACTCTTAGCCTCACTCCCTCCTTTGGATGAGCTTCCAGTTTTCACCTTCACACTTCGCTGCACTTTCTCTGAATCTGTTGAGGTCTCTTCATCATCAATTTCTTTCACCTTAGATGAGCCAGGCTTCAGCTTTCCAGCACCATTGACATCAGATTTGCCACCACTTTTTGAGGCTTTACCCTTGGCACTGGAGGATGAAACCTTTGGGGTCTCATGCTTGGGCTTGGAAATTTTGGGAGTGCTCGTGCCATCCTCCTTGGACTTGCTAGTCTTGGATGTCACAGGGTTGTCATTTTTTGATTTGCTGGCAGTTTTTGGAGCAAAGTCAGATTTACTTCCACTTTTAGGGGTATGATCCTTGGTTTTGCCACGATCATCTGATTTCTTAACTTTCGATTCATCTACAGATTTCCCACCAGTTTTACCGGCTTCCTTAGACTTTCCTCCTGATTTTGCAGCTGCAATTTTGGATTTGCTGGAGGAAGCTCCGCTGCCCCTATTGATTAAATATTTATTAGAAACCCAGCAAATGAAACTGGCATAGCTTCAGAAGAGTTATAACAAACCTCTTTGGGGAAGCATCCACCTTTCCTTGCTTAGATGACTTATCAGAACTTGTTTTCATTCTCTTCTTCAGGGGCCTGTTTAAAATCATAAAAAATGAAACCATATCAGGGGATATATTTCAGATTACACAAGCCACTGAGCTGAGGCCTGCATTTGAAGAGCACAGTCTCTGTATTTTATACCATTTAAGGGTTTACTCAGGTCACAAGGGGGAAGCAATCAGAAGTTTAAAAACATAATGTAATTGTCAATTGAGAAGCCAATATACAACAATAAAGGGCACATACGCTTCAGAAGAGGTTTCAGGACTTGGGTGATCAGTTGCTTCTTCCTGTAAATGAAATGTTTTAGCACAAAATGACAAAATCTTGAAAATATAATAGGAAATAAGCCAGGTAGCCACCCACCTCTTCTGACTCAGAGTCATCATCAATAAGCTCAAACCTTTGCCTTTTGAGGATTAAAATTTCTTCATCGCCATCGGTATATACAACCTACAAAAGTAAAAAGACATTTAACTCAGACAGAAAACCCTATCTTTTCTTCTTTCAATTAGTCAAAAACACAGAGACCTGTAAGTATTCATGTACTCACATGCAGAAGGTTATAAAATAAAATTATTCCTTCCAGAAAAAAGACAAGACCCAAATAAAAGCAAGAACCCAAATTCTAAACCCATGTTAACTTATATTGACAATCAAGACCAGGCATCCTTAATAAAGGTCATACCTTATGCTTCTTCTTAATCGGGTCAAAAGATTCAATTTTACCCTCGTAAAATCTGCAAAATCACACAAGGAACATGAGAACTCTCTGTGCATAGTGAAGAGTGCAATGTACTTGTGGCCGATGAGAGAAGGAAAATTAGGGCTAAATATGATAATTAAAATTGTATTCAACAATAAGGAGAGGACCACAAGTGAGGTGGTTGAAGCTAAGGGATGCCCATGATTGGAGAAAATTGCTTGGCACAAAAAATAACTTTGGGTAGCCTGAACTTCAATTCAAATGCATTAAGATAAATGCTATAATATGAAGAAAAACAACCAGGTTGAAATAACGATCATATCTCAATTTTGAAAGAATGGCTCTTAAGTACACACATGCACATATACACAAGTACCAGTTCAATAATAGTACAAACATCAACTTTCAACAATAACTAATGAAAGCATTACTAAAAAATCAAGAAGAGGTGAGAACTCACTGGCGATCTTTTGGCCACCATACTTTAACCTTTGAACCAACCACATTTTCATCAAATTCTTCAATATCAGATCCCTGCCACAATTATCACTTATTAGGAAATAATCCTAAAGAACAAGTCTCCAGGCCAAAGTAGCATACACAAAGGTATTTTAAATTCAGAGGCTACAGAACCCAAAAAACAAACACATGTTATACAACTGATATATGTATTTATTCAACCATACATTGTAATACTAGAAAGCAGAAAGTTAAAGAATAATATAGGGGAGAGGACAGGGAACATAGTGTGTGATTTAACATACAAAATAACCATTTGGAAGTATCGTGGAAATTTAACCAAAAAATTCCCATGTTTCCATTTGACAATTAGATGCTATAAAATTGTAAATTTGGTAAAACAAAAACATTTTAAATGAGCATCACATCAGTACTGTCTATCTATGGTTCAGTAAGTAAACCACTCATACCTGATAAGCTACAAACTGAAATACCAAATAAGAATCAATTGTTGCAGATATGTATGACTGTAGGTATAAAGAACACATACTTTTTCATCACCACGCTTCCTCTTGGTACTTGTCACGGGGGTCTCCTCTAAGTGATGTTCCTCTTTTGCTGATTTTGCAGCTGACTTGGTTGAAGGGGTCTTTTCCTAAATAAATCATCACAACAACAAAAAACTTATTAATTAATGGACTTAGAAAATAAACAGTAAAATCACAAGTAATGGCAAAGAAAGCAAGTACTTTGTCATCATCTTTAGTTGAGCTTTTGGTCGCATGCTTTTCTGAAGCTGCTTTTCCACGACTCTGACGCTTCTTATCCTCAGATTGCTTTAAAGACAACCCATCATTGCTGCTACTTCCATCCACTTTTTTAGATGACTGCTTCAGCGGTTTTGCCTCCGATTCACCAGTGGTATTGCTTTCCTTCCTGGATGCATCCACCTTTTTAGATGACTGCTTTGACGGTTTTGCCTCTGGTTCACCAGTGGTGTCACTTTCCCTCTTGGATGCGTCTAACTTTTTAGATGACTGCTTCGGTGGTTTTGCCTCTTGTTCACTAGCGGTGTCGCTTTCCTTCCTGGATGTGTCCACCTCTTTTGATGATTGCTTCAGCGATTTTGCCTCTGGTTCACTAGTGGTGTTGATTTCCTTCTTGGATGCATCTGTCATCATTGGTGTCTTATCCTCACTGGAAGTCCCAGCAAATGCCTTCTTTCCAGAGTGTTTATGCGATTTTAATTCTGAATCACTTGTTCCATCGGATACCTTTTTTGGAACATCATCAGAAGATGGTGCAGAATGTTTGTTCAAGCTTTCCTTTTTCTTTGATCGTCCACCCTTTTTGGAAACACTTTCATCAGGAGGGCTTTCGCCAACAGATGGGGAAGCGACAGGTACAGACTCACCCTCTGATGCCTTAGGTGAGGAGGGCTGGGTGACAGTTTCTTTTATATTCTCAGAAGATATGGCTTCTTCAACAGATTGATCTTTATGAGAACCGGGAATATCCTTGCCGTGAATTTTATCATCTGGCAATTCCTCGGCTTCCTTCTCAGGGACAGCAGGAAAACTCTCTGAAGGCTCCGTCAATTTCGTTGGAGACTTCTCAGCACTCTTCTTGCTCGTCTGCTCTGCCTCACTTTCTGTGTTTACTACCTTTTCAGCATCTGAAATGACAGGTTCACCATTACCTGGCATATCAATGCTTTTCAACTGATCAGTATGATTATCCTCCTGCTTCTTCAAGGAATAGGAATCTGCCAAGGAGTCATCTTCCCCAGTCTGAGCGACACCATTGCTCACAGCTGACTTTGGAGATTTTTCATTTGCAGGATCAGATTTTTCATTTGCAGGATCAGCTTGTTTAGGAGTGGCCACTTCTGTTGTTTCCTCTTCATCAACCTGGAGAAAAACAAAAACCCAAAAATAAATATAAATTAAAAAAAAAAACAAAATTTAGAAGCGAAGGTGCCATGCCTGAGCAGCAGTAGCTGACAATGTCCCAGCTGGCTTGCTCTCTTCAGCCTGCAACAAGTCAAGGGCATGTTATGAGAAATCGAATTTGGACCATAAGAAAAAATATTGAGCCAGTAAACAACTGCCAGTATCAACCAAATACCACTTAGTCACCAGTTTCAATTAGATTCGATGCACAATAAACTGTTGACAAAAAAATCAGAATAAAAAACCGAAAAACTTCCAAATCAAATTTTTATTAGACCCAGCATACACAAAGTCACAGATGGGCCAATTGCTTGAAGGATGCAATTCCGTACTAGCACAGCAGCAGTCAGGATGGAACCAATCTACTTGAGATCGTGGTTTTTCAGCAATAGCCATCTTAAATACAAGGCAATACACAAAACAAAAACTTTATGCCAAGCACTTATCAAAAGACTTCTCATCAACACTAATAGTAGGGGTTTCACTTATGTGGTGCAACAATGAATATTGGGATATCTTAAATACTCGATAAATGATGTGCCAATTCAATCAATTCAAATTCAGTAATAAGGAATGAAATGGCAAAAATCGGTTGAGAATCTTCATTAAATCATCTGTAGAAAATAAACAGCAATGCCACTAGATATATTAAATACAGCTTAATGATGGCAGCACAAGATACACCATTAAATGAGTGGTTAAATCAGCACCATAACTACAATGTTATCTTAGTAGCACAACAAGCTTACCTTATTTTCATCACCAGCATGGACATCTTTCTGCTCAATGGAACCAGAGATTTCTTGGCACATTGAACCAACAATATCGCTGTAGTCATCTAAAGATACACCCAAAGATTTCACAGCCTGTATCAAGTAAGGTTTAACCTTCGTAGCACAGGTTTCAAGTACTTTCTCTCCCAACTTTTGGGCAACAGGTAGAGCTTCCTGCAAAACAGTAAAAGCGGTTAGTTCATTCACAGAAACAGATGGAAATAAACAGAGTGCTTGTGCCATGAACTGATAGAGATAGCTCACCTCATCACCCTTTTTCACACTAGCTAAAAGGGGTGACAGTAATTCCACGGAGATATCTTCACTTTCTTCTAAGACAAGGGACATGATGGTCTCCATTGATGAAAGGACATTTTCCGGATGATAATCCCTGAAAAAAAGAATAAACCATCAATAGAAACAAATTAAAGACAAAACAGTCACCATTCAACAGACAATCATTTCCCGATTCATATAACATTACACAGCACAACAGCAATGTTCATTTGGAACTACACGCATAAAATAAAGGTATCAGCTCAATTAAGAAGCAAGAGCAGATAATATTATCAATACACAGGTTTGAGCCCATTACACATTCCATAGTGTAGCCATGGACCATGTTGGACTGGAAATTCATCACAAAATATAACATTAAGCATTACATATGTTGCCATTTTGCAGATTTAAATAAATCATACAATTAACTCAAAAAACCCACATTACCTACATTACTACAGCAAGACCAAAAGTAATCCTTATATCAATGCCAAATGAATTCCAATGTGACCTCTAAAAATGCTACGTCACCCAAAGCCTCAAGGGCCAGCCAGCCACGATCATGCATATGAGACACAGAAGACAATCAAGCAAAAAGGGAGAAGCATATTTGAGCATAGTATTTCTTGCAAAAAACATATAATCTTCAGGGTAATTTTCAGGGCACATAGCTAAAGGAAGCAACTGAAATTCAAAAAGACAAAAGGAAGCCACCAAAATCAACAAGACAGCATACATAGCCTTTCCAATGAAGATATTCTTCCATACCTTACAGCCTTAAAGAAGTGCTGAAACATCTCAATTATCAGTGCATCACATTCAAGATCCAGCATCACCACACATGACCTAACCTTCGCAACAGTTTCAAGAATCGAGGCCCTCTTAACATAAGACCGACTAGATTTGTCATCTAGATTTTCAAATGATGATACAATCAGCTGAAAAACTTCCTGTGTGCCCATGAAATTGAAGAAGAAAAAACAGAAAGTATGATCAAGATAAGGTAACAATACAGCACAAGCTCTAAAGCCATTAAAAATTATAAGATGTCAAAAACCACAGACCTTCATCTGATCATCATCATAAGGTGCGTCTGGTGCAGTTATTCTTGTTATCTCACTAATGCATGAGGCAACGGCAACCTTCACATCAATGTTTGAATGCCTAAAGAGTTGATCTGTGACCAGAGCATTCTGCGAAGGGGAGAGTGCGTTTTGCATTGATTTTAAAGGCGACTGCTCCACCTTTGACAAACAATTCTCAACTTGCTACAATTACACAACAGGGAAGAGGAAATGATATGAGCAAATGAATAACTTAAAATTGTTTAAATCTCATGGTAAAATTACAGGTAGGAAATTGAGATTTTAATTGCCAACATATCAAAGAAAAATCAAGAGGAACATAGTAATTCATCATATCATAGAAAGGTCAAATAATCTCAAACTGATTCCTCCTGCTCTACCCCACAAACATAATGACACTCGGACAACATGCAGTGGCTTGTAAGCCAAGTAATACCCGATTATAAAAGAAAACCAAAGAAATGAAACCATATCAGTAAGAGTGCAGCAGACATGAAGACACGTATATGCATGCATGTCCATGATAAATATTGCTGGTTTTCTACCTGCTTCTTGCCAGAGTGAATAGAGAAAAGAAAACTTTTGTTCAAACAAGGAAAAACCACAGAAAACATTCTGCATTTTGAACTGCTGTTTGTAAGGTGTGAATGCCTAAGATACACCAGAGGCTCAACATCCAGGCCCAAAATTTGCATCATGAGATTCATAACAGTGCAGTGTCGGGTGTCGATGGTGACCGAGGAGAAAGTACACTTAAAGAAATAACTACGTTAATAGAAAGAAATAATTTTACTGAAGAAAAAACTCATTAAAGGATACTGCCCATAGAGAAACCTTAGGCATATGAAAGAAATTCACCAAAGCTTTATCAAAGCATCACAAAGCTACAAAATCAGAAGAGTTCAAGAGTGTCGCCATATTAACTAACAATGAGAGACAAGAAAAGGCAAGTTATAACATCGCTCCTCTTGTTTTCAATGGAAAAAAGCAAGCATTAACAGAAAGTATTTATGTGAATTGACTTTTATGCTTATTTGGAAGGATAAGGCCATTCACGCGCCCTAAACAACTTTATATCACCGTTCACGGTTTCACACATCCTCAGGGAGCTAAAAATGCAATGCAAGCAGCAACACAAGCATGCAGATGGCCTCACCCGAATTGGAAAACCAGCAATAGTCAACTACTATAATCTCCATTTGTGGAAGGAGATAATAGATAGAAATCCTACTTGATCCCACCAATTATTCTCTAACAAAACTTTCCATCAAACCAACTGGGTGATGTGGTATTCGGCCTTTAGGTGTTCTTCTCTTTCTCAATCTCCACTTTGATTTGCTTGATTAACATTAAATGAAGTCATTGATATCATCCAACACAGTGGATATCTAATAACTTCAATTTTCTCATTGTAAAACCATCCTGCCATTAACTATTTATAGTAGCAAAGCTACAGTTTCTATTAAGCATGAGAACAAAAATATAAGGTACAAAATTTATTAGACCCTTCCAACAAATCTCCTGACCTTTACACTAATATGTCCTTGCTATAAATGCAATATCCAAAGTAGTCCCAAATTAAAAACTCAAAATCTAGTGCACGCGCGCGCATACCTAAAAACAGAAAAACTACCATATAACCTAATTACACAATTTCCAACGGTCTCGCAAACTCAAACACCAAAATAGACATTATTCAATGCAGAAACGCAAGTTATCACCCCAGCAACAAGCCAAAAAAACCCGCGCAAGGACATGCTTCGAAATTACAAGGGAACACACCCACAAAACACGTGTTATACCATGTGTTATACCATGTGTCAAGTGTGACATAAGAACCAATGAAATGAAAACTTTTCTTGAACTTTCAAACCCAAGTAACCCACTCTCACGACCTTTTTCAAATCAATCAGCGCAAAAATCCCCACCCCATCAAAAAAACTCTCACTAAATTCACTCAATTCCTCCATCTAACTTCCATAAATTCCCATCAAAACACACACAAAAACAAAATCATACCATCCATCCATACATGCAATTATACCATAAACAACTCCTCCATTAACACTTCAAAAACCTAACACAAATATAAAAAACATCATTGAAGAAACAGAATCTGCAACCATCAACAACACGTTATGAGAAATCCATCCATGCATGCAATTATACCAAAAACAACTCGACCATTTACACTTCAAAAACCTAACACAAATATAAATAACATCATTAAAGAAATGGAATCTTCAAACGTCAACACCACGTTAAAAAAAATCAAAAGCCAATTCATGCATTAATTTACATAAGTCAACAACAATCCACCAAAAAAATAAAAAACAAAAATAGAGCTTACATCAAGAAGAGGGAGCAAGTCATCAAGCGAAGAAGGAGGGTTAAGAAGCTTGGTTCCAGCTTCCAGTAACTGCTGTTCAAGCTCTTTATCACTATTTGACGACGCCATTAGTACTAATCTCTTTCTCTAATAAATAAACACTTAAAAATTAAAATTCAATTATATTTAATTAAATACAGACAGATCTTTCAAAATCTACCGCTCTAATTACTCCAATCTCACAACATTTAAACCCTTCAAACACACAAACTATTCAAAAATCAGATTTCGAATCTCTAGTTTTTGAAGCTCTTTGTGATTTTACTCTGAAATTAGGGTTTTTTTTTTTTTTTTTTGAGAGAAGGGGAGAGGGGGGGAACGTTTCGATTTTTTTTTTTGGTTTTTGGTTTTTGGTTTTTGGAGAGAGAGAGGGTGTGTGTATTTAAAAGGACAAGAATCCACCCGTCCGTCCGCTGCTTTGCTTTTACTCGGATTTTTTGTGTGCTCGTGAATTTTAATTTATTTTTTCCTTTCAAATCCGCTCTCTTGAGTGGGGGCCACTTTTATTATGGTTTTGATTTTAAAAAAATGTTTTTTTTCATGCAAAAATAAAAAACTTTTTGGTAATTTCATTTGTCTTTGTGAAGAGGTTGAAATCAAATATTAATTCAAGTAAATAAGAGAAAGTATTGAAAATTAGGTTATATTAATTTGATAATTTTTTTTTGAGTTCATAGCGTTATATTCAATTTAGAGAGTATGCTATGTGTGTTATATTTATATTTGAAACCAAATAATAAAATAAGGTTAAAACATTGAATTAAATTTCAAAAACAAAAATATTTTTGTGTTTGAAATTGAGAAAATTAATAAATAATAGTTGATGATCATATAGAATGAACATAATATATCAATGTTCATACAACGTTCAAATTGATAATTTCTTTTTATAGCAATACATGTGTTATTAATTTATGTTCATAGATTCGATAACCGACATGTAACTGTTTAAATGTTCAGTTAAAAACTTATAAATAATTTTAATAATAATAAAACTGAATTATTCTAGCTTGGTAATTGCACGCGCTTAACTTGCACGTGAAAACAATTGCTCAGGCTTCAAAAAAATTATGCTAGATGTTTTTTTTATTTTTTATGAAAAGAAAAACTTGAAACTTGAAAATAATTATAGAGTAAATTAAAATATTAATTATGAAGTGAATTATTATTATTATTATTATTATTATGAGTGGAATACAATACATTTCCAGCAATAATTTAGAAAATTATGCTTTTATGGAATCTAAAAATGTAGATAGTCACATAATCTAACCCAAAATCCCATGTTCATGTATGATTTGAAAAATAGATTATTTAACT